>CEPP01020343.1_pt1 | contig 68059 bp, 83 predicted proteins | sample 530521 | NCBI WGS metagenome assembly CEPP01 (sample SAMEA2620256, study PRJEB7988) | marine metagenome | biome: marine biome (ENVO:00000447); feature: surface water layer (ENVO:00002042); material: "saline water (ENVO:00002010), including plankton (ENVO:xxxxxxxx)" | depth 5 m | reverse complement strand
GTGAGGGTGCCAGACCGTCGGCTCGTTCGCCCGCAGCCAACCTCCCCCTCATCCGTCAGGCTCAGCCTGACACCTTCTCCCCCGAGTGGAGAAGGGCGCCGCGACGCCCAGTTTTCTGTGGATGCTGATTCGGCAGACCTGCCGCGCGCGCGCGAATCGGGCAGAGTGATGCGATGAACGCGCTCGCCCCGATCCTGACCGACCATGCCGGACCGGCGGTCGATCCCGCGCATCCCGAATATCAATATCTGAACCTGCTGCGGGACATTCTGGACAATGGCGTCCAGCGCGGGGACCGGACGGGCACGGGCACGCTGGGTGTGTTCGGGCGGCAGATCCGCTTTGATCTGTCGAAGGGGTTTCCGCTTCTGACGACCAAGAAGCTGCACACCCGGTCGATCATCGTCGAGCTGCTGTGGTTCCTGCGCGGCGAGACCAATATCCGCTGGCTGAAGGACAATGGCGTCCGCATCTGGGACGAATGGGCCGATGCCGAGGGCGAGCTGGGCCCCGTCTATGGCAAGCAGTGGCGCAGCTGGACCGCGCCGGACGGCCGGGTGATCGACCAGATCGAGAAGGTGGTCGAGAGCATCCGCACCAATCCCAACAGCCGCCGCCACATCGTCACGGCCTGGAACCCGGCCGATGTCGACGACATGGCCCTGCCGCCCTGTCACTGCCTGTTCCAGTTCTTCGTCGCGGACGGCAAGCTGAGCTGCCAGCTGTACCAGCGCTCGGCCGACATCTTCCTCGGCGTGCCGTTCAACATCGCCAGCTATGCGCTGCTGACCCATATGTTGTGTGAAGTGACGGGCTACGCGCCTGGTGAGTTCATTCACACTTTTGGCGACGCGCATCTGTATCTGGATCATCTGGATCAGGCCCGGCTTCAGGTGACCCGGGAACCCATGGACTTCCCTCGCCTGACCTTCGGCCGGCGGGTGCATGCTCTGACCGAGTTTGAGCTCGCCGACATCGTCATCAGCGACTATAGGGCCCACCCCCATATCGCGGCCAAGGTTTCGAAGTGATCCGTCGGCCGCCGCTGTTCATCGGATCATCGGTGGAGGCACTGGATGTCGCCTATGCCATCCAAGAAAATCTTGAGTTCGATTGTGAACCCACCGTCTGGTCGCAGGGCGTGTTCCAGCCGTCCAGCGCCGCATTGGTTGACCTGCTGAAATTCTGTGATCGGGCGGAATTCGCGATCTTTGTCTTTACGCCTGATGACATAGTCCAGATGCGTGGCCAGACTTTCCCCGCCGCGCGCGACAATGTCATTTTCGAGTTAGGCCTCTTCGTGGGGGCCCTGGGGCCCAATCGATGCTTTTACGTGGTCCCGTTCGGTGAAGACTTGCATTTGCCCTCGGATCTGATCGGCGTGGAGCCCTTGAGATATGTGGCGGACCGAAGTGACAGGAATCTGCGGGCCGCACTGGGCCCTGCATCCAACAAGATCAGACAGGCGATACGGTCCATCGCGCCTCCCCAGCCGCAGGACCTGTCTTACCAAACTGAACGACTGGCTACACCGGTCGAGCTTGCGCAAGGCTTGGTGACGGCATGGAATTCCGAACCGATTCTCGGCATGCGCGAATATCTGCGAGCGGGAGTTCCAGGGCATATGGCGGACGATGAAGCGGGAGAAACCACCAAGTCGCTGTCCGAGATATACAGTTTCCTGAACAGTGCCGCGCATGGTGTGCTGACCGGGTCTGTCGACGAAAATATCGCGCGGGCCACATTCGCAGAAGCCATGACTGCGGTATGGGCGGCGGCTTACACCTATTTCGTCCCGGCAGGCGCCGACCCTGCGGAAGCTTGGCATCCCCTGCCACCCCTCGCCCAACTCGTTCAGCAATGGCATCAAGATTGACAATGAAGCTGAACGATCTGACCGCCGACGTCCTGCGCATCTCCGACATCTATGCGGCCGAGCACGGGATCGACCGTGACCGCGACTGGGCGCTGCTGAAGCTGCAGGAGGAGCTGGGCGAGCTGACGGCCGAGCATCTGCGGATGAGCGGGCGGGCGCGGGGTAAGGCGGATACGTCAAAGCTGGGCGATGAGGCGGCGGATGTGCTGGGCATGCTGCTGATCTATTGCGACAGCGCGGGCATCGATCTGGAAGCCGCCATGCAGCGGAAATGGCTGCACTGGCTTGAAAAGGCCCCCGCATGATCCGCCCTCGCCTGTCCCTCGTCGCGGCCCGGGCGCGGAATGGCGTGATCGGGATGAAGGGCGATCTGCCCTGGCGGCTGCGCGGCGATCTGCAGCGGTTCAAGGCCGTGACGATGGGCAAGCCGTGTCTGATGGGGCGGGCGACGTGGGAGAGCCTGCCGCTCAAGCCCCTGCCCGGGCGGTTGAATCTGGTGCTGACCCGCGATGAGAGCTTTGAGGCGACCGGGGCGGTCGTCTGTACCAGCCTGCCCGAGGCGCTGGAGATGGCGCGGGAACAGGCGCGCGAGGACGGCGTCGACGAGATCTGCGTGATCGGCGGGGCGCAGCTGTATGAGGCGGTGCTGGACCGGGCCGACCGGCTGTACCTGACCGAGGTCGAGGCCGAGCCCGAGGGCGACACCCTGTTTCCGGCCTTTGACGAGGCGGCCTTTGTCGAGGTGGCGTCCGAGGCGCATGATGCGGGCGAGAAGGACGACCACCCCTATGTGTTTCGGGTGCTGGATCGGAGGCGGTGAGAGGGTGAGTAGTATTAGTGAGTCGTGAGTAGAGCCGCGAACGTCTGGCTGTACTGATTTCTACTCACCACTCACCACTCACCACTCACCACTCACTATTCACCGCTTCCTAGCTGAGCGTCGCCAACGCGCTGCGTTCGAAATCCTTGAGCTCGTCGAGGCGGCCGTCGCGGATTTTCTGCACCCAGTAAGGGTCGGCCAGCAGGGCGCGTCCGACGGCGACCAGGTCAAACTCCTCGCGCTCCAGCCGGTCGATCAGGCCGTCCAGCGAAGCGGGCTTTGAGCCGGCGCCGCCAAAGGCCGCGATGAACTCGCCGTCCAGTCCGACCGAGCCGACGGTGATGGTGGGCTTGCCGGTCAGCTTCTTGATCCAGCCGGCGAAATTGAGGTCCGAGCCTTCGAACTCGGGCTCCCAGAAGCGGCGCTGCGAGCCGTGGAAGACGTCGACGCCCGCCTCCGACAGCGGGGCCAGCCACTGGGCCAACTCATCGGGATCGTGGCCGTTCCTGGCGGCGAAGTCGTGCGACTTCCACTGGGAGATGCGCAGGATCAGGGCCATGTCCTCGCCGATGCCCTCGCGCACCGCCTTGACGACTTCGGCGCCGAAGCGGGCGCGGTCGGCGATGGTCGGGCCGCCCCAGCGGTCGTTGCGGTCGTTCAGGCCGCTCCAGAAGAACTGATCGATCAGATAGCCGTGGGCGCCGTGGATCTCGACCGCGTCAAAGCCCAGCTCGCGGGCGGCCTTGGCCGAGCGACCGAAGGCGGCGATGGTGTCGGCGATGTCCTCCTCGGTCATCGGCTCCAGCTTGCGGTTGCCGGGGGTGGTCATGCCGGACGGGCTGTCGACCTTGCCGAGCGGCGTCCAGTCCGCCCCCTGGCCGCGGGCCGAGCCGACGTGCCAGATTTGCGGCGCGATCAGGCCGCCGGCGGCGTGGACCTCGTCCACCACCTTCTTCCATTCGGGCAGGGCCTCGCCGTGGAAGACGGGGACATTGGCGTCATTGCGGGCGGCGGGGCGCTCGACGACCGTGCCCTCGGTGATGATCAGGCCGACGTCGCCCTCGGCACGCCTGCGGTAATACCCGGCGACGTCCTCGGTCGGTATGCCGCCCGGTGAGAAGGACCGGGTCATGGGCGCCATGACGATGCGGTTGGGCAGTTTCAGCGACTTGATCTGGAAGGGCTGGAACAGGGCATCGACGGACATGGCAGGCTCGCGGTTCGTGTGACTGGAACCGGCAAGGTGGCGATTAGCGTTGCGTTTGAAAACCCTTCCCGGCGATTTTTCTCAAGACGCCTTGAGATTGAGGGTGTCGGCGACGGCGCGGGCCAGATCGGCGAAGCGGCGACCGGCCTCCCCATCCGGGCTGTCGAGGGTCAGGGGACGGCCCGCATCGCCGGCCTGACGGACGGCGGCGTCCAGCGGGATGTCGCCGAGGACGGGGATCCCTAAGCGGGCCGCCTCGGCCGGGCCGCCTTCGGTGCCGAAGATGTCACCGCTCATGGTCTGGACCAGACCGAGGACCGGCGTGCCGACCTTTTCGAACAGCCGGTGGGCGCGGCGGGCGTCGGCGAGGGCGACCTCCTGCGGGGTAGTGACGATGATCGCGCCGTCCAGCGGGGTCTTCTGGATCAGGCTGAGGTGAACGTCGCCGGTGCCGGGCGGCAGGTCAACGACCAGCACATCGAGCGGGACCTCGGCTGTGCCCCAGCGGGTCTGGGTCAGCATCTGGGTCAGGGCCTGAGACGCCATGGGACCGCGCCAGATCATTGCGTCGGAGGCTTCGGTCAGCAGGCCGACCGACATGGCCGCAAGACCGTGCACGCGGTGCGGCTCCATCTTGCCCTCGACATACTCAGGCTTGCCCGAGATGCCGAGCATGGTCGGCAGGGACGGGCCATAGACATCGGCGTCGAGGATGCCGACGCGCAGCCCCTGTTGCGACAAGGCAATGGCCAGGTTGACGGCGACGGTCGACTTGCCGACCCCGCCCTTGCCGCTGCCGACGGCGATGACGCGGCGCACATGGTCAGGGCGGTCAGTGGGCACGGGGGCCCTGGCCCGGCCCTGATCGACCGCGGCCTTCGACAGACCGGCGGTGCGGCGCGCGGGCGCGGGCGTGGTCTCGGCCGTCAGGATCACAGACACGCGGGTGATGCCCGGCAGGGCCTTCAGCGCCGCCTCGGCCTGATCGCGGACGGGGGCATAGCGGGCAACCTCGGCCTGATCGACCTCGAGCACAAAGCCCGCGCGATCCTCGGCCACCACCAGACCCTTGACCTTGCCGCCGTCCATCAGGCCGCCGCCGGTGACCGGATCGGTCAGACGGTTCAGCAGATCGATGACGGCCTGTCTGTCGGGCACGGCTTGCTCCTGGGCGCGCGAGGGGGTTTACCGGGCCTTCTATCCCCCTGACCGCATCGGCGCGAGGTTCCATTTGTCCCAGGGCGAGCCTGCCAGACTGACCCTGATCGGGGGGCCGACCGCCTCGGGCAAGTCGGCGCGGGCGCTGGACCTCGCCGAACGGACCGGGGCGGTGATCATCAATGCCGACAGCCAGCAGCTGTATGCCGAGCTGCGCGTGCTGAGCGCCCGGCCGGATGCCGAGGAAGAGGTGCGGGCCGAGCACCGGCTGTACGGCGTGGCAGCCGGCGACGACCCCTGGTCGGTCGGGCGTTGGGTGCGGGCGGTGCAGGACCTGCTGGACGAGCTCGACGGGTGGCCCGCCGTGCTGGTGGGCGGCACGGGGCTGTATTTCACCGCCCTGACCAAGGGGCTGGCCGATATCCCGCCGGTGCCCGAGGCGGTGCGACAGACCGTCGAGTCCGACTATGATCGCATGGGTGAAGAGGCGTTCCGGCGGTGGCTGGCGGAGTTGGATGCTGAAGCCGCAGCCCGGATCGAGGACAACGACCGCCAACGCCTGATCCGGGCCATGGCGGTGGCCACGCACACCGGACGCGCCCTGTCGGACTGGCAGGCCGACACCCGCCCGATCCTGACGCCCGAAAGCTGGACCGGGCAGCTGATCCTGCCGCCGCGAGAGGCCCTCTACGCCGCCTGCGACGCCCGCTGCGCGGTGATGCTGGAGCGGGGGGCGCTGGATGAGGTGCGGGCCCTGATGGACCAAGGCCTGTCCCCTGCCCTGCCGGTGATGAAGGCCGTCGGCGTGCGCGAACTGGCCGCCCACCTGCGCGCCGAGACCTCGCGGGAGGCCGCGCTGGATCAGATGCGGCAGGCCACTCGCAACTATGCCAAACGCCAGCTGACCTGGTTCAGGAACCAGATGCCGGACTGGGACCGGGTCTGACGGCTACTCGATCACTTCCATGGTGCCGGGCTCGAAGGTCACGCCCTCGAACTCGGGATAGGCCTCGCGCAGGATGTTGGCCTGGGCGGGGTCGTTGACGTCCATGATGTACCAGATGCCCTCGTCCATGAAGGCAAGGTTGGGCGACACAGCCTTGATCTGGATGCCCTGGGTTTCCATCAGCATGGTGAGGTCGAGGACGACATATTGCCGGCTACCGTCCGGGGTGACGAAGGTCTGGGCCCCGGCCCGGTCGATGTCGAAGGCAAGGATGGCGACCTGGCTCATCAGCTCATCGACCATCTCCCGGCTGGCGTTCTGCGCTTCCTCGACGGTGGCCCCATAAGTGTCGGCAATCGTCTGCAGCACTTTCGGCGGCAGGAATTCTATCATGGCCGAGAACTGTCCGGCTTCGACCATGCCGTTCAGCTGATCGATCCGTGCGTCGAGGCCGGCGCGGTCGGCAGCGGACAGGGTGGCTTTCGGAGCCTCCTGCGCCAGGGCGGGCGCGGCGGCGAGGCCCGACCCGAGTGCCAGAACCATGGCGAACATTGCAAGACGGGTGAACACGGGGACTCTCCTCGGAAAATGAGCCCTGATGATTGCCCGACGTCCGCAACTCTGGCCAGTGCAAACGGGCGACGTCATCAGGTTATTGGATTTTCATCCCTTTGCCCCTATATTGGGAGGGTCCGGGTTCGCCCGGACTATGGCGATAAAGGCGCTTGTAATAAGCGGACCGGACCCGGGTGCGATTCCCGGCGGCTCCACCATTTTCCCCCGCGTTATCGGCGGACGGTATGGGGCCGACTAGCATCGACGGACGTGTAAAGAGGATTGCTTTCGCCCGTACTGGCCCATCGTTATCGGGCCATTTTGTAACTGCGAACGATAACTTCGCTGGGGAATACGCTGTCGCCGCGTAATGCGGTTCCAGTAATTCCAGACTAAACTCCTGGAGGTTCAGATCTTCAGGCGGGGCCTGTCGGGAGCCTGGCAACAGAATCCCGGCGCTTTCCTGCATTGATGGCGACGCGCCCCTTTCACTGGTGGACCCACGGGGCTATCAGGAGGCGTTCCTCACAGAGGCAGGCATGACCAACGCGACCCCTCCCGTCGATGAAATGCACTATGAACGCCTGGCGCAGGATGCCCTGCGCGGCGTGATCCGCGCGGCGCTGGAACGCGCGGCCGAGCCCGAAGGCCTGCCCGGCGGCCACCATTTCTACATCACCTTCCAGACCCGGGCGACCGGTGTGATGCTGCCCCCCGATGTGGTGGCCAAATATCCGGAAGAGATGACCGTCGTGCTGCAGCACCAGTATGAGGATCTGGTGGTCGGCGCCGACCAGTTCAGCATCATGCTGCGCTTTGGCGGCGTGCCCAAGGCGATGACCGTCCCCTATCGCGCCATCACCCGCTTCTTTGACCCGTCGGTGCAGTTCCTGCTGCAGTTCGAGACGGTTGAGGTGATCGAGGACGAGGTCGAGGAGGCCCCGGCCGAACCCGCCGCCCCGCCCCCCTCCACCGGCGACGACGGCCCCAAGGTCGTCTCACTGGACCAGTTCCGGAAGAAGTAGCTAAGGTTCGGCGGGCAAGCTGACGGAGCCCGCCATTGCCTTCACTCGCTGCCGATGCCCTGCTGATCGCGTTCGTCTACGCTGTCGCTTTCGCCCTGCTGCGTGCTTCTTACCAGCGCAGCGGAAGGGTGTGGGTCCTGCGGCATTGCATCGTGGTGCCGCACGCCCGCCGACCTTCACAGCGCGCCTATGTAGAGGGATGGGTCGGCGAGGCTGTCATCCTGACCATCGCCGCCGCAGCCAGCCTGATCATCGCCTATTTCACGCCGGACATTTCGCTGGTGGGCATCCTTGCACGCTGGTGGTGGCAGGCCCTGCTCGCCACTCTCCTCGTTGTTCTTGTCGTTCACATCTATTCGACGACCGTGATCCGGGCGGCTGTGAAGGAAGGCCGAAAGCCGGTCTACTGCAAGCGATTGCAGGCCGCCTATGCCACCTACAACTTTTACAGCGTCTGCCTGTTCGGCGTGGGGGCCATGGTCCTGCTGATGCTCGCCGCACAATACCTCAGTGACGGCGCATCCTTTCGGGCCGAGGCTCGCGTGATCTCGGACATCTTTGTCCTTGCGCGGGAGACCGCCGTCTCCGGTCCGTCACCGACCGCCGGATCGGGCGACGGCTATGTCGGCGCCATGATCCTGGCAGAGAGCGGGTTCGGCCACATCGCCCTCGCCGCCAAGCTGCTGCAGAGCCAGTTCAATCCCTTGTTCGTGTTCGCCGGCCTGCTGATTGGGATCAACATGCTGATCAACTTCACGTCTTTGAAGCATATGTTCATGGGCGAGGCGGTCGTGATGACGGCCGTCTTCACCTATGGGCCACTTGCCATCATCGGAGCCTTCGCCCTGGCTGTGTACATGGGCTCTTACGAGACCCTTCTTCAGGGTGTTCTGGACAATGTCCAGGCATTCACGCCGCCCCCCGCCACGGACGACTGGGAGTTGGCCCAGCGTCACGCGGAAATGGTTTCGGAGCTGGCCAATTCCATGAACCTGTTCGGCTTCATCCGGATGATCGCCGGCGAGGGCGGCGGATTCGCCATTCTGGCCTGGGGTGTCCAATTCGCGCTCGACAAGATTTCCGACAAGAAGGAGGCAGCTGTGCCCCTGCGTCTGCCCAATGCGCGGTTCCGGCCAAATGCGGGCTAGAGCCACTTTGGCCGCCGCGGCCGTGTTCTGCGCGGGCCTGTTTGTTCTGCATGCCTGTTCGACGACCGGGAAAGAGGGTACGTCGCGCAGCTTCCCCGCGCACCCGGAGTGGCCGCAGTCCATGGACACGATCAGCGTCATCACCTGGAACCTGGGCTACAGCGGGCTCGGTCGAGGGTCGGACTTCTTCGCCGATGGCGGGCGGTCGTGGTTGCCGCCCGGGCCGGGCACGACGCGTGAATCGGCCGGTGCAATCGCCGCTTGGCTGGGCGAGAGCGATGCCGACATTATTCTGACGCAGGAGAACGCGCGCGCCAGCGTGGTCAACTACTGGACCGATCTCAAGGGTCGCACCGACCGGGCGCTGGCTGGGTATCAGAGGCTCTTCCACGCGGACTTCCGCACCCGCTATCTGCCGCCGCCGCTCCGCATCAGTAACGGTATGGCCACCTACGCCCGTCACGGGCTGGTGCAGTCAGAGATCTGGCCCATGCCCAGTGACGGAGATCCGTACGACGGGCTGATCCGACGGCGCTACGGCGCGCTTGCTACCTATGTCGAGGGGCCCGGCGGGTGCTGGGTGTTCGTCAACCTTCATACTTCGGCCTTCGACGAGGGGGGAGCCCTGCGCAAGCGTCAGGTGGCGACGCTGCTGGAGCGGGCCGTGGCTGCACACGCCCTGGGGTATCGAGTCGTGATGGGCGGTGACTTCAACCTGCGACTGGTCGCCACGCAGTTCCCTCATACAACGGAGGATGAGTATCTGGGCTGGATCCATGACTTCGATCCCGAGGTCTTGCCCGAGGGCTGGCGTGTGGTCGCTGATGGCGCGACGCCCTCAGTGCGGACGAACGAGCGGGCCTATCAGCCGGGCGAAAACTACACGACGGTGATCGACGGCTTCGTTGTCTCCCCGGGTGTCGACGTTGTGTCCGTGGCCGGGGTCGAGCTGGGATTCCGTCACTCGGACCATCAGCCGGTGCGCGCGCGATTCAAGGCCGGCGAAGGTTTACCGCAGGCGCGCTGCGAGGGCTGATGCAACCCTCGCATTGCCGCCGGGGTAGACGGTAACCAGCCGCTTGATATGTTTCCGTTTGCAATGCACGGTGCCCGGCGAAACCATTGAAATCGCCGAAGGAGTGTAACGCGTGGATCGCAGGGCGTGGGCGTCGGACAGCCGGATGGCGTCCATTGATCCCGGTCAGACCGAGGCCAATTTCGCGGGGCGCAGGCGGGTCGTCGATGGTGTGCTGACGCCGTCCGAGGCCACTGCCCCGATCACGCCGGCCGAGTATGGCGCGCAGGACTTCATCATCGTCCCGGATTTTCTGACGCCGGCTGAGTGTGATCGCCTGCTGGAGATGTTTGATCAGGTGCATGGTCTGGTGAAGCATCGCCGGATCGGGATCGACTTCTGGGAGGGCCGCATCGTCTATATGAACGATGTGGCGGCGCACGACGCCTCGGCGGCGGAGATCATGGGCGGTTTCCAGAAACGGGCCACGGCCATGCTGGGCGAGTTCTACGCCCTGACCCGGCCGCTGTGGACCGATACGGTGCAACTGAACATCTGGGAGCAAGGCTCGTGCCTGCCGCCGCATACCGACAACAGCAACCCGGACGGCACCGCCCACAGCACGCCGTGGCGGGACTTTTCCAGCATCGTCTATCTGAACGACGACTATGAGGGCGGCGAGCTGTATTTCACCGCCAAGGACCGGGTGCTGAAGCCGCAGCGCGGCATGCTGGTGGCGTTCAGCGCCGGCTATCACCACGAGCACGGCGTACTGAAGGTGACCCAGGGCCGCCGCATCACGATGCCGGCCTTCTACACCTTCGATCAACGCAAGGCGGACGGGCACATCTATCCGGAGCTGAATGCGCCGGCGCCCGCTCCCGCCACGACCCTCACTCCGGCCCCGGTCCAGTCCCTGGCGTCTCTCCTCAGACCGCCCCAGTCCAGGCCCGCCGGAAGTCCCCTGTCCGTCCTGTCACCCGGCGGTCAGGCCCCCACCTGGCAGCCCCCCGGCAAGTGGCGTCCGCCGGGCTGAGTCGAGCGGGGATCCGGAATCAGGACCGGACGGGTTGACCGCCCGCCTTGCGCGGGGATCAATGGCGGGCAATGCTGATTGGGCTGGGGAGCTGCATAATGATCCGTCGTGCCGTCATTACTCTGATCGCCGGCCTGTCGCTGGCGGCCTGTGCCACGACCTCAAACAGTCAGGCCCCGGGCGAGACCTTCGACGGCTGGGCCGCATCGATCGTGGCGGCGGACTGGACGACCAGCCGGGGCACGCCGATCCAGGCGTTCGACAATGCCCGGCGTGATCTGGTGGCGGGGTTCCAGGACGTCGGCTTTGCCCGCAGCGACATGGTCGACTTCACCCTGCGACCCGATGTGCCCAATCCGACCTCGGCCGATCAGGCGCTGAGTGCCATTGGGCGCAATGCCGAACAGGCGACGCGGGGGTGTTTCCTGTATTTTACCTCGCACGGATCGCCGCGCGGGATCGTGTTCGGGCCTAATCGTCTTCTGAGCCCCGATGAGATGGCGCGCCGCATCGACGGATGGTGCGGCACCCGCCCGACCGTGGTGATCGTCTCGGCCTGTTTCTCGGGCGTGTTCACAGACCGGCTGGCCGCGCCCAACCGGATGATCATGAGCGCGGCCCGGCGGGACCGGTCGTCGTTCGGTTGCTCGGAGGATGCCACCTACCCCTATTTCGACGGCTGTATTCTGGAAAGCCTGCCGACCGCGCCGAACTTCCTGGTCCTGGCGGATCAGGCAGCGCAATGCGTCCAGCGGCGTGAGCGGGAGGAAGGGCTCAGCCCGGCCTCGGAGCCGCAGACCTTGGTCGGCGTGGACATCGCACTGCTGCTCAGCACCATATACGCCTTCCGTCGCTGAGGCCGCCTTCGCCGCTTGCCACGACCCGTCAGGTGTGGAACATTTGCGGAACATGGAGCGAGGGAGGACGACATGCTTGAGGGCGGATGCCACTGCGGGGCGGTGCGATACAGGACGGACGGCAAGGTTGAGCATCACGCGCTTTGCCATTGTCTGGACTGCAGAAAGTCGGCGGGCGCGCCCGCCGTCAGCTGGTGTCTGGTGCCGACCGACAGCCTGACGATCACGGGTGAGACCCGGGCGTACGCCTCCTCCGAACATGGGCGGCGGTCCTTCTGCGTCGCCTGCGGAACGGGCCTCTTCTATGCGAATGAGGTCATCTTCCCGGGCATGACGGATATCCAGGGGGCCACGCTGGACGATCCCGACGCCCTGCCGATTCAGGCCCAGATCCAGACGGCCGAACGCATCGGCTGGATGGCGACTCTGGACCAGATCCCGGCCTTTGACCGCTATCCGCCGATCGGGCCCGACGCCTGAGACTGACCTAACCTTACCTCGGCCGCGTATCGGTTCCAACCTGCACCCGTGTTTTGGGAGGTCTGAATGCTGAAGCGACTTGTGCCCGTCCTTGCCATGCTGGTTTTGGGGGGGTGTGCCTCTGATATGGAGGCTGACGATCCATTCGCCGATATGTTTGGCGGGGTTCCTGAAGATCGGGCTGCACGCGTTGCAGTCGAGGCCGCTGCCCATCCCCTTGGCACAGAGCAAAATCCCGTACGTGTCAACATGCCGGCCGGGCAAAGAGCCTATCTGTCGCGTCTTCGCTGCGCCGATGGAAAGGCCCCGACGTTCGAGCGTCTCGGCAGTGCTGGAGATGGGCCCTATGGCACCATCATTGATGGCTATCAGGTCGATTGCCCCGGCTCACAACCGGCAACCAATGTGATCTACCTGGATATGTATCACCCCAGCCACGTCGAAACCAAAGCTCCGCCGGGGTATACGATCGTCCCTTGAGTCAGGGTCTGGGAAACACCCGGATCGTGATCCGCTCGCGTTCGCCCTCGTGCCGCTGGACCAGCAGGCGGGCGACCTGGGCATCGTCGTGGAACAGATAACCCTTGATGGCGTCCAGCAGGGCCTTGGCCAGATTGTCGAGGTCCATGTGCGGGGGTTCGCCGACATGCTCCATGTCGATCTCGACGACGTGATCACCCCATGAGGGCCGGGCGCCGCGCCATTCCTTGCGCATGAACTCATAGACCAGCGGCTTGTAGTATTTGGCCTGGGTAGTCAGGCCATCGATGGTGATCTCGACCCCCTGCCCCGTCTCCCGCGCCCGGACCTTGCCGATCCCGATCCAGTCGGCGCTCATGGACGGCAGGGGGCGGGCACCTCGCCCACCACGGTCGCGGTCAGGATTTTGACCGGCGGTGTCAGCTGTTCGTCGGCGTCGGCCGGGCTGCGATGGATGTCGTGGATCACCTCCATGCCGGCGGTCACCCGGCCAAAGGCGCCAAAGCCCTGCCCGTCTGGATTGCGGGCGCCGCCATAGTCGAGCGCCGGCGCATCCTCGACCACAATGAAGAAGCTGGACGTCGCCGTATCGGGTCCGTCGCGCGCCATGGAGATGGTGCCGGCGACGTGGCTGAGGCCGGTGTCGCGCGTGCGCTCCAGCGGGATCGGCGGGTTTAGGTCGTCGTCAGAGCCGCGCGGCGTGGCCCCCTGAATCACGCTGATCGGGTTGGAATTGTCATTGGTCGAGGCGACCACGGTGCGAAAGAAGCTGCCGCCCTCATAGTGGCCGTCGGTGACGTACGACAGGAAGTTGCAGACCGTCAGCGGCGCCTTGTCCGTCGCCAGCTCGAGCGTGATCACGCCCCGCTCGGTGACCAGATCGACCCGCACGGGGTCGCCGGTCACGCGGGCCTCGGTCGCGCACCCTGCGAGGGCCGCAGCGGCAAGGGTGATCATGGCCCGATATCGCATCTTATCCTCCGCCGCCGGGGTCGCTTGCCCCCCTGACGCTTCGTGCTACACCCGCGCCCATTCCCGCGCCAAGCCCCTGATCCCCGCACCCGGAAAGCCGCTCATGTCCGATACCAACAAGCCCCGCGTCGAAACCGATACCTTTGGCCCGATCGATGTGCCGGCCAACCGCTACTGGGGGGCGCAGGCGCAGCGCAGCCTGGGCAATTTCAAGATCGGCTGGGAGACGCAGCCCCTGCCGGTCGTGCGCGCGCTCGGCATCGTCAAAAAGGCGGCGGCCGAGACCAATATGGCGCTGGGCAAGCTGGATCCGAAGCTGGGTCAGGCCATCCTCAAGGCTGCCGATGAGGTGATCGAAGGCAAGCTGAACGACCACTTCCCGCTGGTCGTCTGGCAGACCGGATCGGGCACCCAGTCCAACATGAATGCCAATGAGGTGATCTCGAACCGCGCCATCGAGATGCTGGGCGGCGAGATGGGCTCCAAGGCGCCGGTGCACCCGAACGACCATGTGAACATGAGCCAGTCGTCGAACGACACCTATCCAACGGCCATGCACATCGCCTGCGCCGAGGAGGTGGTGCACCGCCTGCTGCCGGCGCTGCAGACCCTGCACAACGCCCTGAACGACAAGGCCCAGGCGTGGAAGGACATCATCAAGATCGGCCGCACCCACACCCAGGACGCCACGCCCATCACCCTGGGCCAGGAGTTCAGCGGCTATGTGCAGCAGATCGCCAAGGGCATCGAGCGGATCCAGTCGACCCTGCCCGATCTGATGCAGCTGGCCCAGGGCGGCACGGCGGTCGGCACCGGCCTGTCCGCGCCCGTCGGGTTCGCCGAGGGCGTGGCCGACAAGATCGCCCAGATCACCGGCCTGCCCTTCACCTCGGCCCCGAACAAGTTCGAGGCCCTGGCCGCGCACGACGCCATGGTCATGACCCATGGCGCGATCAACACGGTCGCCATGTCGTGCTTCAAGATCGCCAATGACATCCGATTCCTCGGATCCGGCCCGCGCTCGGGTCTGGGCGAGCTGGCCCTGCCGGAGAATGAGCCGGGCTCCTCGATCATGCCGGGCAAGGTCAATCCGACCCAGTGCGAGGCCCTGACCCAGGTGTGCGTCCACATCCACGGCAACAATGCCGCCATCGGCTTTGCCGGCTCGCAGGGGCATTTCGAGCTGAACGTCTACAATCCGATGATGGCCTACAACTTCCTGCAGTCGGTGCGACTGCTGGCGGATGCGGCGATCAGCTTCACCGACAACTGCGTGGTCGGCATCGAGCCGCGCCTCGACAACATCGAGCGCGGCCTGAAGAACTCGCTGATGCTGGTGACGCCGCTCAAGGAAAAATACGGCTACGACCTGGCCGCCAAGGTCGCCAAGACCGCGCACAGGAACGGCACCACCCTGCGCGAGGAAGCCATCGCCCTCGGCATCCCCGGCGAGGATTTCGACGCCATCGTCCGGCCCGAAACCATGATCGCACCGGGCTAAGGGCTAGATGGCGCGGCTGGATCGCCCACGCCACGACTTCGTGCTAGGATTCCGGGATGGGAAAGGCCGAGCTCAGACTCGAGATCGATCAGGCGCTGCTGGATGAGGCACGCGCGCTGAATATCGACGTCGAGGCCCTGACCGTCGAAAGTCTCAGATCCGTGCTGGACCATAAGCGTGCTGGTGTCGTTCCAGACCCCGATAAGGCCCGTCAGTGGGCCTCCGAAAACGCTGAGGCCATCGCCCTGCACCGTGACCGGATCGACCGCCACGGCGTGTTTGGCGAGGATGTCCGCACCTGGTGATCCGCCAGTTCGACATTCTGGACAATCCGGCGCCGCGATCCCGCGAGATCGCCCCCTTCGTGATGGTCGTGCAGTCCCACCTCTACGATGAGGGGCCGACGGTGCTGGTGGCCCCGCTCTTCCGCATGCCGGATGAGGCGGTCCTTACGAAGGTGACCCTGAGGGTTGTCCACGCGAATGAGGCGTTCGTGTTGATGCTCTCAGAACTGGCGGCGTTGGATCGCCGCTCGCTCGGGGCGACCCGAGGGTCGCTGGGTGACCGTGAAGACGACATCCGCCGCGCGCTGGATCGGCTGCTCACCGGCTTCTGACGCGAAAAGGCCCTGCCGACGATAGCGGGGCCTTCCAGAATGTCGGCGGACCAGCCTACGGCTTGTCGGTCCAGCGGGCCTTGGCCTCGTCTTCGGTGAGGTTGAGGTGGACGTGCTCATCGACGCGGGTCACCCAGTCCATGGGGATCATCCGGTGTTTGAAGCCGGTGTCGAGATCCAGCTTGGCCAGCTCGATCTGGTTGCCCTTGACGTGGTCAACGCGGCCGATGCGACCGCCGTCCGACCCAATGACGTCCATATGTTCCTTGATGGCTTCCAGCATGGTCATGCTCCCTGTCTGTTGGATGTCTCCAATCAACGGGAAGGGGCAGAAGGCCGTTGCATACGGCAGCGCTGAAAGACGCGTCAGGGTTTGTCGCGAATGGTGCGTCCGACAGGCGCCAGCGCCAGCTTGGCCAGCTCCAGATCCTTGATGGCGAACGGGATGCCGATGATGGTGATGGCCTCAAAGAAGGCCGCGATCAGGTGGCTGAGCGCGATGTACCAGCCGGCAAAGATGAACCAGATGACGTTCAACACCACACCCACCGGGCCGGCGCCGATGTCGCCGGCGTCCGGGTCGCGCCAGACGACCTCGCGCCCGAACGGCCACAGGGTATAGGCGCCGATCCGCCAGGCCGCGAAGGTCCACGGCAGGCCGACGATGGTCAGCGCCAGCAGCGCCCCGCCAAAGAACCAGCCGAAGGCCGAGATCAGGCCGCCGAAGATCAGCCAGAGAACGTTGAGAATGAGTCGAATGAGGTCCATGCGGGGATATATAGGGATGGCCCCGGCTGGCACCGAGTGAATTCCCTGACATGCTGGAGTAGGCTTCGCCACATGGCCGAGATCATCAACCTGAACCGCGCCCGCAAGGCGCGCGCCAAAGCCGAGAGCAAGGCGGCCGCAGAAGCCAGCCGCGCACGTCACGGGCGGACCCGCGCCGACCGGACCGGGCAGGACGCCGCGCGAAACCGCGCAGACCGCCACCTGGACGGCCACAAACGGGAAGACGACGATGAGTGATCCCCGCAAGGACAAGCGTGTCAGCCACGGACTAATCCCGCTGATGGTCATGTTGCGCCGCAAGGCCATGATCGAGGAGGCGCGAAAATCCGCAAAGAGCGGCAAGAAGGCCGCGAAACGGGATCTCGACGATCCGGACGCTAGCTGACCTTCGGCGCACGGATCAGCAGGACCTGACCGGCCAGCACCAGGGCGAGGCCGAACAGCGCCGTCAGGCCAAAGCTGGCGCCCTCGAACAGCACCGACACCAGCATGGCGATCGGCGGGGTGAGGGCCGAGATATAGCTGGCCAGAGCATAGCCCCGGCTGCGGGCGATGGTGAAATAGATCACGAACGCGACGACCGAGCCGAACAGCGACAGATAGATCAGCGAGCCGATATAGCTGAAGGTGGGCTCGATCCGCCATTCGACCCCCTGCGTCAGGCCGAAGACGGCCAGCATGGCGGTGCCATAGGCCATGGCCCAGGCGGTGGCGGGCATGACGGCTGATCCGGCGACCTGTCCCCTCCAGGCGAAATAGTTGCCGAACGCCGAACTCAGCACGGCCAGCGCCGCCATGCCGACGCCAAGGCCCGCCGCCTCAGTCATGTCGCTGCCCAGAATCTCCGAGCCCGACAAAACGGCGACGCCCAAGAGGCCCAGCGCCGCCCCACCCCAGGCCAGACGCGAGGCCTTTTGCCCGGCGATGACGCGAAACAGCACCAGATTGATGAAGGCCAGACCGGCGAAGATGACCGCGACGACGGCCGAGGGCACGCGTTCTTCCGAGGCGTAGACGAAACCGTAGGAGATGGCGAAGACGAAGGCCCCCTGCCCGAGCGCCGCCAGATGCTGAACCCGGTTCAGCCGTAGCGGACGACGGGTCGCGAGGCAGAAGCCGAACAGGGCCAGCGCCGCCAGACCGAACCGCCAGACGATCGAGACCGTGGGCGCAACCGGCCCCAGTTGCAGGGTGATGGCATACCAGGTCGTGCCCCAGATGAGGGCGCAGATGACAATGCCCGCGATCAGCCAGCGGGTGGCAACAGGGACGGCAGAGGGAGCAGGCACGGGCGAGACCATGGACGCGGGAGAAGGCCCGGAGACTTGCGCCGAATCGCCTGGCATTGCGAGCCTCGCCCGGGGTCCGGCAGTCCCATCCGGTTCCAGCCGGTTTCAGCCGGGGCACTTTCCCTGTAACGCTTGGGCGGCTGGTCCATTAGGGCCGGGAGCGTTGCGCGTCACGGCGGGGATAATGGAACATCAGGCACTGGTACTGGCGGCGATCGGCGTGCTGGGAATTGGCGCGCAATGGGTCGCGTGGAAGACCGGCTGGCCCGCCATTGCCCTGATGCTGCTGGCCGGAATCATCGGCGGACCTGTCACCGGCTTTATCCGTCCCGAAGAGGTCTTCGGCCCTCTGCTGGAGCCGATCATCGCCCTGGCCGTCGCCATCATCCTGTTCGAGGGCGGGCTGAACCTGAACTTTCGCGAGCTGCGCCACGCCGAGGGCGCGGTCCACCGGCTGGTGTTTCTGGGTGTGCCCATCGCCTGGGTGCTGGGGGCGCTGGCCTGCTACTACGTCGCCGGGCTGATCTGGCCGGTGTCCATCCTGTTCGCCGGGATTCTGGTGGTCACCGGGCCGACCGTGATCCTGCCCCTGTTGCGCCAGACCAACCTGGCCCAGCGGCCGCGCGCCATTCTGAAATGGGAAGCCATCGTCAACGACCCGCTTGGGGCCCTGTGTGCCGTCCTGACCTATGAGGTCCTGCATCGTGCCGGCGAGGGCGACACGGTCGTCGGCGTGGTCATGTCGCTGCTGCTGGCCGCTGTGGTCGCCGGCTTGATCGGCTGGGGCGCGGCCCGGATCGTCGCCTGGGCCTTTCCCCGCGGCTACGTGCCCGAATTCCTGAAGTCGCCCATCCTGCTGATCACCGTGATCGGCGTGTTCGTCGGCGCCAATATGATTCAGGAGGAGTCCGGCCTGCTGACCGTGACGGTGATGGGCGTGGCGCTGGCCAATATGAAGCTGGCCAGCTTCCGCGACTTCATGCATTTCAAGGAGAACGTCACCGTCCTGCTTGTGTCCGGCGTGTTCGTGATGCTGTCGGCCTCGCTCAATCTCGAGGTGCTGCGCCAGTTCGAATGGCGGTTCCTGGCCTTTCTGCTGGTGCTGCTGTTTCTGGTGCGACCGGCGACTGTACTCCTCAGCCTCGCCTTCAGCCGGGTGCCGATGCGCGAACAGCTGTTCATCGGCTGGATCGCCCCTCGCGGCATTGTCGCCGTGGCCATCAGCGGCCTGTTCGCGCTGAAGCTGGGCGAGCTTGGCTATGCCGACGGCGGCACCCTGGTCACCCTGTCGTTCGCCGTGGTGATCGCCACCATCCTTGCGCACAGCTTTACCGCCAAACTGGCCGCCCGCTGGCTCAAGGTCACAGGATCGGGTGACAAGGGCGTCCTGATCGTGGGGACGACGCAGTGGAGCCTGTCGCTGGCGGAACTGCTCAAGTCGCTGAACATCCCGGTGCTGATCGCCGACACCAGCTGGCAACGTCTGGCCACGGCCCGGCAACGGGGCATGCGGGTCTTCCACGGCGAAATCCTGGCCGAGGTGACAGAGGATCATGTCGACATGAGCGAGTTTCAGGCTCTCGTCGCGACCACGGACAACGAGGCCTATAACGCGCTGGTCTGCAATGAACTGGCCCCCGAGGTCGGGCGACATGCGGTGTTCCAGCTGGGCGACACCTCGGACGACAATCCGCGCGCCCTGCCCCCCACCCTGCGCGGCCGGACCCTGTTCGCCTCGGGTCTCGGGGTCGAGGAGATCGCGCGGCGCGAACGAGAGGGCTGGGACTTCCGCAAGACCCGGCTTACCGACAAATATACGCTCGAGGACGCGCGCGCCGACCTGCCGCCCGATGCGGATCTGCTTGTGCTGGTGCGCGACGGCGGCAAGCTGCACTTCTTCAGCCACGCCTCGCGGCCGAAACCCCAGCCCGGTGACACCGTGGTATCCTATGCCCCGCCGCGCGAGCCTGCTTTGGCCCGCGCCAAGAAAACACCGCCCCCGAAAGGAGACGAAGGCATGATCCCGCTTCCTTCGCCGTCAGGCACATGAGACCTCTCTTTCCCGCCTTGCTGGGTCTGGGGCTGATCGTATCCGCCTGTCAGGACCGACCCGAGCCGGCGCCAGAGCCGGTAGAACCGCCCACGCCCCGCGTCGAGGCGGAGACGCCGCCTGAAGGCACATCGATCATGCGCCCTGAAGTGCTGGCCGAGGCCGAGCCGCCTGCGCCCCTGCCCGATCCCGTCGAGGCCAGGGTCCTGTTCGGACTGGGCGAGACGACGTTGACGGATGAGGCCCGCGCCATGCTGGACGCCCTGATTGAGGGCAAGGCGCTGGCCGACGGAAACTGGTCCCTGACGCTGACCGGGCGAACCGATGCCAGTGGCGATGCCGAGACCAATCTACGGGTGGCACAAGACCGTGCTGAAGCGGTGCGGGCCCATCTGGTTGAGCGAGGCGTGCCGGGGGCTCGTATCGAGGTCGTCGCGGCCGGAGAGCCAGAGCTGGACGCCGCCACCGCCGCCAGCCCGATGCAGCACCGCCGCGTCGATATCCGGGCCGAGGCCCGTCGCTAGACGCCCTGGCCGCGCAGCTTCAGCGACTGGCGAACCCCGGCCGGGACCGACAGGTAGATGTCCGGCGTGCCGATACCGAGCCGCTGACGGGCCTCATCCAGCGGACAGGCGAACAGGGCCTCGTAATCCAGCCCGGGCAGCCATTTGGCGCGCCGTCCCATCTGCCAGGCCTGCCAGACGGCGCGACGGGCCGGGACGCTGTGGTTCTCGCGCTGGATTTCCCGGGCCGCGCCCCAGCCAATGAAGGCGAAGCCCAGACTGCCGGTCTGGCCGTAGGAAAACGACACCACACAGGCCTCGCCGAGAGCGTCGGTCTCAAAGCCGGTCAGCACATGCCAGATGTCGTGCACATCACGCAGACGTCGCGAATACCACACGGTCGGATGCTCGGCGTCGATGAAGGGCACGACTTCGCGCTCGACTTGGGCCAGACCGTCGGCGGTGAAGCCGCGCACCTCGCGGAACGCCCGATAGGTGGCGCCGACCGAGCCCTCGGGGAAGCGGGCCAGCCAGTCGGGGTCATCCAGCTTGTGCGCCAGTTCCTCGCGCAGATAGGCTTGGCGCCCGCCCTCGAAGGTGCGCAGCAGCTTTTGATAGCCGCGCGTGGTCGAGCGACCGTTGAGGGCCTTCATGATCTCGAACACCTGGGTGGTGTCTTCCTTGTTCCGCACAAGCCGCCGGAAGGCCCGAAACGCGGTCAGGGGGCGCAGACGCTCGACCCGCACCGGATTGAAGCTGTCGATGCCAGGGATATGTGTGACAAGGTCGGTCATGGCGGGTTCCGGACAGGACGGTTGCTTTAGCATACCCTCAGCCCGTCCGGACGTCACGCCCGATCAGGAGGGGCCATGCTGAAGAAGAAGTCCGTCCTGCTGGCCGGCCATGCGACATCCATCGCGCTGGAGCCGGAATTCTGGGCCGTTCTGGAGGCGCAGGCAGCGACGCTGGAGATCAGTCTGACCGCGCTGCTGAAGCAGATCGATGCCGCGCGCGGGCGCCGTCCGCTGGCCTCGGCCTGCAGGGTCAAGGCACTGGAATGGGTGGCGCAATCCGCCCCGGTGAGTGCCCCATCCGATAGCGTTTGACTCGCCGGGCCATCGGCGCATGGTGCGGAGATATCCACAGGATGCTCCCATGAAAATCGATCCACGTCTTGTCCCCGCAGTCATTGTGGCCGGGGTGCTTTCGGTTGGCTTGATCGGGGCCGGAGCCCTGATCGGTCAGGGCGTGGTCAACGCCCGCGTCGGCGACCGGGTGGTGACCGTGCGCGGCCTGTCTGAGCGAGACGTCGTGGCCGACCTCGCCATCCTGCCGGTTCGGTTCACGGCGACAGGCGAGATCCTGTCCGAGGTGCAGGCGCGCATTGATGCGGACCTGGCGACAGTCCGGCAGTTCCTCGCAGCCCAGGGCTATCCCGCCGACGCCATCACCCTCGGGCGGCTGGAGGTCACAGACATGCAATCGCGGGAGTACGGCGGCCAGAACAACGGGCCTCGCTTCATTCTGGCGCAGACGGTGATTGTACGGACGACGGATGTGGACAGGGTCCAGGCCACGACGCGGTCGCTCAACGATCTGGTCCGGCAGGGGGTGGTCATTCAGGACTTCAGCGGGCCGACCTACGTCTTCACCCGGCTGAACGATGTGCGACCCGAAATGATCGCAGAGGCGACGGCCTCAGCCCGCACAGGGGCCGAACAGTTTGCCAAGGACTCGGGTACGCCGCTGGGCCCGATCCGCGAAGCCACCCAGGGGTCGTTCCAGATCCTGTCGCGCGATGAGATCGGCGACGAAAGCCAGTCCCCCGACAAGAAGGTGCGGGTGGTGACGAGCGTCCGCTACAGCCTGCGCTAGGCCATAACGGACGGTCGATCACATCGGCTTATTCAGCCGGCGCGGGCGTCGGAACGTCCGGTGCCGACACTTCAGGCATATCGACGTCGACGTCGATGTTCTTGTCCTGGGTGCCCATGCCACCGCCTGCAAAGACGAAATAGGCGATTATGGCCAGAACGACGACGATCCCGCCTACGATGAAGGCCAGCCCGGCATTGCCGCCGCCGCCGCCATTATTGCCACCCGTATTGTTCGATTGATCGGACATGTCTTCCTCCGGTTAAGCCTGCTGATCCAAACGGAGGCGAACGGCACAGGTTCCCGCCACGCTCTACGTTACTGCAGGCTGTGGCCTTGGCGCGCGTCGGTTCCTATTATGTTTCGCCCATGTCCGACTCGTTCCCCCTCTCTCCCCGTATTTCCGACCTGGCGCGGGCTTCCGCGCCCCTGCCCGACTATCTGCAGGGGCTGAATCCCGAACAGCGTGAGGCTGTCGAGACGACCGAGGGCCCGGTGCTGGTGCTGGCGGGGGCGGGCACGGGCAAGACGCGGGTGCTGACCACCCGGCTGGCGCACATCCTGGCGACAGGCAAGGCGCGCCCGTGGGAGCTGCTGGCCGTCACCTTCACCAACAAGGCCGCGCGCGAGATGCGGGAGCGGATCACCCATCTGATCGGGCCGTCGGCCGAGGGACTGCGCTGGCTGGGCACCTTCCACTCGATCGCCGCCCAGATTCTCCGTCGCCACGCCGAGCTGGTGGGCCTGCGGTCCAGTTTCACCATTCTGGACACGGACGATCAGGAACGGCTGCTGAAACAGCTGATGGAAGCCGAGGGGATCGACACCAAGCGCTGGACGCCCCGCACCCTGGCCAGCCTGGTCGACCACTGGAAGAACCGCGGCTGGACGCCGGCCAAACTTCCGGGGACGGAGGATTTCGCCAACGGCAAGGCGAAGTCCCTGTATGCCGCCTACCAGAACCGCCTGAAGACCCTGAACGCCTGCGACTTTGGCGATCTATTGCTGCATAACCTGACGATTCTTTCCGAGCATGCAGATATTGCAGAGGAATATCGCCGTCGGTTCCGCTACATTCTGGTCGACGAATATCAGGACACCAATGTCGCCCAGTATCTGTGGCTGCGGCTGCTGACGTCCTCGACCGGCAATGTCTGCTGCGTCGGCGATGACGACCAGTCGATCTATGGCTGGCGCGGGGCCGAGGTCGACAACATCCTCCGCTTCGAGCGCGATTTTCCCGGCGCGAAGATGGTGCGGCTGGAGCGCAACTATCGCTCGACCGGCAATATCCTGGGCGCGGCTTCGGGCCTGATCGCGGGCAACCGCGACCGGCTGGGCAAGACCCTGTGGACCGAGGATGAGGGCGGCGACAAGGTGCGCGTGCGCGGCGTCTGGGACGGCGAGGCCGAGGCCCGCCTGATCGCTGACGAGATCGAGACAGCGCGCAAGACGGGGCTGAAATACAAGGACATGGCAGTTCTTGTTCGGGCGTCGTTTCAGATGCGGGCGTTCGAGGAACGGTTCGTCATGCTGGCCATCCCCTATACGGTGATCGGGGGGCCGCGTTTCTTCGAACGGGCCGAGATCCGTGACGCCCATGCCTATCTCCGGCTGATCCAGTCCGAAGACGACGATCTGGCCTTCGAGCGGATCGTCAATGTGCCCAAGCGCGGCATCGGCGACACCTCGGTGCAAAAGATCTTGCACCTGGCCCGCACGGCCGGGATTTCGGCCATGGCCGCCGTCCACCGGCTGATCGAGTCCGACGAGCTTCAGGCCCGGACGCGCACGGCGCTCGCCGGGTTCGCCCGCGACCTGCACCGCTGGCGCACGCTGGCTGCCGACACGCCCCACCCCCAGCTGACCGAAACCGTGCTGGAGGAGAGCGGCTATACCGACATGCAGAAGGCCGACCGCCTGACCGGCCAGACGCGTCTGGATAACCTCAAGGAGCTGGTCCAGGCCATGCAGGGCTTTGACACGCTTCAGGCTTATCTGGAGCATGTCTCGCTGGTGATGGAGATGGAGCGGGCCTCGGGCGACGACTCCGTCCAGATCATGACCCTGCACGGCGCCAAGGGGCTGGAGTTCCCGTTGGTCTTCCTGCCCGGCTGGGAGGAAGGCGTCTTCCCCAGCCAGCGGAGCATCGACGAGAAGGGCGAAAAGGGCCTCGAGGAGGAACGTCGCCTCGCCTACGTCGGCCTGACCCGCGCGCGCCGCGATGCCCGCATCAGCTTTGCCGCCAACCGTCTGGTCTATGGCCGCTGGACCGCCCAGATGCCCAGCCGCTTCGTCGACGAACTGCCGATCGACAACGTCCAGCCGGAAAGCGAGACCGGCTATTACGGCGCCGCCCCCAGCGCCCGTCAGGTGCAGGACCGCTGGTCCGAAGGCACGACCTTTGGCGGCGGCTATGACAGCCCCGGCTGGAAGCGCGCCCAGCAGCGCGCGACCTCAGGCTCGGCCCAGCGCTCCCCGCCCATCGAGGGTGTGGCGCGCCGCGTCGAGAGCCCGACGACCGCTGCCCCGTCCGGCCAGTGGAGCCGGGGCGAGCGCGTCTTTCACCAGAAGTTCGGCTATGGCCGCATCCAGGGCGTCGAGGGCAGCAAGCTGCGTGTCGCCTTCGACAAGGCCGGCGAGAAGAAGGTCATCGACAGCTTCGTCGAGAAGGCGTGAGGCGGCCCTTCTGCAATCCGGGGTAGCAACTTCTGGCTTGCGACCCGGCGCTGTGCGACACTGATCGGTATGGCGAGCCTCACCCTCAAACTGAGCGATGACACACTCCGAAAGCTGACTGCGACGGCGCGTGAATCAGGCGTGGCGCCCGAGCGTATGGCCGAGATGACGCTTGAGGCGTGGGCCGTATCCCTTGACGGTCTCCAGGGGGCCGGAGGGCTCGCCGAGCCGGGCCGGGCCTGGGCGGAGGCGAGCCAGGACGAAGGTGAAGCCGATCAGCCAACGACGCCCAAAGACTATGAAGGCCCTTTCGTCGATCTCGACGAAGCCTTGGATGGCTTCAGCACTGAGCTGCACCGTCGGCTGAAGCGTTCGCCCGGTTGAAGGTCGTCCTGAGCCGAAGGGCCAATCTGGACCTGATCGCCCAGATCGACTGGCTGGTCGGCTTGTCTCCTTCGGCCGCCCTGCATGCCGAAACCGTCATCCGGGCTGGTTTGGAAACTCTGGTCGTCTATCCGAGGGCGGGCCGGTCCATCAATGCGGCGGAGCGGAAATGGGTCATCCCGTTCGGACGCGACGGGTTCGTCGTCATCTACAGGATCGAAGCGGATCGGGTGGTCATCGGCCGGATATTCCACAGCAGCCAGAGCCGCGACTGAACTCGCTTCCCCAACGCTTCGTTAACGCCAAACGCTCACCTTCCGGGGGTGCGCGCAACAGCCAGAGATTCGGGTTCATCCCTGCCCACGCCGCCTCTGTGGGAGCAGGTGGCGGCGGGGTTTGTGATCGTCATGCTGACGGGGGCGTTGATCGGGCCGGTCTTTGCGCCGGATCAGGGTGAGACGCCGATCCTGCGACTGATCTGGCTGCCGGTCTATGCCATCACCCTGGGGCTGATCCTCAACCGCCTCGGGCGGATGGCCTCGGCCTGGCCGGCGTGGATCATCCTGGGCCTTCTGACCCTGCTGGCCCTGGCCTCGCGCTACTGGTCCATCGATCCGGCTGTGACCGACCGGCGCGTCATTGCCCTGTTCATGACCAGTGCCTTTGCCGTCTATCTGGGCGTCGCCTTCACAGGTGCACACCTGCCGCGCCTGTTGATGCACACGGGGCTGGTGATGGCGGTCGGCAGTCTGGTCATGGTGCTGGCCTTCCCCGCCATCGGCATCCATCAGGACGACAACGCCGGTCTGTGGCGCGGCCTCTGGTACGAGAAGAACCAGATGGGCATCGTCATGGTGGCGACCGCCGTGGCCTCGGCCGCAGTGCTGACCGCCCCCGACCGGCACGAGCGGACCGTCTGGATGGCCCTGCTGACCCTGGCGCTCAGCATCGGCCTGATGCTGGGCACCCAATCCAAGACCTCGCTGCTGTGTCTGATGGCCGGGCTTGGAGTCATTGGGGGCCTGTGGATCATGCGCCGGGGCGGACCGGTGCTGTCCGTCGTCGCCGTCTGGGGGGCGGTGACTGCTGTCGGCATCGCGGCCTGGGTCTGGACCGACAATTCCGCGCTGATCCTCGAACTGCTGGGCAAGGACCCGACCCTGACCGGGCGGACCGACATCTGGGAAAGCCTGATGCGGCGCGTGGCCGAGCGGCCCTGGACCGGCTTTGGCTACAGCGCCTTCTGGGGCAAGGAGTCGGTGCCTGCCCACTATGTGCGGCTTGAAACCGGCTGGCTGGTGCCGTCGGCCCACAATGGCTGGATCGACCTGCTGGTGCAGGTCGGCTGGCCCGGCGCCGTCCTGGTCGGCACGGTGATGGCCATTACCCTGTTTGCCCTCGTCGTCCGGCTGGGGGGGCAGGGCTTTCGCGAAGGCGGATTCTCACTGGCCTATCTGCTGGTGTTTGCGCTGTTGAGCGCGTCGGAAAGCGTACTGCTCAGCCACGCCAACCTGCCGTGGGCGCTGTTCCTGGCCCTGACGGCCCGGGCGCTGACGCCCGATCCGATGCCCCGACGCCACACTGCCACGGTTCCGCTTGCCCGACGCCGTAGAGGGGCCTACCTCACCTCCCCTCGAATCGTTCCAAACTGAGGTCATGCCTCCCACCTCCTCGCCGTCCCTGTTCGACCTGCCCGAGCCCGAGCCCGAGAAGCCGGCGGCCGAGCCCGTGCGCCCGGTTGCTGCACCTGTCGCGGCGATCAAGGCGTCAGAGCCGGTGGCGGCTCCTGCGGGCACGACCGGCTATTCCGCCTCCTCGATTGAGGTGCTGGAGGGGCTGGAGCCTGTCCGCAAACGCCCCGGTATGTATATCGGCGGGACGGATGAGCGGGCGCTCCACCACCTGTTCGCCGAAGTGCTGGACAACGCCATGGACGAGGCCGTGGCCCGCCATGCCAAGCTGATCAAGGTCGAGCTGGACGCCGAGGGCTTTCTGTCGGTGCAGGACGACGGCCGCGGCATCCCGGTCGACCCCCACCCGAAACACCCCGGCAAGTCGGCGCTCGAAGTCGTCATGACCGTGCTGCACTCCGGCGGCAAATTCTCGGGCAAGGCCTATGAGACCTCGGGCGGCCTGCACGGCGTGGGCGTGTCCGTCGTCAACGCCCTGTCGGACCAGCTGGAGGTCACCGTCTGGCGCGACGGCTTTGAGTGGCACCAGAGCTTCTCACGCGGCCTGCCGCAGGGCGGCCTCGAAAAGCGTCAGCCGTCCAAGAAGCGCGGCACCCTGATCCGCTTCCGGCCAGACGCCGAAATCTTCGGCACCGGCGTGGCGTTCAAGCCCGCGCGCCTGTTCCGCATGACGCGGTCCAAGGCCTATCTGTTCCGGGGCGTGGAAATCCGCTGGACCTGCGCGTCCGAACGGATCGTCGATGCGACGCCCGAGACGGCGGTCTTCCACTTCCCCAATGGTCTGGCCGATGCCCTGGTCGAGCGGATCGGCGAGCTTGAGACCGTCACCCCGACCTTCAGCGGCCGGGTCGAGCGCAAGGGCGAGGCCGGGGCCGTCGAATGGGCCGTGACCTGGAGCCCGATCGGCTTTGGCGAGGCCGACGGCTTCGTCCAGTCCTATTGCAACACCGTCGCCACGCCCGATGGCGGCACCCATGAGGCGGGCTTCCGCGCCGCTCTGGTCAAGGGCCTCAAGGCCTATGGCGAGCTGTCCAACGAGAAGCGCGCCGCCATTATCACCGCCGAGGATGTCATCGCCAATGCCGGTGCCCTGATCTCGGTCTTCATCCGCAATCCCGAATTCCAGGGCCAGACCAAGGACCGGCTGTCGTCGCCCGAGGGGCAGCGGCTGGTCGAGGCCCTGCTGCGCGATCCGTTTGACCACTGGCTGACCGAAAGCCCGAAACAGGCCAACGCCCTGCTGGGCTTTGTCATCGACCGGGCCGAGGACCGGCTGAAGCGCCGCAAGGACAAGGAAGTCCAGCGCGCCGCCGCCACCCGCAAGCTGCGCCTGCCCGGAAAGCTGGCCGACTGCACCCGTCAGGCGGCGGAGGGCACCGAACTGTTCATCGTCGAGGGCGACTCGGCCGGAGGCTCGGCCAAACAGGCACGCGACCGGGCGACCCAGGCCATCCTGCCGCTGCGGGGCAAGATCCTGAACGTGGCCTCGGCCACAGCGGACAAGCTGCGCGCCAATATCGAGCTGTCGGATCTGGCGCTGGCCCTCGGGGTACAGCCGGGCAACCGCTTCAACCTGAGCGATCTCCGCTATGAGCGGGTCATCATCATGACCGACGCCGACGTCGACGGCGCCCACATCGCGGCCCTGCTGATCACCTATTTCTACCGCGTCATGCCCGAAGTCGTGCGCGAGGGCCGGCTGTTCATGGCCCTGCCGCCGCTGTACCGCATCCAGGCGGGCAGCCTGTCGGAATACGCCCGCGACGACGCCCACCGCGACGAGTTGCTGGCCACCACCTTCAAGGGCCGCAAGACCGAGATCGGTCGCTTCAAGGGCCTCGGCGAAATGATGGCGTCCCAGCTCAAGGAAACCACCATGGATCCGAAGAAGCGGACCCTGGCGCGCGTTACCCTGCCCGAGTCCGAGGACGAAATCGCTGATCTGGTCGAGCGGCTGATGGGCAAGAAGGCCGAGCCGCGCTTCGACTTCATCCAGCAGAACGCCCGCTTTGCACAGGCCGATCTGGACCTGTGACGATCCGTCCCGCAATCGTCATCGAATGGTGATGATCCGGGCATGTTGAGGCGGCATACACGGGGCACAAGGAGAGCCCCATGTCCCTGATCCGTCGACAGCTGCTGACCGCCGGTGCTGCCGGCCTGGCCTTCTCCGGCCTCGCCCGTTTCGCCCATGCGCAGTCTGAAGAGACCTATATCAATGAGGTCGAGGGCTATGGTCCGCTGAAGACGGACCCCGCCGGGCTTATGGATCTGCCAGAGGGGTTCACCTATCAGGTCATCTCCCAGAGCGGCGACACCATGGATGACGGGCTGTTTGTGCCCGGCCAGCCGGATGGCATGGGCTGTTTCGACCTCGGTGGCGGACGCGTGGCGCTGGTCCGAAATCATGAACTGAAGGGCTCCAGCGCCCTGCACCGCAATCTCGGGCCCGGCGGCCTGCACCAGGAGCGCATCAACGGCGTGGACGCGTCGCGGGCCTATGACACCTACAAGGACGGGCGCCCCCTGCCCGGCGGCACCACGACGCTGGTGTACGATCTGGAGCGCCGCCAGACGGTCCGCGAATACCTTTCGCTGATCGGCACCTCGACCAACTGCTGCGGCGGCATCACGCCGTGGGGCAGCTGGCTGACCTGCGAGGAGAACGTCGAACTCCCCGAAACGGATGACGTCACGAAGCCGCACGGCTTTGTCTTCGAGGTCCCGGCGACGGCCGAGGGGCTGGTCGAGCCCGTGCCGCTCAAGGCCATGGGCCGGTTCGATCACGAGGCGGTCTGCATCGATCCGCGCACCGGCATTGTCTATCTGACCGAGGACATGAACGACGGCCTGTTTTACCGCTTCATCCCCAATGTCGCGGACAGGCTGGCCGAGGGCGGCAAGCTGCAGGCCATGGTGATCCGGGGTCAGGGCGGTGCCGATACCCGCAACCAGGACAGCCGGTCATGGAACGTCGGCGACTGGCTGGAGATCGACTGGATCGACATGGAGGACGTCGAGTCGCCGAAGGACGATCTGCGCCAGCGCGGCCATGCGGCGGGCGCGGCCCTGGTCGCCCGGGGTGAGGGCCTGTGGTGGGGCAAGGACGAGCTCTACATGACCGCGACCTCGGGCGGACCGATCCGGCGGGGTCAGGTCATGCGCCTGCAGCCGAACGTCGATGGCGGGCCCGACCGGCTGCAGCTGTTCGTCGAGAGCACCGACGAGAAGATGGTCAATATGGCCGACAATCTGACCATCGCGCCGTGGGGCGACCTGATCCTGTGCGAGGACAACTATTCCAGCACCACCCGCAATCATATCAAGGGCGTCACCCCGGACGGCAAGCTCTACACCATTGCCCGGAACGTCTTCACCGGAAACGCTGAGTTCGCCGGCGCCTGCTTCTCGCCGGACGGCCAGGTGCTGTTCGTCAACATCATGTACCCGGGCATGACCCTGGCGATCAGAGGCCCATGGACCTCGGTCCGGCGATAAACCGCCGGGGCCGCGACCGCATCACCAGCCACAGATTGACCGTCGCGGCCGCCAGCACTACGGCGGCCCCGGCTTGGTGCAGCACGCCCAGCCAGACGGGCACGGCCTGCATCAGGGTGGCGATGCCCAGCCCCGCCTGCATCATCACGGCTGCCAGCACGACATAGGCCGAGGCCCCCGCCCCTTCGGCCAGTCTCCACCGCCAAGCCTGGACCGCATACACGACCACGGCCAGCATCAGGGCATAGGCGGTCATCCGGTGATTGAACTGGGTCAGGGCCTGATCGTGCAGGAAGGCCAGCGCCCCCTGCCCCCAGTCGACCGGCGCCAGCAAGGCGCCGTTCATCAGCGGCCAGTCGGTATAGACCAGCCCCGCCTTGCCCCCCGCGACCAGCGCCCCCAGCAGGCACTGCACAAACACCAGCCCCAGCAGCAGGCTGGCGCCGATGGTCCAGCCGGACGGAGACTCGGACCGCTCCGGCCCGTTCAGCGCCTCCAGCCCGGTCCAGACCAGGGCCGAGAAGATCAGCAGGGCCAGACCGAGGTGAAAGGCCAGGCGCTCGGGCGCCACATCGACGCGGGCCTCAAGCCCGGACGACACCATCCACCAGCCGACCGCGCCCTGCATCCCGCCCATGACCAGCAGGATCAGGCACCGCCACACCAGCCGGTCCGGCAACGCCGGCACGCCCACGCGCCGCAGGAACGGGATCGACCGCGCGGCCAGAAACACCAGAAACGGCAGGCCAAAGGCCAGCCCGATCCCCCGGCCCAGCTGCCGGTGGATCCATTCCCACCAGAAAATGCCCTGAAACTCGGCCATGCTCATGCCCGCATTGACCAGCTGGTACTGGGGGATGGCCTTGTATTTGTCGAAGGCCTCCTGCCAGTCGGCCGCATTCATCGGCGGGATGGCGCCCATCAGGGGCTTCCATTCGGTGATCGACAGACCCGATCCGGTCAGGCGGGTAATGCCCCCGACCACGACCATGGCGAACACCAGTGCCGCCACCAGAAACAGCCACACGGCCACGGAAACGCTACGCTCGGGCTGACCAAATCGGTTCATTCAAAGCTCGCCACGGGTACACTACAGTGAAAGGCCGATGGACCCGACCTCGATACAGGCGATATGCCTGTCGATGACGGCAAGATCGAGTCGCTTCTGACGGTCATGCCGTCGCACTGAATCGGAGACGGATATGGGCAATCTGGACATCGTCGTGGCCGTCATCCTGACAGCGGCCCTCGCCTTCGGGTTTGACGCCGTGACCGGACGGCGGGGCCTGGCCGCGCCGCTGCTGGTGGCCTTCACCGGCGCCCTGTGCGGCGGCTTTCTGGCCGTGCGCGTGTTCGGCGTCGCGACCATGGATCAGTGGCCGTGGGTCGCCTGGTCGGTCGTCGGCGCGGCGCTGGCCCTCGGCGCCCACTTCCTGTTCCGGAATACCCGCTGATGCCCGTTCGCATCCGGCGTCTGGTGGCCATGATCGGCATCCTCGCCTTTCTGGCCTTCTACATCTGGGCCGTGCTGGCCATCCACGCCCTGCTGCCGCGCTCCTTCTGGACCGACCTGATCTTCTATCCGATCGCCGGCATCGCCTGGGGCATCCCCCTGTTCCCCCTGCTGAAATGGGCCGAGCAGGAGCCGCCGCCCCGCTGACGCGCGTCCTTCGGGAACTTTAAAATTCCTGCCGGCTTTCCATATCCATACGGAACAAACCGGATGGAGTGACGACACGATGGCAGGCGGCTGGACACGCGACGGCGCGGTTCTGGATCAGATCGAGGACACCGTCGGCGACGGGGTGTCGTCGGCCCGCGCCCGCCTGCCGAGCGGCCCGGGCACGCAAGAGTGTGTCGAATGCGGCGAGGTCATCCCCGAGCGTCGCCGCCTCGCCCTGCCCGGCGTCACCACCTGCGTCCAGTGCCAGTCCGGCCGCGACGCCACCATCCGCCACTCCGCCATCAACCGCCGCGGCAGCAAGGACAGCCAGTTGCGGTGAAGACTGGCGTCTACAAAGGCATAGTCTAGAGAAGGGTGCTAATTCCCAAGATCCCTTGCAGCGGGTCCGATAGCTCCGCAGTGATAATCTGGTAACTCGCCCGGTCGATGGTGAGCGGGTTACCGTTCATATTTTGGGGACCGGCTTGAGCACTGACGTCTACATCGCGAATTTTGGCCAAGGGAACAGCCTATGGCCTCAGTGTCTGGCGAAAAGCACCTTGGCAACATTTAACGACGTTGTTGTCCATGATCAGTGGAGGGCCGGAGATCGCAACGCCTTCATCGAAAAGGCGATAACGGAAACAGTCACTGTTTTAGGTGTGAGGCCAACGCGCCAGACCGCTGGCCGGTGGTACAATCTCATCAATGAGCTAAGGGACAGCGTTGGCGACCTCTGGATTAGCCGTCAGAAGGACGAAATCTGGTGGACTATTTCGCTCGAAGGCCCCCTTTCGGAAACGCTTCAGCCGTCTGACAACGTTTTGCGTAATGGGCCTGAGGTATGGGTGCTTGAGAAGCCTTGTCAGGCTTGGTCAAACACGGACGCTCATGGCAGGCCACTTAGGTGGTCCGCGCTTCACCCTAAAGCTAGAGACTTTCTCGCAACCGAAGCCACGTTCCAACGACTTGGCAATGATCGTGGTTACGCGGATTACGCTCGCGCGCTCATATCCGGAGAGCCTCTAGATTCCTGGCACAACGCTCCGATCTTCGCAGAAAAATCTGCCGAAGCTAAGCGCAACCCCGGACGCATCTTTTCTCCAAAGGAGAAGTCGGCCGCTGAGATGGCTAGTACGATGCTCAATACGGTCGCGAACGCAAATGGACAGGTCGTCGAGCGAAGGGTGAAGGAGAAGACCACAACGCTTGGCCGTGAAGATTGCGAGGCCCTTATCCTTCGCCTCATGGGAGAGCAGGAAGACCGCTGCGCTCTCACAGGCTTGCCGCTGGGCTATGTCGGGGAGGGCAGCGACAAACAGATGCTCGCGTCACTGGATCGGATCGATAGCACCGGTCACTACACCCCCGACAATGTACAGATCGTCTGTCGCTTCATCAATCGATGGAAAGGGGCGGACGATGACACCTTAGTGCGGCGCCTGATTACCTCGATCCGCTCATCCGGGGGCCACTAGGCCTCTGCATCAGCACGAGCTCGGGCGACAACCGCCCCAATTGCAAAGGGGCCGCCCGAGAGCGACCCCTTCAACCAACCGTCTTCATTGCGGAAGATGGTCGGAGCGACAGGATTCGAACCTGCGACCCCTTGACCCCCAGTCAAGTGCGCTACCAGGCTGCGCCACGCTCCGAAGGCGCTCCCTATAGACGGGGAGCCGTTGCGTCGTAAACCCAAATCGGGGCTGGACGGTACAATAAAGCTGTCAGCGGCTGAGGGCGGCTTCCAGCCGGCTTTGCGCGGCCTCAATGTCGCGCAGGACCTCGGCCAGACGCTGGCGCTGGTCGGAGGACAGGCCGGTCGCCGCGGGCGGGGTCGGAGCGCGCGTTGGCATGTCCGGCACGGGGCTCTCAGGCGCGGGTCCGGCCTCTTCCTGGCCCAGGATGCGCTTGATGCCCTGGGCCTTGTGCAGGCGGGCGACGCCCTTGAGCGTCAGGCCCTCTTCGTGCAGCAGGCGCCGCACGCCCTTCAGGATGTCGATGTCCTCGGGGCGATAGAAACGCCGTCCGCCGGCGCGCTTGACGGGCGACACGAAGGCGAACTTGGTCTCCCAGAAGCGCAGCACATGCTGGGGGACGCCGACCTCGGTGGCGGCTTCGGAAATACTGCGAAAGGCTTCGGGGCTTTTGGCCACGCGCGGCCCTCCGTTCAGCCAGCGGCGCCGTGGACGCGGCTTTTCATGATCTGCGAGGCCCGGAAGCTGATCACCCGGCGCGGATTGATGGCGGCGGGTACGCCGGTCTTGGGATTGCGGCCCATGCGGGCGCGCTTTTCGCGGACCTGAAAGACGCCGAACCCGGACAGTTTTACGGTCTCGCCGCGTTCCAGCGATTCGACGATCAGACCGAGGGTCCGTTCGACCAGCGTCGCGCATTCATTGCGCGACAGGCCCAGCGCTTCGTGCACGGCGTCGCACAGATCGGCCCGGGTCAGCGTGTGATGGTCGTCCAAGCGTCCCTCCCCTCTCTGAAGTTCCAATCGCCAATAAAGGCTGAAAGGCGTTGAAATGGAAAGGCGTAAATTCGTTTTACAGGCGAAGTGCGCAGGCGCCCCACGTCAAACCACCACCCATGGCCTCCAGCAGCACCAGATCTCCCCGCTTGATCCGCCCGTCACGGATGGCCGAATCGAGGGCCAGAGGGATCGAGGCGGCCGAGGTATTGGCGTGCATGGCCACGGTCGAGATGACTTTGGTCTCGTCCAGACCCAGGCGGTCGCCGACCCCCTTGATGATGCGCTGATTGGCCTGGTGAGGCACGAACCAGTCGACATCGGCGATCTCGATACCGGCCGCCTTTGCCGCCGCCGTGATGGCTTCGGCAATGTTTACAACCGCGTGGCGGAACACCTGATTGCCCAGCATGCGCAGATGGCCGACCTGACCGGTCGTGGCCGGGCCGCCGTCGACGTAGAGCAGGTCGGTCTTGGTGCCGTCGCAGCGCAGGGCCGAGCCCAGAATGCCGCGATCCGCCGGCGTCCCCTGCCCCTCGACCGGTTCCAGCACCACGGCGCCGGCGCCATCGCCGAACAGGACGCAGGTGGTGCGGTCCTCCCAGTCCATCAGCCGGGTCATCTCCTCGGCGCCGATGACCAGGGCGCATTTCGAGGTGCCGCGCGCGACAAAGCCGTCGGCCACGCTCAGCGCATAGACAAAGCCCGAGCACACCGCCTGGATGTCGAACGCCACACAGACCGGCACGCCCAGCTTGCGCTGCACGATCGAGGCTGTGGCCGGAAAGGTCATGTCCGGCGTGGTAGTGGCGACGATGATCAGATCGACATCGGCAGGCGTCCTGCCGGCCTCGGCCAAGGCCTTGCGCGCCGCCTCAACGGCCAGATCGCTGGTCGGCTGGTCGGGCGCCGCCTGATGGCGTTGGCGAATGCCGGTCCGCTCGACGATCCATTCGTCAGAGGTATCGACGAATTTCGCCAGATCGGCATTGGTCACGACCTTTTCCGGCAGATAGGCACCGACGCCGGTCACGGCGCTACGAACAACAGTCACTGGGCAGTCTCCACACCGGTCCCGGACGCCGATCCGGCATCGTCCTCCTCGAGGACGGTCGTCATGCGCTTCAGATTGGCGCTGACCTTGGTCATATAATCACTGCGGGCCAGGTCGCCAGCCACGCGGATGGCATTGCCGAACCCATAGGCGCTGGCCCCGCCATGGCTTTTGACGACGATGCCGTTCAGGCCCAGCAGGGGCCCGCCGTTGATGGCATTGGGGTCGATGCGGTTGCGCATCTTCTTCAGCGCCGGCAGAGCCATCATGGCCCCGAACCGCGACGGCAGACCCGACATCAGCGCTTCCTTCAGCAGGGCCGAGATGAAGCGCGCCGTGCCCTCGGCCGTCTTCAGCGCGACATTGCCGGTAAAGCCGTCGGTGACGATCACATCGACCGTGCCCTTGGCGATGTCATCGCCCTCGACAAAGCCGTGATAGTCCAGATCAAACGCCCCGCTGCGCAGCAGGCGGTGGGCCTCGCGCACCTGTTCGTGGCCCTTCATGTCTTCCGAGCCAACATTCAGCAGGCCGATGGTCGGGCGTTTCGTGCCGTGGACCGCCGTCTGGAAGGCTTCACCCATGATGGCGAACTCGATCAGCTGGGCCGCGTCACAGTCGATATTGGCGCCGACGTCCAGCACCGCCGTGATACCGCGCAGGGTCGGCCAGCTGGCGACGATCGCGGGCCGCTCCAGTCCCGGCGCAGCCATGCGCAGCTGCAGCTTGGAGATCGCCATCAGGGCGCCGGTGTTGCCGGCCGAGACGATGGCGGCGGCCTCGCCGGACTTCACCGACTCGATGGCGTTCCACAGGCTCGAGCCCTTGCCCCGCCGCAGGGCCTGGGCCGGCTTTTCGTCCATGGCCACGACCTTGTCGGTGTGGCGGACGTCGATCCGGTCTGCTGGCAGGCGATGCGCCCGGACCTGGGCCTCGATGGCAGCCGCATCGCCATGAACCAGAAACCGGAGGTCCGAATCGGGATGGGCTTTCAGATAGTCCGCAACGCCGCCCACAACCACGGAGGGGCCGTGGTCGCCGCCCATGGCGTCCAGCGAAATGACGAGGGTCTTCGACAAGCAGAAAAACTCCTGGGGGCCGGTCGGCTCGGGTGCCGGACGATAGCGCCCGGCCCGCCGGATGCAACCGTTCTGCCGAGTCAGTCGTCGCTATCGGTGCGCGGCTTCACATGGCCCTTCAGCACGGCAAAGGGCGAGATCTCGGCTGTTTCCTCCGGGGCCTCGAACACGGCCCCCGGCTTGCGCGGAAACGGGTTAAGCGCCAGCGACAGATGTTCCAGCACATGGCGACTCAGGTCGATCCGCCCGTCGGTGACCAGATCGGGCGCATCCTCCTCCAGACTTACCTCGACCTCGGGGCTGGCGGCGTCCTCATCGGCCTCGACCAGATCCAGGCCAAAGGTCTCGTCGATCTGCTCCTCGACCGGCTCCAGCGTCAGGCCACAGGCCTGGACGGCCTCGGCCGTCAGGCGCCCCGACAGGTGCCAGCCCGCGCGCGAGGGCACCAGCGTCAGCTCGGCCTCGAACCGGGGCAGGTCGAGGATCTTCAGCCACCTGGCGATGGTCCGGCGGGCCTCGGCATCGGGGGCCAGGCTGAAGGTCCGCTTCTCGCCGATCTGGTTGATGCGGACGGCCTCGAGCAGGACGGGCGGCTGGGCACTCATGCGGACACTCCGGCCCAGTCGGGGGCCTTCAAACAGGATTCGACCGGCTGGGCTGCCAGACGGGCCCGGCTTTCCAGCGCATAGGCGGCCAGCCAGGGCGCATGCCCTGCCCCGGCGCCCGCATAGACATTGCGGTCCAGCGCCTCGGTCAGGCCTGCGGCATAGTTCGCGCGAAGCGGCGTCTCATAGGCCTGCATGCGCCCATACAGGGCCTCGCCCAGCTTGCGCATCTTTTTTGAGACAGCGACGTCGCCGACGCCCAGTTCGCGCAGGGCGTTATCCAGCGCCGAGACATAGGTGTCGAACAGGTCCTGCGCCGCATCGCGCGCACCCGGCGTGTCCTCGTCGCGTAGCCGCAGCACCAGCAGCAGGACGTGCAGGGTATAAAGTTCGAATCGCGCGTCGATCCGGTCATCGACGCCGTGGTCGACGTAGAATTCGCGCGCACGGGCCCGGGAGACCGCCAGCCCATAGGCGTCACGCCCCGGCGTGGCCTTTTCCTTGAGCCCCAGAAGATTTTTCAGCATGATCATACGGCCCCTTTTCCGCCGCGACGTTGAACTAGGACGCAGCAGGGTCTAGGTCAAAGACCTTGTATTGTCGCAGGCGCTGTCCATGAACCGTTCCAAGTCCCTCGTCGCCGCTCTCGTCCTGTCCGCCGGGCTTGTCGCCTGTGCCCCGGTCGTAGGTGTGCATGGCTTTCAGGCCATCGACGTGAAGCCCGCCGACATCGCGGTCGGCACAGATACCAAGGAAACCGTGCTGGCCCAGCTGGGCTCGCCGTCGGCCACTTCGGTCTTCGAGGACGACAGCGTCTGGTACTACATCAGCCAGACAACGCGGAAATACACCTTCAACCGGGCCTTCATCGCGCAACGCAATGTGACCGAGATCACCTTCGACGGCGCCGGCAATGTCGCGGGCGTGCGTACCCTCGGCCTCGAAGACGGTCAGGAAGTCGCCATGAACCGCAACGAGACCCCGACCCGCGGTCGCGAGCTGACCATCATCGAACAGCTGCTCGGCAACGTCGGCCGCGGCCAGCTGCCCCGCACCGACGAGGACGTCCCCGGCCAGCGCCGCCCGGACTGACCTTTCATATTCCCACACAGAACAACGCCCCGGAGATTGCTCTCCGGGGCGTTTTCAGTTTCAGGCATGGGTGGCCTTGATCAGCCGATATTCCCGCTGGCCAGCACGGCCAGCAGCAGCAGGGCCACGATGTTCGTGATCTTGATCATCGGGTTCACGGCCGGGCCGGACGTATCCTTGTAGGGATCGCCAACCGTATCGCCGGTCACCGCAGCCTTGTGGGCCTCGGATCCCTTGCCGTGCAGCACGCCGTTCGAGTCGGTGAAGCCCTCCTCGATCACCTTCTTGGCGTTGTCCCAGGCGCCGCCGCCCGAGGTCATCGAGATGGCCACGAACAGACCCGTGACGATCACCCCCATCAGCATGGCGCCCAGCGCGGCAAAGGCCGTGGCCTTGTCCGAGATCGCCAGGATGCCGACGAACAGCACGATCGGCGACAGCACCGGCAGCAGGGACGGGACGATCATTTCCCGGATCGCGGCCTTGGTCAGGATGTCGACCGCCTTGCCGTATTCGGGCTTGGTCTCATAGGTCATGATGCCCGGGTTCTCGCGGAACTGGCGGCGCACCTCGGCCACGACCGACTCGGCCGCGCGTCCGACCGCCATCATCGACATGCCACCGAACAGGAAGGGCAGCAGCCCCCCGAACAGCAGGCCAACCACGACATAGGGATTGGTCAGGCCGAAGTTGATCTCGCCCATCCCGGCAAAGAACGGATAGAGCTCCGGATTGGCCGAGAAATAGTCGAGGTCAGAGGTGTAGGCGGCAAACAGAACCAGCGCGCCGAGGCCCGCCGAACCGATGGCATAGCCCTTGGTCACGGCCTTGGTGGTGTTGCCGACAGCGTCGAGCGCGTCGGTCGAGGTGCGCACCTCGGCCGGCAGACCCGCCATCTCGGCAATGCCTCCGGCGTTGTCGGTGACCGGACCGAAGGCGTCCAGCGCCACGATCATCCCCGCCACACCCAGCATGGTGGTGGTGGCAATGGCGATGCCGAACAGGCCCGCCAGCTGATAGCTGGTGACGATACCCACGATGATCGTCAGCGCCGGCAGGGCCGTGGACTCCAGCGAGACCGCCAGACCCTGGATGACATTGGTGCCGTGACCCGAGACCGAGGCATTGGCCACCGACCGCACGGGACGGAAGTTCGACCCCGTATAGTATTCGGTGATCACCACGATGGCGGCCGTGACCGCCAGACCGACCAGACCGGCCCAGAACAGGTTCATGGGCTCGATGATCCGCTCGCCTGCCTGACCGCCCAGCGCCGTCACCGGTCCACCGACCATCTGGTCGACCACGAACCACAGCGCCGCGACCGACAGCACGCCGGTCACGATCAGCCCCTGGTACAGGGCCCCCATGATGTTGTTGGACTTGCCCAGACGGACGAAGAAGCTGCCGATGATCGAGGTCACGATACAGACGCCGCAGATCGCCAGCGGCAGCAGCATCATCACATCGACATACGGCTGGTCGCGGAAGAAGATCGCCGCCAGCACCATGGTGGCGACCGTGGTCACCGCATAGGTCTCGAACAGGTCGGCCGCCATACCGGCGCAGTCGCCGACGTTGTCGCCCACATTGTCGGCGATGGTCGCGGCGTTGCGGGGGTCATCCTCGGGGATGCCGGCCTCGACCTTGCCGACCATGTCGCCGCCGACGTCCGCACCCTTGGTGAAGATGCCGCCGCCCAGACGGGCAAAGATCGAGATCAGCGAGGCGCCAAAGCCCAGCGCCACCAGACCGTCGATCACTTCACGACCGGTCCGCTCCAGACCCATCATCTCGGTCATGATCGCATAATAGCCCGCGACCCCGATCAGGGCGCCGCCCGCCACGAACAGGCCGGTGATGGCGCCCGAGCGGAACGCCAGATCCAGACCCTTGGACAGGCTTTCCGAGGCGGCCTGGGCCGTGCGCACATTGGCCCGCACCGAGATCAGCATCCCGGCATAGCCTGCCGCGCCCGAAAGTACGGCGCCGATCACAAAGCCGATGGCGGCCCATTCGCCGATCAGAAAATAGGCAGCGATCAGGATCACGATCCCGACCAGGCCGATGGTGGTGTACTGGCGCTTCAGATAGGCCGAGGCCCCTTCCTGGATCGCGGCCGCGATCTCGCGCATCTTGTCATTGCCGGTTGAGGCCTTCATCAGCGCGGCGGTCTGGACGAGTCCGTAAAGGATCCCCAGCGCGCCTGCGGCGATGACCAGCCACAGATAGTTTGTCATGGCGTTTCCGTACCCTGTTCATGCAAGGCGCCCGGACCCTTGGCGCGGCGGGCTTTTCGCCTCTGTCCGCCTTCCGGTCCCCCCGTGCGCGATGGACGCGAGCTTGCGTCCTTCGGGATTGCGGCGGAAACGTGCCAAATGCCCGGACGAATCGCAACAGCAGAACGCTGATCAGCCGGTGGGAATGCCCGTACGTCGGCGGGGTGCCTGATGCAGGACCTCGACCCGGGCGACCTTACCCTGCCCGGCGATACGCGTCGCTGACGCCATCAGGCTGCGCGACAGGGCCGCCGTGTCCAGCTGTGACCAGTCATCAGCAAGCGTAAAGGGCGTCCGGTGGGCCGCCTTGACCAGCGCATCGCGAAAGTGCGCATCCTTGGCCCGGACGGTCTCCATCACGGCCGATGCCGACAGATGCAGCCGGATGCTGACGAACACATAGTTGCGAATCCGCCCGCCCGAGATCACCGGCAGGCCCACGCCCTGCAGGTTGACGACAGCGGCGGCGGGCTTTTCGTCGCCCCCGGCCAGCGCCGGTCCGGCGACGCCCATACCCAGCCCGGCGCCTATAAGCGAAAGAAGATGTCTGCGATCCATACCTTTGCATAACCGGCGCAGGTTAGAATTCCGTTGCCGCGCTAGCGATGCACCCAGCCGGCCTGTTCGATCGGCACGGGCTCGCCCAGATAGCGGGCGTGAACGCCGTCGCCGGCCCTGACCTCACCGATGCGAGTCAGGCGCAGGTGGAGCCGCTCGGCCTCACGTCGCAGGGCCGATTCGTGGCCGGGCCGCGCGGTAAAGGCGATCTCATAGTCGTCGCCTCCGGTGGCCAGCTGCGACAGGGCCTGGACCGCATCGGCCCGACCGTCGAACCAGGCCTGGGCCGCCAGCGACAGGGGTAGGCTCTCAAGCTGCATTTCCAGCCCGACCCCGCTCGCCCGCGCCAGATGCCCCAGATCACCGATCAGGCCGTCCGACACGTCCAGCGCCGCGCTGGCATGCTCAAGGATCGCAGTCGCAAAGGCTGTGCGCGGCAGAGGCCGGCGATAGTGCTCCACCAGCGCCGCAAGCCGCGCAGGCTCAAGATGCAAAAGCTCCCGCGCAGCTCGCAGGCCCAGCCAGCCCTCGCCGACCGTGCCCGTGACAAACACCAGATCTCCGGGCTGGGCCCCGGCCCGACCGACAATCCGGCCTTTCGCCGCCCAGCCCATCAGGGTGATCGAGAACGAGGCCGGTCCCGGCGTCGAGACCGTGTCTCCGCCCAGCAGGGCCACGCCAAACTCCACTTGATCCCGGGCCAATCCCTCGACGAAGGCCTTGCGCTCCGGCCAGCCGCAACGCTCGGACCAGTGGCACGCCAGCAGATAGCCGAACGGCTCGGCGCCCTTGGCGGCCAGATCCGACAGGTTCACGCGCAGCAGCTTCTGGGCGACCGTATCCAGCGGATCGGTGGCGAGGAAATGCACCCCCTCGACCAGGGCGTCCTTGGTCACCACCAGATCATGCCCCTTGCGTGAAGGGATCAGGGCCACATCATCGGCCAGCCCCCGGCCCCATTCGGGGTGGGCCAGCGGCGCAAGCAATCGGCGGATGGTCTCAAACTCGTCGGCGACGTCGACCGCCGGCATCAGGACCGCGTGTCGCGCGCCACCCCGTCCAGGGCAGCATTGACGAACTTGGCCTCGGCATCGTCGAAGAAGGCCTTGGCCAGCTCCACATATTCATCGATGACGATTTCGAGGGCGACCTCGGGCTTGCGCATCAGCTCCCACGCCCCGGAGCGCAGCAGCGCACGCAGGGTGGCGTCCAGCCGTTCGATCTTCCAGTTCGAGGCCAGACGCGCACGAATGGCGGCATCGACGGCCTTCTGCTCGGTCACGACGCCGCGCACGACATCGGCGAACCAGGCCTCATCGGCCTCGGCCAGCATCTGTCCTTCGATGTCCCCGTCGAAGCGGTGGCGCGAAAACTCCTCAATGACGGTGTCGACGCCCTCTCCGGCCAGCTCCATCTGATAGAGGGCCTGCACGGCGGCCAACCGCGCAACCGTGCGCGCGCGGCGCTGACGCGACGTCAGCGTGTCCCCGGACTTCTCGTCCAGAAGGTCGAGGATGGATTTGAGGCTGTTCGGTTCGGTCACCGGTTCAGTCCTACGCGCAACCGCTTCTTCAGGGCAATCATCTCCAGACACGCACGGGCGGCACCGCCCCCCTTGTCGCCTTCACTACGGCGGGCCCGGGCCCAGGCCTGATCCTCGTCTTCGGTGGTCAGAATGCCGTTGCCAATCGACAGGCCCTTGATGCTCAGGTTCATCAGGCCGGCCGCCGACTGGTCCGAAACGATCTCGAAATGATAGGTCTCACCCCGGATCACACAGCCCAGCGCCACATAGCCGTCATAGCGCGGCGCGGTCGGGTAACGCCCCGCCTCCTCGGCCGCAGCAATCGCGCCCGGCACCTCAAGCGCACCGAGCACGGTGACGACATCATACTGCACGCCCTGGGCCTTCAGCGCGTCCGCCGCGCCGTCCAGCAGGGCATCGGCCAGTTCGTCATAGAACCGCGCCTCGACGATCAGAATACGATCGGGATCCTTCACGCCACCGGTTCTCCATCCATGTCACGCCAGCCGACAATGCGCAGGCCATAGCCCTCCAGCGCGGTCGGATTGGGGCGGGTCGAGCTCATCACAATCATGTCGCGCACGCCGAGGTCCTTCAGGATCTGTGCCCCCACGCCATAGTTCCGGATCGACCGGTCCACGGCCTGGGGCCGGGGGGCGCCCATCAGCCGTTCGGCCAGACCATGCAGTTCCGGATCGCGCAGGAAGACGACCACGCCGGCTCCGCCATGGTCACTAATGGTCTTCATCGCCTTGGGCACATAGTCCTGACGGCCCTCGACATGGCCCAGCAGATCCGCAGCAAAGTCCACCTGATGCATGCGCACCAGGGTCGGCTTCGACGGATCGACCTTTCCGCTGACCAGGGCGACGTGTTCCACGCCCTCGATCGTGTTGCGGTACAGGACCATGCGGAACGGGCCGCCGTGGATGCTGTCGAAATCGGTGTCCAGTACCCGCTCAACAAAGGTTTCGGTGCGGCGGCGATAGGCGATCAGGTCGGCGATCGTGCCGATCTTGATGCCGTGCAGCTGGGAAAAGGCGACCAGATCCGGCATGCGGGCCATTGTGCCGTCGTCATTCATGATCTCGCAGATCACCCCGGCGGGCGTCAGCCCGGCCATGCGGCTGATGTCGACCGCGGCCTCCGTATGGCCGGTGCGCACCAGAACCCCGCCATCACGCGCCACCAGCGGAAACACATGGCCCGGCGAGACCAGATCGTCCGCGCCCCGGTTCGGATCCACCGCGATCTGAACCGTGCGGGCCCGGTCGGCGGCCGAAATGCCGGTCGTCACGCCCTCCTTCGCCTCGATCGAGACGGTGAAGGCCGTGCCCATGCTCTCGCGGTTCTCGGCGGCCATCGGCGGCAGGCGCAGCTGCCGCGCCCGGTCCGCGGTGATGGCCAGACAGATCAGGCCGCGCGCGTGCTTGGCCATGAAGTTGATCTGGTCGGGCGTGGCGAACTGGGCCGGGATGATGACATCGCCCTCGTTTTCACGATCCTCGGCATCCACAAGGATATAGGGCCGCCCGTTGCGGGCGTCCTCGATGATGTCCTCGATGGGGCTGATCGGGGTGTCGGTCTGGTGCGCGGTTTGCATCATTGCGTCTCCTGCCACCTGGCAAGGTAACGCGCCAGCATGTCGATCTCCAGATTGACGGAATTTCCGACCTGAAGCCCGCCCAGCGTCGTGTGATCCCAGGTGTGGGGAATAATATTCAGGCCAAAGGACTGACCCTCGACCTCGTTCACCGTCAGCGACACGCCATCGACCGTGATCGACCCCTTGGCGGCGATATAGCGATGCAGCGGCGCTGGTGCCTCGATCACCAGCCGGTGCGAACCGCCCTCAGGGGTGATTGACTGGACCGTGCCCAGGCCATCGACGTGGCCCGAGACGATATGGCCGCCCAGTTCGTCGCCCAGCTTCGCGGCCCGCTCCAGATTGATGCGCGTGCCCTCGGCCCAGTCCCCCAGCGTCGTCTTCGACAGGGTCTCGCCCGAGACCTCCACTGCGAACCAGCCGGACCCCTTTTCGGTGACCGTCAGGCAGCAGCCCGCATGGCTGATCGAGGCGCCGAGTTCGATCGTGGCCGTGTCGAAGCCGGTCTCGATCTCATAGCGGTGATCGCGCGCGGTGGCCTGGATGCGGCGCACCCGACCCACATCTGTGACGATGCCGGTGAACATTCAGATCCTTTCAAGCCGCTCCCACAGATCGTCACCGACGACCTGGACGGCCTTGCGCCGAAACTTGGGGGCATCCGCCAGCTTTGCAAGCGACAGGGCGGCGACACAGGGCCGTCCCTCGCTGCCCAGCAGGATCGGCGCGCGAAACCATTCCAGCCGGTCGACCAGGTTTTCACGCAGGAAAGAGGCCGCCACCTCCCCTCCGCCTTCGATCAGCACCGAACGAATGCCGCGCGCATACAGGGTGTCGAGGACGGCATGGAGGTTCGCGCGGCCGTCCAACTCGACAACCTCTACCACTTCGGCCTGACCGATGGGGCGCGGTTCAACCGTGGTCAGGATCAGGCTGTTACCCTCTGCGACCTGTGCCGTCGCGGGCGTTCGCAACCGGCTGTCCAACACCACGCGCAGGGGCTGGGGCCCGCTATAGTCGGGTAGCCGAACCGTCAGCGCCGGGTCGTCCGCCAGCACGGTGCCAATGCCCACCAGAACCGCGTCATGACAGGCTCTCAGCCGGTGCCCTTCAAGCCTTGCCGCCTCGCCCGTGATCCACTGCGACTCGCCCGACGCCATGGCGATACGGCCATCCAGCGAGGTGGCCAGCTTCAGCGTCACGGTCGGGCGCCCGGTCATTCCGGCGCGCCGTCGCCACCCGGCTTGTCGTCATTATAGCCCTCGTCGCCGAGGAAGCGGGCGAAGTCGCCCGTGTGCCGGAAGTCTTTGTAAACAGAGGCATAGCGGACATAGGCCACCTCATCGAGCCCCTTCAGCGCCTTCATGATGAAGTCGCCGACCACGCTGGACGGGATCTCCGTCTCGCCGAGGCTCTCCAGCTGGCGCACGATCCGGCTGACCATCTGCTCGATCTGGTCGGGTTGGACCGGCCGCTTGCGCAGCGCAATCCCCAGCGACCGCTCCAGCTTGTCGCGGTCGAACGGCGTGCGGCGCCCGTTCCGCTTCAGGATCACCAGCTCGCGCAACTGCACCCGTTCGAACGTCGTGAACCGGCCGCTGCACTGCGGGCAGGACCGACGTCTGCGGATCGCCGCCCCGTCATCGGACGGCCGGCTGTCCTTCACCTGGGTATCAGCGTGACCGCAGAAGGGACATTTCATCAGACGGTTATCCGTAAATGGAGAAGCGACGCGTGAGCTCGCGCACCTCTCCCGCCACGCGACGCGAGACCTCGGGATCGGCCTCGTCGCCGCCCTTCATGCTGTCGATGACATCGGCGATCCAGTGACCGACCTGCTGGAACTCGCCCACGCCAAAGCCGCGCGTCGTGCCCGCAGGAGTCCCCAGACGAACACCCGACGTCACCGTGAAGGGCGCCGTATCGAACGGCACGCCATTCTTGTTGCAGGTCATCAGGGCGTGCTCCAGCGCCGCCTCGGTCGCCTTGCCCGTCACGCCCTTGGGCCGCAGGTCGACCAGCATCAGATGGCTGTCGGTGCCGCCCGACACGATGGCAGCGCCGCGCTCGACCAGCACGGCCGCCAGTGCCCGGGCATTGTCGACCACCTGCTGGGCATAGGTCTTGAACTCCGGCTTCAGCGCCTCCCCAAAGGCCACGGCCTTGGCCGCGATCACATGCTCCAGCGGTCCACCCTGCAGGCCGGGGAAGACGGCCGAGTTGATCTTCTTGCCCAGATCGATGTCGTTCGACAGCACCATGCCGCCGCGCGGCCCGCGCAGCGTCTTGTGCGTCGTGGTCGTCACCACATGGGCGTGCGGCAGCGGGTCGGGATAGACGCCGCCCGCGATCAGGCCGGCGTAATGGGCCATGTCGACCATCAGATACGCCCCGACGCTGTCGGCGATCTCACGGAACCGCGCAAAGTCGATGTGGCGGCTGTAGGCACTGGCCCCGGCGATGATCAGCTTCGGCTTTTCGCGCTCGGCCATCTCGGCCACATTGTCATAGTCGATCAGGTGGTCGTCCTGGCGCACCGTATAGGTCACGGGCCGGAACCACTTGCCCGACTGGTTGGCCGGTGACCCGTGGGTCAGGTGCCCGCCCGCCGCCAGATCCATGCCGAGGAAGGTATCGCCCGGCTGCAGCAGGCTCATGAACACCGCCTGATTGGCCTGCGCGCCCGAGTGCGGCTGGACGTTGGCAAAGGCACAGCCGAACAACGCCTTGGCCCGCTCCCGCGCCAGGTTCTCGGTCACATCGACGTACTCGCAGCCGCCGTAATAGCGACGGCCCGGATAGCCCTCGGCATATTTGTTGGTCAGGACCGACCCCTGCGCCTCCAGCACCGCCTTCGAGACGATGTTTTCCGACGCGATCAGCTCGATCTGTTCCTTCTGCCGGGCCAGCTCGCCCTGGATGCCGCCGAAGATGTCCGGATCGGCCTCGGCCAGTGTGCGCGAGAAGAAGGCGTCATGGGTATGAGCAGTCACGGCAGTCCCCGAATTCGATGATGAACCTATCTAGGCCTCACACGGGGCGACCACAACATCTTGTGGTCAGCGCGCCGCCAGCGCCCGTTTCAGCTTGGCCAGCGCAATCCGCTCAAGCCCGTGGCGCTCAGCGACCGGTCCCACGGCCGAGACCTCGACGCCGGACGCCACATGCACGACCGAACATTTCAGATACGCACCGTTGCGGACAAACTCGACGATCACCTCGCCGGGGACAGACCGGTCGTCAGGCGACGGCAGGGAGGCGCGCCACGTTGCAGTGGGTCCACAGCTTGTCCATCGCCGTGACCAGCGCGTCCATCATGCCGTCGTCGTGGTTCGGCGAGGGCGTGAAGCGCAGGCGCTCGGTGCCCTTGGGCACGGTCGGATAGTTGATCGGCTGGACATAGATGCCGTGCTCTTCCAGCAGCATGTCCGAGATCATCTTGCAGTGTACCGGATTGCCCACATGCACCGGCACGATGTGGCTCTCGGACGGCATCACCGGGATGCCGGCGGCCAGGAACCGCTCCTTCAGCGCCTGGGCCCGGGCCTGATGCGCCGCGCGCAGTTCCGGGTGGGCCTTCAGGTGACGCACCGAGGCCAGTGCCCCCGCGGTCAGGGCCGGCGGCAGGCTGGTGGTGAAGATGAAGCCCGCGGCCCAGCTGCGCACGGCATCGATGATCAGGGCGTCGGCGGCGATATAGCCCCCCATCACGCCGATGGCCTTGCCGAGGGTGCATTCGATGATGTCGATCTGGTCCAGCACGCCGTCGCGCTCGGCGATGCCCGCGCCGGTGTCGCCATACAGGCCCACGGCATGGACCTCGTCCAGATAGGTCAGGGCGCCATATTTCCTGGCCAGCGCAAGGGTGCCGGCCAGGTCGGCGATGTCGCCGTCCATGGAATAGACGCTCTCGAACGCGATCAGCTTGGGCGCATCGGGCGGCGCCGCCGCCAGCAGGGCCTCCAGATGCTCCAGATCATTGTGCTGATAGATGTGCCGCTCACAGCCGCCGTTGCGGATGCCCGCAATCATCGAGGCATGGTTCAGGCTGTCGGAGAAGATGATCAGCCCCGGCATGATCCGTTGAAGGGTCGTCAGGGTCGCCTCATTGGCCACATAGCCCGAGGTGAACAGCAGTGCCGCTTCCTTGTGGTGCCAGGCGGCCAGCTCGGCCTCGAGATCGACCGCCGAACGGGTCGTGCCCGAGATGTTGCGCGTGCCCCCGGCCCCGGCGCCGACCGAATCGATCTCGGCCTGCATGGCGGTCAGCACCTCGGGGTGCTGGCCCATGCCCAGATAATCGTTCGAGCACCAGACCACGACGTCCTGCTCGGTGCCGTCATCCCGACGCCAGACCGCGCGCGGAAACTGGCCACGCACACGCTTCAGGTCGGCGAAGACGCGATAGCGCCCCTCGGCCCGGACCTGGTCCACGGCGTTTCCAAAGGCGGCCTTATAATCGAACAAGATCGGCGGTCTTTCGCTTATGCATTCCGGACGCGGTTCTTTTGCGCTCCGGACGGCTGAAAGTCCATGTTCAGACTGCGGCGAATTGGCCGCAAACCCTTAATTGATAACGGTTCTCAATCTCGGCCGTCAGCCCTTCGGCAGCTCGTCCAGCTTGCCGCGCAGCAGTTGCAGGATGGCCGAGAAATCCCGCCCGCCATAGCCCAGCCGATCGAACATCTGGAACAGGGCTTCGGTCTGGGCGCCCAGCGGGGTCGAGGCCCCGGCCTTGGCCGCCGCATCCTGCGCCAGCTTCAGATCCTTGAGCATCATGGCCGTGGCAAACCCGCCGTCATATTTGCGGTTCGACGGCGCCGTCGGCACCGGCCCGGGCCAGGGGTAGTAGGTCGTCGTCGACCAGCTCTGACCCGAGGATTTGGAGACGATGTCGAACATCTTGACCGGGTCCAGACCCAGTTTTTCGGCCAGACCGATGGCCTCGCATGTGCCCAGCATGGTGATGCCGAGGATCATGTTGTTGCAGATCTTGGCCGCCTGCCCTGCCCCGTGGTCGCCGGCCCGGAAGGTGGCGCGGCTCATCGGCTCCAGCGCCGGCTCAATCCGGGCAAAATCGCCCTCGTCACAGCCGACCATGAAGGCCAGGGTCCCGGCATCCGCCGCCATGGTCCCGCCCGAGACCGGCGCATCGGCAAAGGCATAGCCGGCCTCCTTCGCCAGACCTGCGACCTTGCGCGCCGTGTCGACGTCGATGGTCGAACAGTCCAGCAACACGGCGCTCGACGGCGCGGCCCCGATGATCTGTTCGGAATAGACCTTCAGCACATGCGGCCCCGCGGGCAGCATGGTGATGACGATGTCGGCGTCCTTGACCGCCTCCACGACCGAGCCGGCGGCCTCGCAGCCGGCTTCCACCGCGCGCGCCATCGCCGCTTCGGACAGGTCGAACGCCAGGACCTTGCGGCCCGCCTTGGCCTGGTTGGCGGCCATGCCCCCGCCCATGTTTCCCAGTCCGATGAAGGCGATGGTCTCGGTCATGTCGGCGTCTCCCTCTGGTCGCGTTTCTTGCGCGGAGGGTTAGCCGCTCAGGCCTCGCAAGGCCAGTGTGACCTTAGTCGGGCTTCCGGAAGCGCAGCATGAACTGGCTGGTGTTCCCGCGGATGGACGGGTCGAAGACATTGGCCGTCAACGGGTCCGCCGGTCGCATCAGCCCATCCGACTCCCCGTCCAGGACAAAACCGGCTGCGGTGACCTCGCGCACCACCTGGTCCCGGTCGATCCGGTGCAGCGTGTCGGCGACCGAGGCATCGGCACCCGTCACCGCCGCATGGTCTATGATCACATAGTAGCCGCCGGGCTTCAGCGCCGCGTAGGCCGCAGCATTGACCCGCTCCGCCGTCCCGTCGGGGAAGGCATCGAGATGCAGATCGTGATAGTTCTGGGCGGTGAAGATCACGTCCGCGCCGCCCGGCCAATCCGGGGCGTTGATCGCCGAGCCCGCCCCGGTCACGTTTGGCAGGGCGTCGGCCGCCGTCAACGCCACGCCATAGTCCGCACTGAAGGCGACAAACTCATCCGGCTGCCAGGCCGTCACATGGCCCTCGGGGCCGACCGCCGCGGCAAACGCCCGGGTGAAGAAGCCGCCACCGATCATCAGGTCGATGACCCGGTCACCCGGTTCGACCCGGGCAAAGGCCAGGGTTTCCGCCGTCATGCGGCTGGCATCGCGGGCACGGTCCTCATCGGTGCGCGGCGGCCCGACCAGCGCAGCCTCGATCACCGCCACGCGCGTCGCGTCGGATGGTCCGAACATGCCCATCGAGCCACAGGCCGACAGGGCCAAAGCCGCGCAGGCGGCCAGCAGGGTGATTTTCCGCATCATCGTTCCTCCCGCGCTATGCATGGCGCGAGGGCGAGCTTAACCGCTTATCGAACGGCGGTCAGCCCGGCTTGCGGAAGCGATAGACGAACTGGTCGGTCTGGCCGCGGATCGATTCGTCGAACACGCTGACGGTGCGGTCATCGTCCGGGTTGGCCAGGGCCTGGCTGGCGCCTTCAAAGACAAAGCCCGCGGCCTCGACCTCGGCCTTCAGGAAGTCGCCCTCGATCCGGTGCAGGCTCTGCACTTCGGTGTTGCCCGTTCCGGCGCGGCCCGAGTGGTCGATCACCACATAGAGGCCGCCGGGCTTCAGCGCGTCATAGACGGCGCGGTTCATCCGGGCGACGTCCACGCCAAAGGCCGGAATGTGGAAGTCGTGATATTCTTGGCTCATGAACACGACGTCGAGCGGGGTGTCGAAGCGCATCTCGTCCAGCAGGCCGACGACCGGCACGACATTGCCATAGGTCTCGGCCAAGGCGTCGGCATAGGGCTTTTCACGCTCGGCCGTACGCGTCGGCACAAAGGCATAGACCCGGCCCTCGTCACCCACGGCCGGGGCGAACAGGCGGGTGTAATAGCCCTCCTCCGGCCGGATGTCGGCCACGTGGTCACCGGGGCTGATCTCGGAAAAAACCATGACCTGCAGCGGCATCCGCAGCGAGTCGCGGGCGCGGTCCTCTTCGGGACGCCGCGAGTCTGACAGCGCCATGGCCACCCGGGTATCGGCCCGGGCCGAGTTCGGAGAGGTCGAGGTGATGACCGTCCGCCCCCCGCCGTCATTGGCGACGATGATACAGCCCGAGGCCATCAGCCCCACAGCCGCAGCAGTGATCAGTCCCAGTTGACGGCGCATGGCCATCCTCCCCGTCCATTCGAAAACTCTGGCACAGGCTTACGCCAGTTGCGGCAAGGGCGTCCATTCCTCATCGGCCGACAGCGGCGCAAACAGGGCGTCCAGCGTCTCGTCGGTCACGCCCTCGATGCTGGCGGGCGACCATTTCGGCGCATTGTCCTTGTCGACGATCACGGCGCGCACGCCTTCCTGAAAGTCATGGGTGCGCACCACCCGGCCACCCAGCCGGTATTCCATGGCCATATTGTCGGCAAAGCTGTCCAGCGTCGCTCCCGTGCGCAGCTGGCGCAGGGTGACCTTCATCGACTGGGGGGACTTGGTCTTCAGCGTCGCCAGCTGGGCGCTCGCCCACTCCGAGCCGTCGGCCTCCAGCGCCGCGAAGATCTCTTCCAGCGTATCAAAGCCGAACAGCCGGTCGATCGCCGGCAGGTGGGCCTCGATCGGGGCCTCGCCCGCATCATCCTCCAGCCCATCGGCGACGTCCGCCGGATGGGCCGGATCGGCGGCCAGAATGGACCGGAAGGCCTCGACCGCATCGGCGGGCAGATAGTGGCTGTGAATGCCCAGAAACACCGTGTCCGCCGCCTTCAGCCGCGCTCCGGTCAGGGCCAGCCAGGTCCCGACAAAGCCCGGCAGACGCGGCAGGAACCAGCCGCCCCCGACATCGGGGAACAGGCCGATGCCCGTTTCCGGCATGGCATAGGTCGTGCGCTCGGTCGCGATCCGCACCTCGGCCGGCTCGGAAATGCCCACGCCGCCGCCCATGACGATGCCGTCCACCAGCGCCGTCACCGGCTTGGGATATTCGAACAGCAGGTGGTTCAGCCGATATTCCGCATGGAAGAAGGCCTTGGCCTCCGACGCATCCCCCGCCCCGCTTTCGGCGATCATGCGGATATCGCCCCCGGCACAGAAGCCGCGCTCGCCCGCATGGTCGATCAGCACGGACTTGACCGCCGGATCGTCCTTCCATGCCAGCAGCGCCGCGATCATGGCGTCGCACATGCACTTGTTCAGCGCATGGATGGCCTTCGGCCGGTTCAACGTTATCCGGCCCAGACCGGACTGGATACGCGCGAGGATTTCAGGTTCGTCGGTCATGATATCGCTCACTGCCGCATCATCTCCCGCGCGGTGATCACGCGCATGATCTCATTGGTGCCCTCAAGGATGCGGTGCACCCGCAGGTCGCGGACGATGCGCTCCAGCGGATAGTCCTTCAGATAGCCATAGCCGCCGTGCAGCTGCAGCGCCTCGTCGGCGATCTGGAAACAGGCGTCGGTGGCCAGCCGTTTGGCCATGGCGCACCATTTGGTCTTTTCCGGGTGGTTTGTGTCGATGGCCCAGGCGCCGCGCAGCACCATCAGGCGCGCGGCCTCCAGTTGGGTCGCCATGTCCGCCAGCTTGAACTGGGTGTTCTGGAAGTCGCCGATCGGCTTGCCGAACTGCTTGCGGCTGGCGACGTAGTCCTGCGCCGTCTCCAGCGCCAGACGCGCCCCGCCCAGCGAACAGGCGGCGATGTTCAACCGCCCGCCGTCCAGACCCATCATGGCATAGCGGAAGCCATGCCCTTCCTGACCCATCAGGTTTTCGGCCGGCACGCGGCAATCATCGAACTGGACGATGGCGGTCGGCTGGCTGTTCCAGCCCATCTTGCGCTCCTGCCCACCGAAGCTGAGGCCCGGCGCGTCCTTGTCGACGACGAAGGTCGAAATGCCCTTGGGTCCGTCCACCCCCGTCCGCGCCATCACCACATAGACGTCGCTGGTGCCCGCGCCCGAGATGAAGGCCTTGGAGCCGTTCAGCACCCAGTGGTCGCCGTCGCGCACCGCCGTGGTGCGCAGCGCCGCCGCATCCGAGCCCGAACCCGGCTCGGTCAGGCAGTAGCTGGCGATCTTCTCCATGGTCACCAGCGCCGGCACATAGCGGGCGCGCAGTTCGGCCGAGCCGACGCTGTCGATCATCCAGGTCGCCATATTGTGGATCGAGATGAAGGCGGCGGTCGAAACATCGCCGCGCGACAGCTCCTCGAAGATCACCGCCGATTCGACCCGGCCCAGGGCCATGCCGCCGTGCTCCTCGCCGGTGTAGATCCCGCAGAATCCCATCTCGGCGGCCTGGCGCATGACGTCGACCGGGAAATGTTTGGTCTCGTCCCATTCGGCGCTGTGTGGCGCCAGCTCGGCCTCAGCAAAGGCGCGGGCGGCGTCCTGAATGGCGCGCTGGTCTTCGGTCAGGGCGAAATCCATGGGGGTCCTCTCATCTGTCGTTGCGGCCTTCTAGACCATGGAACGGCAAACTGAACCCCCTCGGGCCGCCCGGATGGCTTCTCCCCCCGCCCGGCAAAGGCTATGAGGCCCCATGTCCAAGCTCGTCTTTCCCGCCAGCTTCCCCCTGACCCGCGGTCGCCGCCTGCGCAGCCAGCCCTGGGTGCGACGTCTGGTCGCCGAGACCACCCTGACCCCGGCCGATCTGGTCTGGCCGCTGATCCTGCACGACGGCAAGGCCGACCGGGTGCCGGTGGCCACCCTGCCCGGCGTCGACCGGCTGTCGACAGCGGCCGCCGTCGAGGCCGCGCGCCAGGCCCGCGATCTGGGAATCCCCGCCGTTGCCCTGTTTCCCAATATCGACAACCAGCTGAAGGATGCGGTCGGCACCGAGGCCACCAATCCCGACGGCCTGGTCCCCGAGACCATCCGCGCCATCAAGTCGGCCGTGCCCGAGATCGGCGTCATCACCGATGTTGCGCTGGACTGCTACACCGACCACGGCCACGACGGCATCGTCGAGGACGGCCGGATCGTCAATGACGGTTCGCTGGAGCGGCTGGCGGAACAGGCCTTCATCCACGCGCATGCCGGGGCCGATGTCGTCGCCCCCTCCGACATGATGGACGGGCGAGTGCAGGCCATCCGCGAGGCTCTAGAAGCCAACGAATATCAGGATGTTATGATCTTGTCCTATGCCGCCAAATACGCTTCAGCCTTCTACGGACCCTATCGCGACGCGGTCGGTTCGGCCCGCGCCCTGATCGGCGACAAGCGCACCTATCAGATGGACCCTGCCAATTCCGACGAGGCCCTGCGCGAGGTGGCCATGGACCTGGCCGAGGGCGCCGATGCCGTCATGGTCAAGCCGGGATCCCTGTATCTCGATATAATCCAGCGAGTTCGCGACACCTTCTCCGTCCCGGTATTCGCCTATCAGGTGTCCGGTGAGTACGCTATGATGCAGGGCGCCATCGACGCCGGCTGGCTGGACGAGGAGCGCGCTATCCTCGAAAGCCTCGGCGCGTTCAAGCGTGCGGGCTGTTCCGGGGTGCTGACCTATTTCGCGCCGCGCGTCGCTGAATGGCTGAACCGCTGACCGCTTGACAGACGCGCACTGTCACCGGATTTACGCCGAACGCTGTTAACCAGCCTGATCAGTTCAACGGGGGGACATCATGGGTCTGTTTGGCTTGGGCAAAAAACCCGTGCGTCCCGGAGTGGCGGTTCTTGAGAGAGAGGCGCCGACGCCTGAACCCGAGGCCCCGGCCCACGCTGGCCCCACGCCCGATCAGGCCCTCGCCGAGCTGAAGGCCGGCAACGACGCCTTCCTGCGCGGCGAAAACAACCTCGGCTACGTCAAGGTCGACGATCTGGAGCCGCTGCAGGGTGGCCAGAACCCGATCGCCACCATCGTCGGATGCGCCGACAGTCGGACGCCGCCGACAATCCTGTTTAATCAGGGATTTGGAAGACTGTTTTCCATTCGGGTCGCAGGCAATACGGTGGACCGCCGGGGCCTCGCCTCGATCGTCTATGCGGTCAAACACCTGAACTGCCCGTTGGTGGTGGTCATGGGGCACACCGGCTGCGGCGCCGTGGCGGCGGCCGAGGCCATCGTCGACGGGGTCATGCCGCTGGATCCCTCGCTGGAAGAGATGATCGTGCCGATCATTCCCGCCGTGCTGGAAGCCCGCCGGTCAGATGCGACCGACATGGCCGTCCGCGCTGTCGAGCTGAACGCCCAGCGGGTCGCCGACAAGCTGCGCGTGGCCGATGCCTCGCTGGCCGATGCACTGGAGGCGGGCACCCTCAAGGTCGTCGCCGCCGTCAAACAGATGCATTCGGGTGAGGTGAAATTCCTCGTCTAGGTGCGCTTGCGCGCCTGCAGTCGGGCCGCAAGGCTTGAGGTATCCCAGCGGGTGCCGCCCATCGCCTGCACCTCGGAATAGAACTGGTCGACCAGGGCGGTAACGGCCAGATGGCTGCCGTTGGCGCGGGCCTCCTCCAGCACCAGCCCCAGATCCTTGCGCATCCAGTCGACCGCAAAGCCAAAGTCGAACTGGCCCGCCGCCGCGGTCTTCCAGCGGTTGTCCATCTGCCAGCTCTGGGCCGCGCCCTGCGAAATGGCCTCATAGACGGCATCGGTGTCGAGACCGGCGCTCTGGGCGAAATGCACCGCCTCGGCCAGCCCCTGGACCACACCGGCGATGGCGATCTGGTTCGCCATCTTGGTCAGCTGACCGCTGCCCGCCGGGCCCATGTGCTTGATGGCCTTGGCGTAAACGGCCAGCACCGGCTCGACTCGGGCCAGCGCATCGGCATCGCCGCCGATCATGATGCTGAGCTTGCCCGCCTCGGCCCCGGCCTGGCCGCCCGAGACCGGCGCGTCGAGGAAGGCGACGCCCCGCTCGGCCACCCGCTCCGCCATCTCGCGCGCTACCTTGGCCGAGGTGGTGGTGTGATCCACGATCACGGCACCCGGGGCCAGCTCCGGCAGGGCCGCGCCCACGACCTCGCGCACGTCGTCATCATTGCCGACACACAGGATGAACAGGTCCACGCCCCGCGCGGCCTCGGCTGCGGTTGCCGCCGCCGTCCCGCCGGTCTTCTGCGCCCAGGCCTCGGCCTTGGCCGCACTGCGGTTATGGCCCGTGACCATATGCCCCGCCGCGATCAGATGGCCGGCCATGGGCGCGCCCATCACGCCCAGTCCGGAAAATGCGATCTTCATTCCACGCCCTCCTGGATGCGTCCGTAGCGGCCCCGGAAGAAGGTCAGGCCGGCGCCCTCCCGGGCCTCGAAATGGGTCACCCGTCCGACCAGAATCTGATGATCCCCCATGGGGATTTGCTCGTGCAGCACACAGTCGAACCGCGCCAGCGCGCCCCTGAGCACCGGCGCCCCCGTCTCGGCCCGATCGATTTCTTCGGCCGACAGGCGACAGTCACCCCGGCTGAATCGATCCGCCCAATCGGCTTCATCCGCCTCCAGCACGTGGACCGAAAAGGGCCGTCCATCCAGAAACGCCCCGGCCCGCTCGGCGCTGTCGTCCAGACACCACAGCAACAGCCGCGGCTCCAGCGACACCGAGGTCACCGAGTTCACAGTCATGCCGACCGCGCCCTCGGGGCCGTCGACGGTCACGACACAGACGCCGGTGGCAAAGGCCCCCATGGCGCGGCGATAGGCACGGGCGTCGACGCCGTCAGGTTCAGAAAGGGAAATGTCGGTCACGCGGCGACCTTAGCGTCCGGGCTTGCGCATACAAGCCGGGCGACACGGGAAACGTCGCCTTAACCTTGATCGCCCAAGACTGCCCCGAATCCAGTGAGGCGCCCATGTCCCTGAGCGATCGTCCGATCCTCATCAAGAAGGTCAAGAAGGTTGCGGGACACGGCCACCACGGCGGGGCGTGGAAGGTCGCCTACGCCGACTTCGTGACGGCCATGATGGCCTTCTTCCTGCTGATGTGGCTGGTCAACGCCACCGACCCTGAACAGAAGAAGGGCATCGCCGAGTATTTCGCTCCGGCCAGCATTTCGGCCACCACCTCGGGCTCCGGCGGCATTCTGGGCGGAACGTCTTTGGGCGACGACGGGCCCAAGAGCTCGGGCTCGATGTCGGTGATCACCCAGATGGCGCCCGAGGCCCCCGAGGCCCCGGATCAGGCCGGCCAGAACAGCAATCTGGCCGCCGCCAGCGAGGACCAGTTACGCGAGGAGATTGCCCGCCGCGAGGCCTCCGACTTTGCCAGCGCTGCGGAATCGCTGCGTCAGGCCATGCAGTCCATGCCCGAACTGGCCGAACTGTCGAAACAACTGATCATCGACCAGACGCCTGAAGGCCTGCGCATCCAGATCGTCGATCAGGAAGGCCGCTCGATGTTCGAGGAAAACTCGGCCCGCCCGAACGCCCGCGCCCAGATCCTGCTGCGGGCCGTGGCGCGGATCATCACGGCCCTGCCCAACCGCATCTCGATCACCGGTCACACCAGTTCGGTCGCCGGCTCGAACCGCTCCAGCGCGCCTGCGGACTGGAGCCTGTCGGCCCGCCGCGCCGACGCCGCCCGCCTGATCCTCGAAGGGGCCGGCGTCGATGTCGACCGCATCTATTCGGTGAACGGCAAGGCGGGGTCCGACCCGCTCTATCCCGACGACCCCAGTCTGGCGGGCAACCGGCGCATCTCGATCATCCTGCTGCGCGAGGCGCCGGTCCTGCCCAGCGACACCAGCCTGTGACAGCGGCCCCCGCCCTTCGCGCCTTGATGGCGAAGGGCCTTGCGCCGGGGCCCGGACTGGTCTCCCATCGCGCCATGCATGGTGCGCGTCTGACAGACATTGCAGGCCATCCCCGCGACCGGGAATGCGGAGCGCGGCCATGACCCGGCATGTGCCCCAGCGCCAGCTGCGCTTCTATCTGACAGCCATGGCGCCCTGCCCCTATCTGCCGGGTCGGATCGAACGCAAGGTGTTCGCCAATCTGCCCTTCAGCGACGGTGCCTGGGTCAATGACGAACTGACACAGGCCGGTTTCCGCCGCAGCCAGAACATCGCCTATCGCCCGGCCTGCGAAGGATGCGACGCCTGTGTCTCGGTGCGGGTGCCGGTCTGCGGCTTTGCGGCCTCGCGCTCGCAAAAGCGCATCCTGCAGCGCAATGCCGACCTGACCCGCGATCAGGTCGAGGCCGAGGCAACCATGGAGCAGTTCGATCTGCTGCGCCGATATCTACTGGCGCGCCATGCTGGCGGCGGCATGAGCGACATGGGCTGGGACGACTATGTCGCCATGGTTGAGGACACGGCCGTGCGCACCCATCTGATCGAATACCGCCTGCCCGCCATCGGCGCCGGGCCGGGCGATCTGGTCGGTGTCGTGCTGACCGACATGCTCTCGGACGGCCTGTCGATGGTCTACAGCTTCTTTGATCCGCTGCTGGCGCGCCGCAGCCTCGGCCAGTTCGCCATCCTCGACCACCTGGTGCAGGCGCGCGAACAGGCTCTGCCGTTCGTCTATCTGGGCTACTGGATCCAGGGCTCAGCGAAAATGGACTACAAGGCCCGCCTGCGCCCGCTTCAGGCCCTGACCCGCGAGGGCTGGCGCGACCTGCCCTAGCCGGCGCTCGGCACCGAGGTTGAGGGGGCGTAGGTCTGCTGCGACCACGGCCCGGAATCGCGTCCCCCACCGAACTTCACCAGCGCCTCGATCCGCTTCGAGATCGGCGGATGGGTGGCGAACAGGCCCATGATCCCGGCCTTGTCGGGCTGATTGTCGAGGAACATGCCTTGCACCTCGTCGGGCGCCTTCAGCGTGGAGCGCCCCTCGATCTTGCGCAGCGCCGAGATCATCGAATCGGGGTTCTTGGTCAGCTCGACCGCGCCCGCATCGGCCACGAACTCGCGCGTGCGCGACAGCATCATCCGGATGACGAAGGCGAGGGCAAAGCCGATCGCGGCGATGGCAATTCCGATCAGGATCAGCGGTCCGGCATTCTTGTTGCCTCGCCCGCCGCGCGCAAAGAACAGGCCCCGGAAGACCAGCTCGGCCATGACGCTCAGAATGCCGGCAAAGATGGAGGCGATCACCATCGTCCGCACATCCTTGTTGATCACATGGGTCAGCTCATGGGCCAGCACCGCCTCGACCTCGTCACGGGTCAGGGTGTTGATCAGGCCCCGGGTGACAGTCACGCTATAGCGGCCCTCATGCAGGCCCGAGGCATAGGCATTCAGCTGATCCGTCTCGATGATGCGCAGGGTCGGGGTCTGCAGGCCGCGGGAAATCGCCAGATTCTCGAGCAGATTATAGAGTTCCGGATTGTCCCGCCGCTCGACCTTTTTGGCCCCGGTCATGGCGTCGATCATCGCCTGACTGCCGAAATAGGCGATGGCGAACCAGATCGCGGCCATCACGGCGGCGGCCGGCACCGTCCAGCCCAGCATGCGCCCGGCCAGCGCCATGTCGTCACCCAGGGTGCCGCCGCTGCCGGGTATGATCCCGAACCCCATCAGCACCAGCTGCAGGCCATACAGAACCAGCACCAACAGCACCGGGAACATGGCCAGCAACACGATCGAGCGGGTGTTGTTCGCCCAGATATGGGTCTGGAGCCCGACGGCCTGCATGGATCCTAGAACTGCACCGACGGCGGGGCGGCGGTCATGGCCGCGCGCTCGCCCTCGCCAACGTCAAAAAACGGCTTGTCCGACCCGAAGCCCACGAGCCCGGCGAACAGCACGGTCGGGAACTGACGGCGGACGGCGTTGAACTCGGACACCGCATTGTTGAAGAACCGGCGGGCGGCGGCCAGCTTGTTCTCGATGTCCGACAGCTCGGTCTGCAGCTGCTGGAAATTGGTGTTGGCCTTCAGGTCCGGATAGGCCTCGGACACGGCAAACAGTCGGCCGAGCGTGGCGGTCAGCATGTTCTCGGCTTCGACCTTGTCATTGACCGAGGTCGCGCCCGCCGCAGCGGCTCGCGCCTGGGTGACGGCATCCAGCGTGGCCCGCTCGTGGGTGGCATAGCCCTTCACCGTCTCGACCAGATTGGGGATCAGGTCCTGCCGCTGCTTCAGCTGCACATCGATGTCGGCGAACGACTGGTCCGCGCGCTGATCCAGCGCCACCAGCTTGTTGTAGCCGCCGACAACGACGAACAGGATGAGGACGACGATAACGCCGATGACGATCCAGGTGATCATGGGCCGGTTCCTTTGATTGCGAGCTCCCTTATCGCGCGAACCGGCCCCCGCACCCAAATGAAATCGAGTTTATTTCCGGACCGGTCCCCGCAGCCTCAACGGAATTTGCGCAGGCCGCGAGGTCCCTGACGCCCCACGGCGGCGCGTTTGCCGATCCAGTCACGCCAGTCGGGCCAGTTGCGGCGACGCCCGCCGCCATCAACCCAGTCCGGCCCCGTCTCTTCGGCAAAGACCGTGGCATCGGCCATGCCGCCTTGACGATAGGACTGGAACTTCACGCCCTTGCCGCGGCTCATCTCCGGCAGCTCCGACAACGGGAAGACCAGCGTCTTGATGTTGTCGCCGATTACCGCGACGTGGTCGCCGGTGACGCGCAGGCAGACCGCCATCTCGCCGTTCAGCACCTGTTTGCCGCCGCGCTTCTGGGCCAGCAACTCATCTTCCGGCGCGATGAAGCCATAGCCGGCCTTTGACGCCACCATCAGCTTCGCCCCCGGCTGGTACGCGAAAAGGGCCACGATCTCGACGCCTTCCTCCAGATCGATCATCAGACGGATCGGCTCGCCATGACCGCGTCCCGACGCCAGCTTGTCGGCCCCGATCGTGAAAATGCGCCCGTCGGTCGCCGCCACCAGCAGCTTGTCGGTCGTAAAGGCCGGCACCAGGAAGGCGAGGCTGTCGCCCTCCTTGAACTTCAGCTCGGACGGGTCCTCGACCTTGCCCTTGGCCGCCCGGATCCAGCCCCGCTCGGACAGGACGACCGTGATGGCCTCACGCGGGATGAAGGCTTCGATCGGCGCGCTGGCGCCACCCTCCGGGGCCTCGCCAAAGATCGTCCGGCGCGGCGACGGCAGCGCCTTGCGCACTTCGGCCAGATCCTTGCCGATGCGCTTCCACTGCCGCGACGGCGAATCCATCAGGGCCCGCAGCCCGGCCAGTTCCTCGGCCAATTCCTTGTATTCGGTCTCGATGGCCAGCTCTTCCAGCCGCGCCAGTTGCCGCAGCCGGGTATCCAGCACAAAGTCCGCCTGCACCTCGGTCAGGTTCAGCCGCGCGATCAGCGCTGCCTTGGGCTGTTCCTCCTCGCGGACAATGCGGATGACCTCATCGATATTGAGGAAGACAATCCGTAGCCCTTCCAACAGATGCAGTCGCTTTTCAATGCGTTCTGCACGCCAGTTCGAGCGACGGATCAGCACCTCGCGCCGGTGATCCAGGAACGCCTGCAGACATGCCTTCAGCCCCATCACCCCCGGCGTGCCCGTGGCATCCAGCACATTGATGTTGACCGGCACACGGACCTCGAGGTCAGACAGCCGGAACAGGCTTTCCATCAGCACCTCGGGCTCGACGGTGCGGGCACGCGGGTCCAGCACCAGCCGGATGTCTTCGGCCGACTCATCGCGCACATCGCCCAGCAGCGGCGCCTTCTTCTGGTCGATGAGATCGGCCAGGGTCTCGATCAGCCGGCCCTTCTGCACCTGATACGGGATCTCGGTGACCACGATGCGCCAAGTGCCACGCTCCAGATGCTCGACTTCCCAGCGGGCGCGCAGGCGGAGGCCCCCACGTCCGGTCTCATAGGTCTCCAGCAGCGAGGCCTTGCCCTCGACCAGCACGCCCCCGGTCGGGAAATCCGGCCCCGGCATATGCTGCATCAGGGTCTCGGTCGAGGCCTCGGGGTCCTCCAGCAGGATCAGACAGGTCTCGATCAGCTCGCCGACATTGTGAGGCGGGATGGAGGTCGCCATCCCCACGGCAATGCCCGACGAGCCATTGGCCAGCAGGTTCGGAAAGCCCGCCGGCAGGACCACGGGCTCCTGATCCTGATCGTCATAGGTGGGGCGAAAGTCGACCGCATTCTGGTCGATCCCCTCCATCAGCAGCACTGCCGCCGGCGTCAGCTTGCACTCGGTGTAGCGCATGGCCGCCGCGTTATCGCCGTCGATATTGCCGAAATTCCCCTGCCCGTCGACCAGCGGATAGCGCTGGGCAAAGGCCTGGGCCATGCGCACCAGGGCGTCATAGATCGAGGCGTCCCCGTGCGGGTGATAGCCGCCCATGACGTCGCCCACGACCTTGGCGCATTTGCGCGCCGCCGCCTGCGGGTTCAGCCGCATCTGATGCATCGCGTACAGGATGCGCCGGTGCACGGGCTTGAAGCCGTCCCGCACATCGGGCAACGCGCGGTTGGTGATGGTCGACAGCGCATAGGCCAGATAGCGACGCGACAGGGCGTCTCCCATCGGCTCATCAACGATACGGCCGCCGTCCGGCGGAGGGGTGTGCAAGGTCATGGTATCAATACGAATGGGAAACGGCGGACGAATCGCCCGCCGCTTCGATCAGTCTAGGCCCAAATCGGTGCGGACGGGTGTCCGCCCGGCTCAGGGGCGGGTAGCGCGCGGGCCGTCGGCGTCGAACAGGTCACCGAACTCGTCGCCTTCATACCACATGGGGCGCTCCTCGCCGTCGGCGATGGTCCGGGCGATCGAGGTGTTCACCCGCACGAACCGGGCCGCGGCGTTCCAGTCGAACGGCAGGTCCACCTCATCGCTGACCTGGTGATAGTTGTCCGCGAGGAAGGCTGCGGTCGCCTCACGCCCCTCGCCGCCCGGTCCGGTCGCCAGGAACACCGACGGCACGCCCGCCTTGACGAACTCATAGTGGTCCGAGCGCACGAACAGGTTCTCTTCCGGCATGTAGTCGGGCACCGTCGCCACCCCGACCTCGGCCGTCGCCTCGGCGACGATGGCGCCCAGCGTCGAGTGATCGGCGCCGAACGCGACCACATCGACGAAGTCATAGGTCAGGATCGGCATGTCCAGATTGACCACGCCGACGATGTCTTCCAGCGGCACGGTCGGATCGGCAGCAAAGCGGCTGGAGCCCAGCAGGCCCAGTTCCTCACCCGTCACCGCCAGGAACATGACCGACCGGCGCGGGCGCTCATCCGACAGCGACAGCGCGCGGGCCACCTCGATCAGGGTGGCGATGCCTGTGGCATTGTCCATGGCCCCGTTCGAGATGCGGTCCTCGGCGCTCTCGTCGTCCGAAATGCCCACGTGATCGAGATGACCCATGACCACCACGACTTCATCGGCGACCGACGGATCGGATCCGGGCAGGATGGCCACCACATTGGGGCTCTCGAAATAGCGAGCCTCGGCCGTCAGGCTGACGCTGGCCGCGCCCGGGATTTCAAACCCCTTGGGCGAGGCCCCCGCAGCGGCCGCGTCCTGAATGGCCGTCAGGTTCTGACCGGCGGCTTCGAACAGCATGGCCGTCGTCGGCTGCGACAGGAAGCCCTCGACCTTGATGCCCGGCGCATCGCTCTGCGGCACTCCGTCGGCGGTCGCCCAGCGGGTCTGGGGCTCCCCGAAATACCCCATCAGCGCCGACCACGGGATATTCCGCGTATCGGCCGAGTGGATCATGATGTAGCCGACCGCGCCGTGCTCAAAGGCCGTCGTTGCCTTGGCCGACCCCAGGTGGGCCGCCAGTTCGCTGGGCAGGCCCTCGGGCATGCCATAGAGGGCCAGCACGACCTTGCCCTCGACATCCAGCCCGTCGTAGTCGTCCAGACCGTGGCTGGGCACATCCAGACCATAGCCGACGAAGACGAAGCCGGTATCCAGCGCCACCTCACCGACCTGCGACGGGATCAGGGCGACGCCGTCGCCGTGATCCCAGTTGTGGGCGGTGCCGTTCGGTCCGGTCCAGCTCATCTGGCCGGCCGACAGGCTGATCTCGGCGAAATTGACCGGCTGGCGCCAGCTGGTGCGCTCGGCATTGCCCGCCGGCGTCAGGCCCAGCGCGAAGAAATGGCTCTCGACGTAGAGGGCCGCCAGCTCATAGCCGCGCGAGCCGGTGTCCCGGCCCTCCAGCGCATCATTCGGCCAGGAAGGTCACATGGGCCTCCATCCGGCGCGCGACCTGCGCATCCTCGGACGACTGGGCCAGCACCGGGGCCGCCAGCCCTCCGGCCAGAAGCAACGACAGGGCCGCGCCCATGCCTGCGAGACGACGAATACTCATGGTGTGACTTCCCCGATTTCTTTCGGCGCGACCCTAGTCCCGCAACCGCGCCTACAACAAGCCGGATCGTTGCAAGCGCTCGACCATCCAGTCCCGCGCGGGCGGCAGCGGCCTGTCACGCGGATGGAACACCCAGGCCTCGAGGAAATGGCCGGTCAGGGCCAGACCCAGACCGACATCCCCCTCAACGACCGCCGCCTGGTTGCCCAGCAGAAAGGGCGGCAGGCCCAGCAGCCGCTCAGCATAGGGCGCGCCCTCGGTCCGGCTGACCGCCCGGCCCGTGCGCGGGCTGACCCAGGCCAGATCGTCCGTCGACCCCGACACCGCGCACACATCCAGATTGAGGCCAAAGCCCAGACTGGCCAGCAGGCCCAGTTCGAAGCGAATGAACACCGCCGGCCAGACCGCATCATGGGCGAAGGCCGACATCAGCGCCTCCATCGCCGCAAAGATGCCGGGCTCCGGCTCTCGCTCGGGCAGCGCGCCCTGCACCACAGCGGTGGCAGCGGCCAACCCCGCCAGGGCCAGCGGTGAATCGAACAGCCGGCTGATATCCTCGCCGCGCGGCTCCAGCCGGGCCGAACCCAGCTGGCTGTCGTCGCGCGAGCGAAACGCGGCCCGCACTCGCGACCCCGGCTGCAGAAAGGGCTTCATGCGCCGCGAGGCCCCGCCCGCGACATAGGTCAGCCGCCGTCCGTGATGTTCGGTCAGCAGGTCAGCCACCACGCCCGTATCGCCATGCGGACGGGCCGAGAGCACAAAGGCGTCGTCCTCGAACTCCATCAGGGCCGAGCGGCTTCCCCGGCGCGGATCACGGCGACAACATCGCGCGCAACGTCATTGGGCACGGCAAAGCTGAGGACATATTGCTCGATCTTCCAGCCGTCATCGGTCAACCGCAGCACGCCCGAGCCCCGCACAGTGCCATAGCTGGCATTCTCCAGCACCTCATCGAAGACGGCGACGCAGCGGCAGTCGAGCGGCAGGATCGACAACTCGCGGCTGACGACCTGATAGTCCCACCCCTGCCCCCGGCTGAAATAGGGCGTGGCATAGGCTTCGAACTCCGCCACGGTCCAGCGCTCGGTCGCATCCGTGCCGATGAAGCGGGCATCCGGCGTGAACAGGGCGAAATAGGTCGCGCCATCCGCCTCGCGCGCGGCCTGGTGCAGGGCGTCGATGACCGCGCCGGGATCCCGGTCCTGGGCTCGCGCCGGACCGGACATGAGCGTCACGGCCGCGAGAAGGAGAAGAAGGGCTTTCATGGTGGGCTCCAGACTACGGACAGCCCGAGCATCCCTCAATGCGGGTCGCCTGTCTCGCGCGGAATTTTCTTCGCCGCAGCTCATTTAACCCGTCGGTTGACTATCGCCCCATCACCCGCTACTTAACCTGCCAGTTACATACGAAAGCCGCCATGACCCCCGACCCTCTCAGCGCCAAGTTTGCCGCACTCGCCGACCCGACCCGTCGGGCCATTCTGGCGCGGCTGTGTGAGGGCGAGGCCAGCGTCAACGAACTGGCTGAGCCCTTCGACATGAGCCTGCCGGCCGTGTCGAAACATCTGAAGGTTCTGGAAAAGGCCGGTCTCATCAGCCGCAGCCGTGAGGCCCAGTGGCGCCCGGCCAAGCTGGAACCCATGGCGCTGAAGGGCGTGGCCGACTGGCTGGAACACTATCGCCGCTACTGGGACGCCTCGTTCGATCGTCTCGATAGCTATCTGAGAAATCTGCAGAAAGGCAAAGACGATGGCCAACGAAACTGACAACCCGTGCGACACCGACGGCGCCGCCCACAGCTTCGATCTCGTGCTGGAGCGCATCATCGACGCCCCTCCCGAAAAGATCTTCCGCGCCTGGACCGAGCCTGAACTGATCAAACAATGGCTGGCCCCCAAACCCTGGACCATCACCGACGCGGTCTGTGACCCCCGCCCCGGCGGCCTGACACAGTTCACCATGCGCTCACCCGACGGTCAGGAATTCCCGAACTCTGGCGTCTTCCTCGAGGTCATCCCCAACCGGCGCATCGTCTCGACCGACGGCCTGACGCCCGACTGGAAGCCCGCCGGCCAGCCCTTCATGGTCAGCCGCATCGAGCTGGAGCCCCTGCCCGACGGTCGCACAAAATACACGGCCACCGCCCATCACTGGAACGAGGCCACGAAAAAGCAGCACGAGGAAATGGGCTTCCACGACGGCTGGGGTCAGTGCGCTGACCAGCTGGCCGAGCTGGTGAAGACCTTCTGACATGGCCGTGACCGACGATCTTGCGACCCGCCCCACCCTGCATATGACGCGGGTGTTCGACGCGCCCCGCCCGCTGGTCTGGATGGCCTGGACCCGCCCCGAGATGGCCGTTCAATGGATGGGCCCGGTCGAATGGCCGGCCATCAGCGCCACCCAGGATTTCCGCGTGGGGGGCGAGTGGCGCAAATGCCTGCGCTCGGTCGAAACGGGCGAGGAGCTCTGGCAGGGCGGCATCTATCTCGAGATCGTCGAGAACGAACGCCTCGTCTTCACCTTCAAATGGGACGAGAGCCACGAGGACGGCCCGCCCGCCGACACCCTTGTCACCGTGGTGTTCAGCGACACCGACGACGGCAAAACCCATATGGACCTCACCCACGCGGGCCTGAAGTCCGAACAGAGCCTGACCGGCCATCGCCACGGCTGGACCAGCACGACCGACCGGCTTGAGGCCTGGCTGGCCGCCCACAGGGATTAAAACGGAAGGACACCACCATGAAAATCGTGACCAGCCTCAGCTTCCGCGGCCAATGCCGCGAGGCCTTCGAATTCTACGCCAGGGTTCTCGGCGGAGAGATCACCGCCGCCATGCCCTACGGCGACGGGCCGCCCGACATGGGAGTGCCGGAGCATATGAAAGACTGGCTGATGCATGGCTGGCTGCAAATCGGGGATCAGGCCATCATGGGCGCCGATATGGATGTCCAGTGGGCTCCCGGCATCGACAAGCCGAAGAACGGCTTCGACGTTACCCTGCACACCCATGACGTCGCCGAGGCCCGTCGCTGGTTCGACGCCCTGTCCGAGGGGGGCAAGGTTGTGATGCCCTTCGGGGAGTCGTTCTGGTCGCCGGGCTTCGGCAGCCTCATCGACCGTTTCGGCATTCCCTGGATGATCAACACCAATCCGGACCTGCCGGCCTGAGGCGTCAGACCTTCTCGTTCAGCAAAGCCTGCTGATAGCCGCTGACCCAGACGTTGCGAAACCGGCGCGACCGCTCCGCATGATAGATGTGGGCCAGCTCCGCATAGGAGCGGTCGAAGTCGTCGTTGACGAACACATAGTCGAACTCGGTGGCGTGCTCGATCTCACCCTTGGCGTTGCGGATGCGGCGGTCGATGACCTCTTCCGCATCCTGCGAGCGGGTCACCAGACGACGGCGCAGCTCCTCAAGGCTGGGCGGCAGGATGAAGACCCGCACCGCGTCCTCGGGACAGCGGCGGGC
>CEPP01001623.1_pt1 | contig 69167 bp, 69 predicted proteins | sample 530521 | NCBI WGS metagenome assembly CEPP01 (sample SAMEA2620256, study PRJEB7988) | marine metagenome | biome: marine biome (ENVO:00000447); feature: surface water layer (ENVO:00002042); material: "saline water (ENVO:00002010), including plankton (ENVO:xxxxxxxx)" | depth 5 m | reverse complement strand
TTCCTCGTGCCTTGATTGACGCTTTTTCAGCTCACAACAGAGGCGGAAACGAAAGATCAACAAGCCCTAAGGTTCAATGCACTTCCAACGTGTAGTGAACTTATCGGGATATGGACTGCCAGTTTTTATCTTCCCTGCATCCCAATCAACAATCAAAATATCTGGACTATACTCAGTGTTTTCAAAATTACTGCGCATAAGCACTAAAGAATAAGCTGATTCAATTTGAATCATTTTTCCATTGGGAAACTCTTCAACCGGCACTGAATAATGATGATAAAGAACAAATCTTTCGTTACTGGAAGCTTTTCGATACGTTCGTTCAGACAATACATGATAAACAGAGATGGACTCGTCTTTTCGTGATATAGACATTTTCTCCAGCACTTCACCATCTTTCATCGATGGTAAATAGCAATCCAGACTATCTGCATAGACAAAACCCGGGTTAAATATAATTAGTGCAAAAAATACAATTTGTTTTACTTTCATACATGGTCTTATGTGGTGGTTTTTATTGTTAAGGGGAAACTTCCCTTTTATTTTTTCATCGGTCTGCTGCGAGGCCCGGTAATTTAATGAACTTTTTGCCATTTATTCAAGCTTCTCCATAAAGCTCTGTGTGCCACAGGGTAATCCTTTTTCTGCATTTCTTTGCAAAATGTCAGTAACCGCTTTATTTTCTGCCATTGCCAACTTCTCAAACGAGTGATTTTCATTACTTCCCACCACACAATTTAACCAAACATCGTTTCAACAGACAGCTACTTTTTCGCACCATCTTAACTGCTTTTGTTATGCGTTTTTACACCACTCATACTCCATTTGCCTTGCTGTTTTTTCTGCCAGCTCTATGCTGGAAAGTCTCGAAACTAAATGAAGACTCATGTCGATACCTGCTGAAATACCACCCGAAGTAACAATGCTCCCTTCATCTACCCAACGCTGAGATTCAACAACGGTCAGATCAGGATAGGAAGTTCGAAGAGACGTAACATCCGCCCAATGAGTAGTGACGTTTAAGTTAGCAAGCAGCCCGGCTTCAGCGAGTAGAAAAGCACCAGTGCATACAGATGCCACAATCTTTGCGTTTTCAGACGTACTGGATATCCAATTAATGACATTGAGTTTTGCAACTTCATCTTCATGAAGCCCGCCAGCAACGATCAACAAATCGATTCCGGGATGATCTGCAAAGCTGTATTGTGCATTGATGCTATAGCCTGCCCTGGCAATCACCGGATGATTTTCCTCCGATACCAGAAAGGTATTAAAGATGTTTTTCGGATGAGATAACCTGCTTGCCGTCGAAAAAACCTCAAAAGGACCAGAAAAATCCAGAACTTCTGCGTTTTGGTAAATATAAATTCCTACATTCAACGCAACATTCTCCAATACAATCAATGGGGCCAAAACTATAGATAAACATTAAGATGCTAAGTTATCGATCGTTGTCTATTCTGAAAGACCGCTTCCCACTCGATTATGTATAGGTGTATTTTCTACCTGGACGAAGATTACTTAAGCAGTGCGTCAAGTTCTTTGGTCAATCGGGTGATTTCAGCGGTGGCCTGACCCGTACGCTCGGCCAGCTTTTTTACTTCTTCTGCAACGACAGCAAAACCTCGACCGGCATCTCCGGCCCGAGCGGCCTCAATACTGGCATTCAGGCTAAGCAGGCGCAGGGTTTTCAGCATATCCAAAATGGTGTGCGTTTGTTTGACGATATCCGAGCTATGGCTTTCGACTTCTTCCATTCTGGATTGACGTTCCAGTTCCTGCATTTTCCGGGCCTGTATATTAGTCACCACACCTTCCAGAAACGCCACTTGGTTGTCATCGTCAAAGACCGGGCCACCCTTTTCATTCACCCAAATGGGCTCACCCTTTTTGCATTTTAAACGGTAGTCAACATCCCAGTTTTTATGCTGTTCAATAGCTGCCGCGACGGCATCATCGACAGACTGCGCATCCTCTTCGTGGATCAGGTTCACATACGAGTTAGCTTTGTTGCCAACCAAGTCTTGTTGTTTATACCCGGTAAGCTCCTGCACATTGCCGAACATGTTCAGCATGGTGTAGTCATCGTCCATGCGACAACGATACAGAAAGCCGGACATACGGCTGGAAATACTTTCAAAGATATTTTGGTCATCTGCTGGGGTTTCGTTGGGAAAGGCATCACTACTGCTCATGGGGTCTCTTCTGTTAATAGAGGTTAATAACGTCCGCATAAAGCATGCGAGCTATGAACATCGCCTTTGACGCGTTTGTTCTGATATCGAAATCAAGGAGTCAGCCATGGACCAATCTCCACGAAACATGCAAAGTTAACAATAGATCAAATTTCTAAAGAAAGGAACTCACATCACATGATTATGAATCAAGTTGGCTGACCCTTGATTTTTAGGGCAGACTTGTGCCGCGAAGTGGCGGAAAGGCCGTCCCAACAACGAAGGGTCGATAACAGCTGATTGTTAGCTTTAACCCAACGTCTTAACTAGCCTTTTCTAGCGACTATGAATACCGATTCATGGCTAGTCTGCCATTCACGTTCAATTGTAAAGCCTGACTCCAACAATTTGGAAATAAGCTGGCGCTTTGTGAATCGACTGACATAAGGTGCTAAACCAAGGAACTGCATGCCAGAGATCAGCCATCGAAAAAATAAATTTATTTCTGCTATTAGCGACGTACTTGAAACAAAAACACCATCGTTTTTTAAAAGTCGATAAACTTTAGCAATCGCACCATCTACATCTTCCAAAAGATGCAACACATTTAGTCCCAACACAGCGTCGAAACTCTCATTTTGGAAAGTTAGACTGTCTAATGTACCCTGCTGAAAAACCATGTTCTTTACTCCTGCTTGGATCGCTTTTCTCTGAGCCGCTTCTATCATCTTGTCAGATATATCCGTAGCAACAATATGTTCCACATAAGGCGCATGAAAAATTGCGGTGGCACCACTGCCGCAACCGAACTCTAGCACCTTACAATCCGGTCTCAGGAATTCTTGGGTAATTGCCAGTTTCTGCTGATACGTAGCTTCATCTTTAATGGGACTTTTAATATACTTTTCTGCAGATTTGTCCCAAAACTTCTTAGAGTCTTTCATGGCCCATATATTCCAGTATTGCCCCGGAAAGCTAACGTCCTAATCAACCGATACGTTAACGGTCGGCTGAATTAGATTGTTAGCATTCAATTCCTTGTACATAAAGGTAGCCGACGACGGACATAAGCCAACGAACTGAGCAGTATTTGCTATAGAAACCGGAGCTTGAGTTCGAGGAATTACCTGGTAACCGAGCTGTGAAAAGAAACCGGCTGCCGTTGTTGTGAGAAGGTAAAGGGATTTAATACTTCCTTCATATGCCCATGTCTCTGCCTTAGCCGCCAATTGTTTGCCGTAGCCCGCTTTGCGACAACCTTTTTCCACTACCAAAGAACGTAATAAGCCGACATTTTCATATATTTCTATACCCACAACACCTATGATGTGCACACCTTCGCACCCCCTGAAAAATTGCGTCTGATTTGAACTGTGCAGGTCTGAAATTGGAAGCTCTTCACCTACTAAAAGTGTCTCAATTTCATCATTCAATTCGATTGGTTCTATATTCATACTTTTTGACCGCTAACGATTAATGTAAGGGCGTTAGTTCAGATAGCACAAATCGGCAAAGTCTTGCCATGTCGTTACATCCATGTAGCGATAAGATTTTAATTAAATTATTACATCAATTTACGGAATCAAATTAAATCAAGGGTCATCCAACTTGATTTCTTCTCAATTTATTATGGTTAAACCTTAGTCATCTTTATCCCGTAACCACAATTGTCTTTCCTGTTCTTCCGCCAGTATCGCTTTGATTTCCAGCAGTACGCCATCCACATCCGCGGCTTGCGAGTCTTCTTCAAACAGGCCGGTGAGTTCTGTGTCTGGCAGTAATTCGCCATTCTCAAATAGTGACCATATTTCTTTGTCGAAGTGTGTTTTGCGTAATTCTGGTGCGAATTGAGCATAATAACGCGTCATATTTTGCACATCACGACTTAGCATCGCTTGTGCATTATTATTTGCCACCGCATTCACCGCCTGAGGGAGATCGATAATCACCGGGCCATAGGCATCGACCAGCACATTAAACTCTGATAAATCGCCATGAACTAAACCTGCACAGAGCATTTTCTTCACAGAATGCATGACCATCATATGATCTTCGATAGCTTGCTCGGCAGACATGGATACATCATTGAGACGAGGCGCGACATCACCTTCCTCATCCGTTATCAACTCCATCAATAACACGCCATTCATGCAATCATAGGGTTGAGGTACTCTCACACCGGCACTGGCAAGCAAATACAGCGCATCGACTTCGGCATTTTGCCAGGTTTCTTCTTGCTGCTGACGACCAAATTTAGAACCTTTTTCCATCGCCCGGCCCCGGCGACTGTTACGTACTTTTCGTCCTTCCTGGTATTGAACAGCTTTTTTAAAGCTACGCTTGACCGCGTCTTTATAAACCTTGGCACAGCGTATTTCATCACCGCATCTCACGACATAGACATCGGCTTCTTTGCCACTCATTAAGCGACTAATCACCTCATCCACTAAGCCGTCATCAACCAGTGGTTGAATTTGTTTTGGTATTTTCATTATTTGGTTTTTATCACTCAAACGTATCCAGTAAAAGATACCGTGCAGTATAAACTACAGCCGCTTGTTTAAAGCGTCACATCAAGAGCTCAGTCACTGGCCTTTTGATTTTAAATGGCTGAAAGCTGTCTGGTAAATTAGTGGCGATTCAGACATACTCGATTAATAATGTCTGACCCTTGATTTCTTCATAGTATCTTGAAATAAAAGAGCTATTTCCAAGCTAAACAGGCTGGAGTGATGAAAGATGAATATGGGATACGTATCCAGTACGGCGACTGGCATCTTGTTGCTGATTCTATGGTCTATCGGGCTGAGTCCGAGTTTAGTGCTCGCGGCAGACGATTTCCAGCAGCAACGTGAAGAACTGATCGAACAAATTCGGGATGATGTGCATACCAGCAGTGCCGTCCTGGGCAAATCCCGGCTGGATGACAACGTATTAAAAGTCATGGCAACTGTGCCACGACACGAGTTTGTTCCGGATAAGCACCAGCATCAGTCGTATCGTAACAGACCTCTTCCGATAGGTTACGGCCAGACAATTTCCCAGCCGGCCATCGTGGCGCTGATGACCGATCTGTTGCAGCTTGAGCCAACAGATAAGGCGTTGGAAATTGGCACCGGCTCCGGTTATCAGGCGGCAATACTGGCTGAACTGGTCGAACAGGTATTCAGTATCGAGATCGTACCTGAACTGGCCGAGCGGGCGAAGGTTGATTTAGAGCGAACCGGTTATCTCAATGTCACCACGCGTGAAGGTGATGGCTACTACGGCTGGGAAGAAGAAGCCCCGTTTGATGCCATCATTGTTACGGCGGCCAGTGATCATATTCCACCCCCATTACTGAAACAGCTCAAACCCGGTGGGCGCATGGTGATTCCGGTTGGCAGCCGATTTATGGTGCAGCATCTGGTGCTGGTCACCAAAGAAGCTGACGATAATATCGTGACAGAGCAATTGCTGCCGGTTCGCTTTGTACCACTGACCGGCCAGCGCTGATGTTTCGACTTTCCGGAGTCTACCTGCTCGGTATAACCCTGATATCCGCCTCAGCACTGGCGTATCAAGTGTTGTTACTTCGGCTGTTTTCGATTATTCAATGGCATCATTTTGCCTTTATGATCATCAGCCTGGCTTTACTTGGTTATGGTGTCAGCGGCGTGTTCCTGGCACTGGCCCGGGACTATGTCAGCCGGCATTTCCCGTCGGTTATCATGACCAACTTGTTGCTGCTGGCCCTGTCCATGCCGCTGTGTTTTATGCTGGCCCAGGAATTACCGTTTAATCCGTCGGAATTATTGTGGGACCCGTGGCAACTGCTTTACTGGTTAGCCGTTTACCTGGTATTGGCCGTGCCGTTCTTTTTTGCAGCCAATATTATCGGTTTGTCGTTTTACCAGTTCCGGACGGGGATCTCGACACTTTATGCTGCTGATTTGCTGGGTGCTGCGCTGGGTAGTATCGGTATTATCGTTTTGCTGTTTGGTTTTTTGGTTGAGCAGATTTTAGTAATTTTGCCCTGTCTGGTCTTGTTTGCCGGGTTATTGCTGGTGTCCCTGGCATGGGAACATTCCGGGACCAAAAAGCTGTCCTGGCAGGCGTTGATGATAGGCGTGGCAGCACTGATGCTGGTTCTGGTGCCGGCATCGCTGCAACTGCAAATGTCACCCTATAAAAGCCAGAGCCAACTCATGACGATACCCGAGACCGAGGTAGTGAAAACCTATTCCAGCCCGCTTGGCGTATTGAATGTAGTAGAAAGCAAGGCGGTACCACTGCGTTATGCGCCCGGTCTGAGTATCAGCAGTGAAGCGAATTTGCCGGAACAACTGGCGGTTTTCAGTGATGGCGACGCGATGACCGCTATCAACCGTTTTGATGGCAATCCCGTAGGATTAGAGTATCTGCAGCAGACTACCTCCGCCTTGCCCTACCAGTTTGATGCGATGGACGATGTGCTGGTGCTGGGCGCAGGTGCAGGCAGTGATGTGTTGCAGGCGCTGTTATTTGGTGCAACACGGATTGATGCGGTGGAACAGAATCCACAGATGATACGTTTGCTTAAAAACGATTATGCTGAGTTTGCCGGAGAACTTTATTCCTTGCCACAGGTATCGGTGCATCAATCCGAGGCCAGGTCTTTTGTTACACGAACCGAAAATCAGTATGACCTGATAACGATGTCGATGATCGATGGCTCGGGCATGTCTTCAGGTGGTTTGTACTCAATGACGGAAAATTATCTTTATACCGTTGAGGCGATGCAGCTTTATCTGCAGCATTTGAAACCAGACGGTTATTTGAGTCTCACACGCCGAGCTACGCTGCCACCACGTGATATGCCAAAGTTAGTGGCGACTTTGAAAAAATTACCACAGGTAAACGTATCACAAAGCCTGATCCTGATTCGTAGCTGGCAGACAAGCACCCTGCTGCTCAAGAATGGTGTGGTGACTGAGGATGAAATCAGTCGCCTCAAACACTTCAGTCAGCAGAATAATTTTGATCTGGCCTATTATCCGGGCATCAATCCCGGGGAAGTAAATCGGTTTCATAAGCTCAGTCAGCCTTATCTTTACCAGGCAGCATCTGCTTTGGCGGGATCTGAAGGCGATAAATTTATCGAAGATTACAAGTTCAATCTCCGGCCGGCGACAGATGATCAGCCGTATTTTTCCCAGTTTTTCAGGTGGCAGACCTTACCGGAGATACTATCACTCCTCGATCAGGGCAGTGTGTTCCTGTTGGAAAGCGGTTATCTACTGTTGTTAGCGGCACTGGTGCAGGCGCTGGTCGCCAGTGCCCTGCTGTTGTTACTACCATTATGGTTATGGCAACGGCGTCAGGGCAGGCGGGCGGCTAACCCACTGCATAAAAAAGTGCTGGGTTATTTTTTTGTACTGGGGCTGGCGTTTTTATTTATCGAAATCGCCTTTATCCAGAAGTTTATCCTGATCCTGCATCACCCTGTTTATGCCGTCACCACGGTAATAGCCAGTTTTCTGTTGGCAGCAGGTCTGGGAAGTTATGTCTCCGGTAAACTCCCACATATCGAACCGCAAAGGCGCGTTAGTGCTGTGGTGATGGGCATCGCACTTCTGAGTCTGGTGTATCTACTGGCATTTGGTCCGATATCGGCATTTTTGTTACAACAAAACGATGTTCTGCGATATATGCTGGCGGTTTTACTTATACTGCCTATCGGGTTTTGTATGGGAGCACCGTTTCCAACAGGGCTGGCAGTCCTAAGCCGTGAGCATGCTGATTTGATCCCCTGGGCCTGGGGCATTAACGGATTTGCTTCGGTGATGAGCCCGATTCTCGCGACTCTGATCGCGATGCAATTTGGTTTTCGTGTTTTGATCTGCGTCGCCGTGTTTTTATATTTATTGGCGGCCTGGCTGTTTCCCGGAACTGGCAAAATCAACCGCGATTCGAACTAAACCAACCTGTGAGTTATTGGAAGCAGAATCAATTGCTAATGTTTAACCCAACCTGAGCGCCCAATTACCCTTGTGATATTGATTACAGTTCTCTTCAGAATCGTATGCGATATGATCACCAAGACGTTTGAACTCGATATCCATCGTTTTAAATTCAGCTTGAATAAGGGATATCAATGCCTGGCTGTCATCTGATTGGAGGTAATTTTTCAAATTCTCGTTTGTATCAAATACACAAACCACCATTAAGCTATTTGGATAATCATCATAGTTCACCAAGTGCGTTAGCCACTGAAAACCAGCGATATCTTTTAATGCCTGTTCACATACATCGGTCAATTTTAGCCGAAGTTCGTTATCAATTTTTTTATCTGTTTTACGCATAGTTCATATCAGGTCTGATGATTTTTAGATCTTAAGGATGTTCGCTCTGTTTTACAGATTTTTCTATCTGATACTATAGGTCACGTTCGAGAAGCTAATATAGCCAATTAAAACATCATACCGACATCAATCACATTTCAAATCAATAAGACTAATGAGAGAGAAAGAATGAGTGAAAATTCACCAGCAAAAACATTTCAACAACGTGCCGATGAATTCATCGCCGTTGCAAATCAGCAAGCAGCAGTAAGTACTGTAGACGAGGTCAATACGTCAATACTCTATTCAACCGCCCGGTTTAATGCCTTCAGCGTCGCCCGTTCTGTTGAAAGTGCCGAGATTCTGAAGGCCGAAAAACAAGCCGCCATTGAATTTTTCACCCAACGTTACGCAGAAATGCTCAATCAAAACCTTGAAGAATATATTGCCCGTTTCGATAGCTATAGACAGAAATAATAAATCACTAAAATATAAAGCCCTGTTGAGTCTAAACAGGGCTTTATGTTCATTCATGCTAAGCCAACTTGATCTCGTCTGACAGACGTTTTTTGAACATTATCGAGATCATCCACCGACCGAGTAGCAGCTTGAGATATCAGGCCATTGTTCAGCCTTGATGGTCGTATAGTGGTTCCAGAACGCATTGTCGATAGCCTTCAAGCTGATGGCGGTGTCTTCGCGACGGTATCGTGCCAGGTGTCCCGGCCCGCCGTTATAAGCGGCATAGGTTGCCTTGATCAAATTGTCATCACCGCCGGGCTGTTCGTGCTCGCCTTTGCGGATTGCATAATCAACCAAATAATGGGTCAGAATTTCGATGCCGGCGTTCACATTGTAGTCAACCTCATCAACGAGGCGTTCAAGATCGTAGACATTACGCCAGACCCGACCGTTGATTTGCATCATGCCCACTGCGCCACCGGCTGAACGCAGTACCTGAGGCCCGTCACGTGAACTAACGAGGTGGCGCCAGCAGGATTCTTTCCATGCGGTGGCACGAACCAAAGGATCGAGTCGCTCTGCCATCGTGTCCGGCAAGCGATCATTTTCGGCCAGCCAGGCGTTAGTTTGCTTCTCCAGTAAGCTGGCGACCAGCTCAAGGTAGGCATCAAGATTATCCCGTTGCGGCACTAGTCCCTTTAAAGCCTCTTCCGGGGGGATACTGTCGGCATGGGCGGCCGGAAACAGCCAGGACCCTAGCCAACTGAAGCCACCACTGATTTGTCCTGCTAATTCTTCTGTTGTGAATTCGGCCTCATTGCTGGTATCCAATCCAAACAAATCGCGAAACTCGGGATCGACCTCCAGGGGTAACGGTGTAAAAGTCGGCGGTGCCGATTCGGCAAGCAGCAAGCGGGCAAGCCTTCGCAACCCGTCACGCGTAATTTCAAATCCATACTCAGGCCCGAGGGCGTCAAGAGCACGCAGTGCGTCACCACCCGCAATAAACGTAGCAAGCTTGAAATCAGCCTCCAAGCCTGGGGTCTTCAGACGTTCAAGTTCGTTCATCAGTGGCCGCAACCGATCCCATGTCGCCAGGAAAAGTTCTCGAACCGGATCATATTCGGGATCATCGACCGTCAGCGCTTCGGCAATCGCGTGTCGCGCGTCGAGCAGCACGGCGAGTAATTCAAGACGTAAAATACGGGACTCAGTCGAGTAGGCCAGCGCCGAAATAATGGTGGTCAGAAACCCGTCTAACTCATCTTCAAGTGTTTGCCATTCAGCTAACTCACTGTCATCCAAAATTGGCTCGGGCGCGCGAAGGTCTGGTTCAGGAGCGCGAACCTGGAAAGCCAGCCAAGCCCTGATGCCTGTTTCTTCAGTCTGCAGGCGGGTAATATGGGTTCGTTGAATGAGGGACTGCTCACCACCTTGCGCACTACCCTGACCCAGCATTTGCACGATCAATCCATCAAGGCCGTTCAGTGGCCCGGCCAGGTCAATTTGTACCCTCCTCATGCGCGGCAGCACCAGCGCATCGGCAATGATCTGAGCGGGTTTAGTCAAAATGCCAGGGGTACTGTCCGGGCGCGACAATTCAATCGAATCAGGTACAAATTCTATGGCCTGTCCCGATGCCATAACCTGAGGGGTCAATTTCAGTGCAAGACGGCCCTGCCACGGTTTCGGTCCCCGGCAGGCACCGAGCACGTAGCCACCGGTAGTAGCAGTCAATGCCATTCCAACAGACAGTTGGTCACCATCGGTCACCACCACCATATCGGATAACTCAACCCGGTTGCATGGGTCGTTGCTAATCGTGCTTTGGCCATTTTCATCGAAATCAAGGACGCGACTGATCGCCGTCTGAAGATGAGCGGTTTCAGCCAGCAAAGGGATCTCAACTTCGCCCGCTGACAGCGCGTTCGAACTATATAAGACGAAAAGCAGCCACCCAATATGTTTCATTCGATGTTCCAATGGTTAAAAGCGAGATGATTCAGGGTCAGGGCTCGATCCAGTGCTGACCTGTAATATTATGCCGCTCTTTTTAAAGAAGTGTTATGAAATACAGCGTTCGAGCAGATCAAGGATGATTGCCTTGTCAAAGCAGTAGTCTTCAATCAGATTTGAAACCAAAATCTTCGCAATCTCGCGGCGCTTCAATTTGGATACCTGGCTTTTTATGATCAGCCCTGACCTTTGCATAGTACGCCCGCACACATATTCATCAGCTATTTGTCACTATGCCTGATAACACTATCATTGGTTCATTAGGTAATTCAAAGTAAGACCTCTTTATCAACGATAAAAGAACAAAGTATGCGACATGATTTGCGGAATTGAGCCCAGTGATCAGGCTATATTTGGCGGTGCAGGCAACACCAATCTATATAAATGTTATTGACCAACATTATGCAGGAGCAATAAGCCCTCCCGACCGATTATCTTTCTACCCGTGATACCCACCCCCCCTGACAAGCAAGGATGCATTTATGTCAAAACCTATTCTTTTATTTTTAGCGGTTTTCTATTTCACCGTTCAAGTTTTCGCCGTTGGAGCAGAGACACCACCACAGGTCCAACTGGCAAACGTTTATGACCAGGATAATGTCAGTGACATCAGCAACTACTTGGTCAGTGAAAAATACGATGGTGTGCGTGCCATATGGACAGGCGAAGAACTGCTTACCAGGCAAGGCAATGCAATATCAGCTCCTGAATGGTTTACTGCTCCCCTTCCTGGGGTTTGGCTTGATGGTGAGCTATGGACACGACGGCAGGATTTCGACGCTTTAAGCGGTATTGTACGAACCCAAACGCCAGATGATGAACTTTGGCGTGAAGTCAGATATATGGTTTTTGATATGCCCGACGCGAACCTTCCTTTTGAGCAGCGTTATAACAACTATTCACGCCTGGTCGAACAGATAAATGCTGACCATATTCAGGCCGTCAAACAACAACGTTTTGACTCCAACCATGCATTAAGTGAACACCTGCAAACGCTGGTTGAAAATGGTGCGGAAGGTTTGATGTTGCATTTAGCATCAGCGCCGCACCGCTCCAACAGAAGTGATGCTTTATTGAAGTTAAAACCTTACTTTGATAACGAAGCTGAAGTCATTGCGCATTTACCCGGTCAGGGCAAATACACGGGCATGCTTGGAGCGCTGCGAGTAAAGAATCAACAAGGCATTGAATTTTCTATTGGCACTGGGTTCAAGGACGCGGATCGCGCGAACCCTCCGCCTATCGGCAGTATCATCACTTATAAATACCATGGCTTCACAAATAATGGCGTGCCCCGTTTTGCCAGCTTTTTACGAATCAGGGAGTAATGAGAATTGAGGGGCGGACGGAGTGAATTGCCTTGCCAGCGCTACGATGCCAAGGCACGGAGCACAAGCTCCGGCTCTTTGGCGACGACATTCAAAAGCACCAGAGCGGGTCCTTGCGGGGTACGATCCCCACGCTCCCAGTGGCGGAGAGTACTGACGCTTATACCGAATGCCGATGCAAATTCATTTTGGGACATACCGACTTTAGTCCGAATCTTCTTTACATCCAGCGGGCTAAATTCGTGTACCACGGCTTTACTGGATTTGCCTTTAGAAAACTCTACTGCCTCGGTCAAACCCTGTTTAATACTTGAAAATGCATTAGTCATCATTGCCACCATAGTGTTTACGTAAAAGACGGGTGAATTTTGCAAGTTGATTTCGCTCGGACTTGCTCAGATTCGCTTTTTCACCTTTGCCGAATACAGTTAATAAAAACAGCGGCATCGTGCCATTGTGGTAGTAGTAAATAATGCGAACCCCACCACTTTTACCTTTTCCTTGGGCAGACCATCGTAGCTTCCTAATTCCACCCGTGCCCTGCATGAGGTCGCCAGATTGAGGATGGAGAGCCAAATAATTGATAATGCTGACCTTCTCTTCTTCGCTGAGAAGACCCAATGCACGTTTCAGGAATTCAGGTAGCTCTACGATCGTCTGCATGAAACAAAATGTAATCCATTGGATTACCCTTTGTCAAGACGGCCTAACGTTTTAAGCAGTGGCACAACTGGCTATGTCCGATGCCTTAACGTGTTAGCCGCCTTTAGTTGATTTTCGACATTAATTCTCGAACCTCGTCAGCACGTAATGGCCTAACAAGACGATCCACTTCATTACCATCGTGCAGGAGTATCAAAGTTGGCCAGAGCTTTACCTTGAACAAACGCCCCAGTCGTTTGCCCTTTCCATCATAGATTTTGATATGTCGGAGTTCTGAATGTTCAGATACGACTTCGTCTATCGCCGAACGTGCAGCCTGACAGTGTCCACACCAGGGCGCGCCAAACTCAAGTAAAACCTCACCGGGTAACTCGCTAATTTGTTCAAATGTAAATGCTTCTTCGGCGTAATCAGAGTTAGAACCAATATCACTGGTTTTCATCCTTTTTACTCCCCACTGTAAGTTACAAGAATAATCAAAAGGGTCAGAGTGTTTGATTTTTAGCTTGCTCGCGAAATTTCTCCGATTTCCTGTCACCACCACGATGAGCAGGCTCCACACGTCGGTTAATCTGTGTTTCAACCTGTCGTTTGAAACGCTCACTACCCAATACCCACGCTTTATTGGTTGCAGCTCTTATTAATTCTAATGTGTTATCAGATAAACACTCATCAAACAAACCAACATACCTGGAAAGCCTTTCAGTATGAGTATCGCCTAATTTCACGTATTGCTCATGCGGCGTTAACAACGCGATTGACTTCCCCACTGCATTTGCTTGATAACTTGACCAGGGATATTCGACTGGATGCTCTACCATGCCTGCTCTAACAGGATTCATTTCAATGTATCTCATTAAAGTTAATAAGTAATGATCGCTATCGACAAGTGTTGATTTATATCGTCCTTCCCACAAAGTTCCTGTGCGTTGATAGGTTTTATTAATGTACAAAACATAATAACGCCCTATTGATTGCATCATTTTACTGATAGCACCCTCGTGTTCAGTTGAAAGTAATAAATGAACATGATTTGTCATTAGTACATAGGCATGTACTTTCACTTGATACTTCTCGGACAAGTCTTTGAGTTTAGCTAAATAAACCGTGTAATCCTCATCAGCGAAGAAGATAGCTTGGCGATTATTACCTCGTTGAATGATATGTTGAGGACAGTCCTTTATAAACAATCTTGGCAATCGGGCCATGAGCAATCCTTGCTTAATGACGATAAAATTTATTTATTCACTGAACAAAACCAAATTCTCTGACCTTTTAGGTTCCGCCCCATCCAAGAGCTATTTCCAACCCTGAATCCATTTTTCCTGGTTTTTTAATTCCGTCCAGTCGATTGAATAGATCTTCTTAGAAATAATCGCTTCCACTTTGCATGAGATAACTGAGCCATCTTCGTCAAACTCGATATCTGATACCAAGAAATGCTTTTCTCGCTTTATCGGATTCACCGCGGTCCACTTACTGTTATGTAGCTTAGCTGGGTTTATTCGATTCATAGCAATGCCTGGTGACAATATTATCCAATTTAAGATTAACATGACTCGATTGTAAATAAACTCTCATCCTAAATAGTGTCTAAGCGTTTTCGTGTAGCCTTAAAATACTCCATAACGACTTTTCATCGGCTGCATAAATATATGCTTAGAGTAAAATCAAACACTCTGACCCCATTGATTTCTGTTCTTCCTGCTGGCCTCCGGTGATATGTTTTACGAAAAGCTTGTCCATATCATGCCGACGTTCAAAGACAAGCGCAACGCGACCAGAATTAGCTATGATATCGAACGCAAGTTGTCGAATTATTTGTTTACCATTACCCTCATTAACGCTGCGCTCGGAATAACAATTGGTGTAGCAATGTGGCTACTGGGCATGCCAAATCCCATCTTATTCGGTGTGTTAGCGTTCGTCTTTAATTTTGTGCCCTATATTGGCGCTATTGTCGGCGTTGCGATCGCGGCCCTCGTGGGTTTGCTCACCTTTGACCATACCGGTGCCGCGCTGCTGCCGGCCCTAGCTTACTTGATCCTAACTATTGTTGAAGGACAGCTTGCCACGCCATATTTCGTAGGCCGGCGGTTGGAAATGAACCCCGTCGTGATTTTTCTCACGGTCGCCTTGTGGGCCTGGATGTGGTCAATCGTGGGCATGTTGGTGGCAGTGCCGTTATTGGTCGCTGTTCGTACCTTTTGTGAGCACATCCCCAAGTTGCAGGCATTTGGTACTTTTCTTTCGGCACGAGGCAGTGAAAACGTTGATCGAGAAAACTCCGCCCCCTAAGCCTGACGCGTTATATCTGGTGCTTGCTTATAAGGGAATCAAGGGGTCAGCCATTAACCCGTTTGGTTCCCTTTTGTATCACCTTTGTTGAGTTCTTTAGAAAGACAACTTATAGCCTTATCAATGTCTGGTATAAATGCAGCAAGCACAATTCTGACTGTAACAACGTGCTTGTTCTTAATATGGAAGTACTCATCTGGAGTTTTATCCAAATCAGTGGCCGCAGCCAAGAGGCTCAAACGTATAGGAGTCTCTCTTACCAACAGATATGCGTGGAGTACATGTTTTATTTCTTCGCGAGTAAGTAGTGAAATTTGTGGAAGTAACACGTCATAGATGCCCGTCTCGATGTTCTTGGGTAGAAACCAATCTTGGTCAGTTTCAACACTTTCAGATTTATCCTTGAATGAGCCTTTCAATGATTCAAGCTCCGTAATCAGAGCTTGCCTGATTGAATTTCGCTCGTGTTTCAGTTCGTCTTTTCTGAGATCCCGGCTGAGCTTAGAATTGAAAATGAGCGTAGCAATAACACCCAGAAAGCCTAAGATTCCCACAATTAATGTTTGGTAAGTTTCAATCAATTCTAGGATTCCACTCATAACCTGCTTATTGCTCGACGAACAAGGGGCAACATTCAAGGAAGATCAAGGGGTCAGCCACTGACCAATCCCCTCCGTGAGATTTTAATATCGCAGGCCTATCCGTTTGCTTGCAGCCCCACAACGTTGAAATTTTTCATTGCCAAAGGCTTCAGCCCAAAGAGTGTCATCTGTAATTTTTTGATTCTCTTTCCCAAACGCCATTTTAATCCAGGGCTCAGCCATCTTGATTTTCTGGCACATTTAATTCTTGCTTTTGATTCTTGTTAAATTTTGCTCTAATTAAAGAAATAACCCCGTCATATTTAACGGGAGTGTTCTGCATTTCAACGATTAATTCATTTGCACCAAATTTATTTATAATCCTGTCATCAAACAATAAAGTACAACTGAGTCCTTTTCGTTCCATAAAGTCTTTTTTGTTAATTTTATTAAATATGTAATTTTCTCTAAAAAGTTTTATGTTTGAATTTTCGACATACTCAGAATACTGAGTTTTTATTTCATTGATACCATTCTTAATATTTATGGAAGATTCGATAAAATTAACCATATAATCAAGCTCAGATAATACTTGCCATTTATAAAAACCAACAGTTTTTTCACCTCTAATATGATCATAATAACGAAGATCATATACACGGGATAGAAGCCATAAATATTCTTCATCAAAAGCATCGAAAAAAGTTGGCAAATGCATTTCAAATAAACGTTTAAAAACACTAAGTCTATCTATATGTTTTCCTGTTCTTACTCCTTTAGCAGCCAATAATAGCTTTAAATATTTCTCAACTGAAATGCTGGAAAGGACTATTCCTTGTAGCAAGAAATCATCAATCAGAAGATGCCTCGCTGCTAAATAATCACGGAACGCAAGTGCTTGATAATTTAAAGCATCTTTCGTAGTTGTAGTCTGCTGATTATTATTCCTCCGAGCCATTTTTATAAATTTTTCGCTATCAATTCTGCTTTTAACAAACCACCTTTCGTAAGTAACTTTGCTGAAAAATTAGGTTTCCGCTTCGTTTTATAGGTGTCGTAAATTAATTTCAGACCATCCGCTGTTAATAGTGAGATATTGATATCTGTATCCATTGCAGCGGACTCAACAAAGTCAGCTGAAAAAGCTGGAGCAATGATCAATACTTGTGCAACTCGTTTTCCTTGGCTCTCACAACGATTAGCATAAGCTTTCACCTGTCGTGAAGTAGTGGAATACTTTGCATAATCACCATTTTTAAATGATTTTGCTTCACCAACAATTACGTCATCTTCGCTGAGTGAAATCAAAATATCGGCTTTATCTTTGGCCGTATTTAAAGATTTTCTTAGCTCTTCGTTAACATTAAGCTCAAGACTTTCCAATATTGCTTTTATGGTTTCCTCAAATTTGCTGCCGAGTTCGGACTCATTAATTTCAACCCCAGCCGCTCTTAAGCCAGCTAAATCACGGCGTGAAAGCAAACCAAAGTTTTCAATTAATTTATCATTTGCACTGGCGAAAGCTTCCAGAATAACAACACGTGGATTACCTTTCTTGGACAGCTTCATGCTGTCTCTGAGGTTTTTTATTTCTTCATTGGAAAGGAGGTAAAGAATATCATGAGGAGTAATTGAAAGAGCGCGTAATCTTTCTGTATCAAGCTCTTCATTGTCTTCCAGTTCAAACTCTCGTCTGAGGCGTTCAATAAATGTTTCGTTAGACTCATTATTTAAACTATTAAAATTACTTTCTAATGCTTCGAATAATTCTTTATAACTCGTGGCACTGATAGCATCAAATTCTCTTTCTGTAGCCGATCTTAAACTTTCAATAATAATATTAATTCGTTCATCCAGTGTAGTCCCTAGTCTTTCAGCTGGGATATCAAGCTCATTAATTAATTCTTTAAGTCGTTCTTTACGCTGATTTTGATTTTCGTCTTTGTCGAATAAATCATCTGAGAGAATATCTCTGATATTAATTCCGGCATGTAAAATCGTATTGATTTTCTCTGCCCTTGTTATCCCACGAATACGCTTGTCGTAACTTTTCAAGATGTTAGATAACTCTGCATCTGATAAACACCGGAAAATACGTAATAAGTATTTATCTGCTAATTCTTTATTCTGTATTTCATTCAATACAAGAATGATTTCATCAGGAATTAGAACTTCTGAAGTCCGTCGATTAATAAAAATTATGCCCATTTCTCGAAGAGTCTGAAGGCATGCTTCAACAGTCTCTTTACCGGCTTTAATGGGATCGGAAAGATGTTCTATCGCAGCAGCTTCATCCTGAGAAATTTTTAATTCATGTGCCAAAGTATTTAGAATACTTCGTTCATCATCTGAAATATTTGCTTGTCGATTAATTTGTAAATCGTTTTTGTATGCGACCTCAATACAATTTCGAAAAATACTTAATCGATGAGCATGATCATAATTTTCTTGGTCGGTCTTTTCGATTTCGTTTATTAATTCTTGGGATAATTTGTCTAAACGTTCCTGTTCTTTTGAATATAACTGTTCGATCCATGAAGTCCGTGCAACAGCATTCCCATCTCTGGTTAATATATTTATTAATAATCCCGTTGAGGCTCCAGCCATTGCCAGCTGTGATTGAATCGAAGACTTATAGTCAGGTGAAACAGCATTAAATAGATGAGTTATTTCAACACCAGATGCTTCTTTGATATGTTTATTAACTTTCTTTAATGTTTCAGAGATAGATTTATTTGATTTCTCTGCCGATGTGCAGAGCTTATCTAGGCAGGTAATAAACTTGGATTTTTCAATCTGGTTGATTGATGAGAGAACTTGCTGAAGCTTCATTGGACCTCCTTATCTACGAGTAAAAACTCACTAGAGCCCAAAAAACTTAATATCATTCTGATACTTAGAACGACCAGCTTCTCAAGATCATAAAGAAGGACAATAGACGGATTTTGCTTGAGTTACAAGCCTGACGGGCATTCGCGCCCGTCAGTTCATTTTAAAATGTAACTTATTTTCATTCCGGCCGCATATGCGGAAACAGCAATACGTCTCGAATTGAGGGTGAGTCAGTCAACAACATCACCAGACGATCAATACCAATCCCCTCACCGGCTGTTGGTGGCATACCGTATTCCAGAGCACGGATATAGTCGGCGTCGTAGTGCATGGCTTCGATATCACCGGCATCTTTTTCAGCAACCTGGGCTTTGAATCGTTCGGCCTGGTCTTCGGCGTCGTTTAACTCTGAGAAGCCATTAGCGATTTCACGGCCACCGACGAAGAATTCAAAGCGGTCGGTAACAAACGGATCGTTATCACTGCGTCTTGCCAAAGGTGATACTTCGGTTGGGTAGGCTGTAATAAAGGTCGGTTGCATCAGTTGATGCTCAACGGTTTTCTCGAAGATTTCGATTTGTACTTTACCAAGACCGTAGCTGTCTTTTAATGGAATACCCAAGCCTTGAGCAACTTCTCTGGCGGCTTCGATGCTGTCGAGTTGTTCGGCTTTCAGATCCGGGTTGAAATGCAGGATCGAGTCTTTAACGGTCATGCGATAAAATGGCTGGGCAAAATCAATATCCAGACCTTGATAATGCACCTGACTGCTGCCGAGTACATTTTGGGTCACTGTGCGCAGCATGTCTTCGGTGAGATCCATTAGATCATTAAAATCTGCATAGGCCTGATAAAACTCGACCATGGTGAATTCTGGGTTATGGCGAGTAGACAGACCTTCGTTACGGAAATTACGGTTGATTTCAAACACCCGTTCAAAGCCGCCGACAATCAGTCGTTTCAGATACAGTTCCGGTGCGATACGCAGGAACAGATCCATATCTAATGCATTGTGATAGGTGGTGAACGGTCTGGCTGTGGCACCGCCGGGAATGGCTTGCATCATTGGCGTTTCGACTTCGAGGTAGTCTTTGTCCATCAGGTAACGACGCACGCCATCAATGACTTTGGTACGAATCCGGAAGGTTTCACGGCTGGCTTCGTTCATGATCAGATCGACGTAACGCTGGCGATAGCGGGTTTCCATATCGGACAGGCCGTGGAATTTTTCCGGTAATGGACGTAGTGATTTGGTCAGTAATTTGATGGTTTCGACATGTATCGACAATTCACCCTTTTGGGTACGGAATAAGGTACCTTCGGCAGCAATGATGTCGCCGTTATCCCAGGTTTTGAATTGTGGATAGACGCCTTCTGGTAATTCATCACGCGCGACATAGAGCTGGATATCACCGGACATATCACGCACGGTGGCAAAGCTGGCTTTACCCATCACCCGTTTGGTCATCATTCGACCGGCAATCGCAACGCGGCGTGGTGTGGCTTTGAGTTGATCGCCATCCCACTCGGCATATTCGGTTTGCAACTCGCCGTTCATCACATTGCGACGGAAGTCATTGGGGAAGGCATTGCCTTGCTCACGAATGGTCGCCAGTTTTTCACGACGTTGGGCAATCAGTCGGTTTTCGTCAAATTCTGTTTCTTGGGTCATGTTGGATTCGCTTATAAACCTGATTTGAGTGAGGCTTCAATGAATTGATCCAGATCGCCATCCAGAACCGCCTGCGTGTTTCCGGTTTCGACACCGGTACGTAAATCTTTGATGCGTGATTGATCGAGTACATAGGAGCGGATTTGACTGCCCCAGCCGATATCCGATTTGGATTCTTCGGCGGCCTGTTTGACTTCGTTTTGCTTTTGTAATTCCAGCTCATAGAGTTTGGCGCGTAACTGGCTCATCGCCTGGTCACGGTTTTTATGCTGTGAGCGTTCCATCTGACATTGCACCACAGTGTTGGTCGGTACGTGAGTAATACGTACCGCTGAGTCGGTGGTGTTAACGTGCTGACCACCCGCACCACTTGAGCGGTAGGTATCAATACGTAAATCAGACGGATTAATATCGATTTCGATGGTGTCATCCACTTCCGGATACACAAACACCGAGGCAAATGAGGTATGACGGCGGGCACCGGAATCAAACGGTGATTTACGCACCAGACGGTGTACACCGGTTTCGGTACGCAACATACCAAAGGCATATTCGCCTTCAAAACGCACGGTGGCGCTCTTGATACCGGCAACCTCACCTTCGGAGACTTCCATCAGCGTGACTTTGTAACCCTGGGCTTCGCCCCAACGCAGATACATACGCAAAATGATATTGGCCCAGTCCTGTGCTTCCGTACCGCCAGAGCCGGATTGGATATCCAGATAGGCGCTGTTGGCGTCGAGCTTTCCGGAAAACATGCGCTGGAATTCGAGTTTTTCCAGACCTTTTTCCAGCTCGTCCAGATCCGCATTCACCGCATTAAAGGTGTCTTCGTCGTTTTCTTCTACAGCAAGTTCGAGCAGGTCTTTGGCATCGTCTAAAACTTCACTGTGCGATGACAGGGTTTTGACAATACGCTCCAGGCTTGAGCGTTCCTGGCCTAATTTTTGGGCGTTTTCCGGATCATTCCAGACATTGGGATCTTCCAGCTCACGGGTAACTTCGACTAAGCGTTCTGCTTTGGTATCGAAGTCAAAGATACCCCCTGAGATCGTCACTGCGATCGCGGAGAGTTTTAATTCGTTGCATCGTCGCGCCGAGTTCCACGCTAGTACCTCATTGAAATTGATTGATAATGTTGCCGCAGCAAACCCGTTATTGTAACGGATAATGCCGCTTATTGTTTAGGCAGAAAACGTAAGGGATCGACCGGTTTGCCGTTACGGCGGATTTCAAAATGTAATTGCTCGACCTGAGTACCGGAACGGCCAAGCGTGGCGATGCGTTGACCGCTTTTCACTGAGTCCCCTTCTTTCACCAGTAACGTGTCATTGTGGGCATAGGCACTTAAATAAGTGTCATTATGTTTAATGATCAGCAGATTACCGTAACGCGGTAAACCATTACCACTATATACCACCTTACCATCTGCCGCCGCGACAATAGGCTGACCGGGTTTTCCGATAATATTGACACCTTTACGGCCAGCTGCAGATTCCGAAAAAGTCGACACAACGCGCCCTTCTGTTGGCCAGCGCCAGACAAGGCTTTCATTGCTTGAGGTCACTGCGGGTGAAGATGATGGGGCAGGTGTTGAGGGTGTTGCTTTTGGCGTTTGTGTAGCCGTAGTGGGTCTTGACGGTTGAGAAGGTGTTGAAGGCCGTGTGACCGAAGGTGACGAAGGCTTACTGGGGGCCGGTTTAGCAGGCGCTGGACGTGTCGCTGTGGTCGTGATTGGCGCACCCTTGAATTTGATCTGTTGACCGACATAAATCGTATAGGGTGAACGAATACCATTAATGCGCGCCACATCACGATAATCCATTCCATAACGGAAACTGATCGAATACAGCGTATCGCCTTTTTTAACGGTATAGCTGTTTGGGGCGGGAGCCGGGGCCGGACGCTGCTGATAGTTGCGACCATCTTCTCTGCCAATCGGTGCTAACGCATAGTTACCGCTACAGGCAGTCAATAAGAGGAGCAACGAAATCAGCAACAGTTTCATATTCAAATAACTATCAGATAGGCCAGAACCAAAAGACCAACAGTCAACCAGCCGAGACGGTCAACCCACAGATGTAATTTTTCTTCAAACGGCTTGCCGCCCCATTTCATTAATCCGGCGACCAGAAAGAAACGCATGCCGCGCCCAATTAAAGACCCCAGAATAAAGGGCAGTAACAACATGCCAACGGCACCGGCAGCGATGGTAAAGATCTTGTACGGGATTGGCGTAAATCCGGCTAAAAATATGGCCCAGAAACCGTAATCGGCAAACCATTGCTGGGCCGTTTCATAGGCTTCAATGTAACCAAACTGGATGATCCAGGGTTCAACCATTTGCAGAGCGAACAGGCCAATCAGATATCCCAGCAAACCGCCCAACACGGAAGCTATTGTCGTTAAGCCAGCATAAAACCAGGCTTTGTCCGGCCGTGCCAATGACATCGGCGCCAGCATCACATCTGGCGGTATCAGGAAAAAAGACGATTCAGAAAAACTGACCAATGCCAGCCAATAGGTGGCATATTTATGCCTGGCCCATTGCATGACTTTGGCGTACAGTCCTGAAAATAATTTCATCCAATTTGTCCGCTTAACAATGGGACAAAACTGACTGCATCCCAGTCTGTTTCTTCAAATTTTCCACCGATACGATCAATCACTTTTAATATCTGCCCTTTGCTACCACCGACAGGAATCACCAGACGGCCACCCGGAGCAAGTTGCTCCAGCAGCGTGGGGGGAATCTGTTCTGCTCCACAGGTGACGATAATGCCATCATAAGGACCGTTTTCCGGCCACCCCCAATTGCCATCACTGTGTTTGAGGCGAATGTTATTAAGCTTTAACAGATAAAAGCGTTCTCTGGCCTGCTTGAGTAATGGCGCAATGCGCTCAACACTGAAGACTCTTGGCACTAATGCAGAAAGCACTGCCGTCTGATAGCCAGAGCCAGTGCCGACTTCCAATACCTTGTTTCTGGGACCACCCTCCAACAGAATTTCTGTCATGCGGGCGACAATATAAGGTTGTGAAATCGTCTGGCCTAAACCAATGGGTAACGCCGTATCTTCATAGGCTCTGCTGGCTAATGCTTCATCGACAAATAAATGCCGTGGACACTGCCGCATCACCGCCAGTAACTGAAGATTTTTGATACCACGCTCCTGCAGACGCTGGATCAAACGATCCCGTGTCCGTTGCGAAGTCATCCCTATTCCGCGAGGATCGGCGATCATGGCAAAGTGCTTTCCAACCACCGTGAAACACCATCAATCGCATCATAGCGTGTCAGATCGATTTGCAAAGGTGTGACGGATACAGCACCGCGACGAATCGCATCAAAATCGGTACCGGGACCGGCATCTTCTTCAGCGCCCGCGGGGCCAATCCAATACATTGGCCTGCCACGCGGATCCAGTTCTTTAATCACCGGTTCGGCTTTGTGCCGATGCCCAAGACGGGTACTTTCAAAGCCGATAATTTCTTCAATTGGCAAATCAGGCACATTCACATTGAGAATAGTATCGGCAGGTAATGCTACAGATTTAAGTCTTTCAACCAACTGTTGCGCCACCCAGCCAGCGGTCTCGTAATGTTTACCTTCAGAGCTGGCCAGAGAAATGGCAATGGCAGGTAATCCGAGAAAACGCCCTTCCATCGCGGCCGCTACGGTGCCGGAATACAATACATCATCGCCCAGATTAGCCCCGGCATTGATGCCTGAAACCACCATATCCGGCTCATCATCCAGTAAACCGGTGATCGCCAAATGCACACAGTCAGTAGGCGTGCCTTCGACCCGGTATACACCGTCTTCCATTTGGTCCAGTCTTAACGGATTTTCCAGGGTAAGCGAGTTACTTGCGCCACTTCGGTTGCGATCAGGGGCGACTACGGTGATTTCTCCCAGACCGGCAAGCGAGCGCGCCAGTGTCCGGATACCCTTTGCCATGTAGCCGTCATCGTTACTTATGAGGATTTTCATTATGTTTTTTTGACCTGTTGCGTCAAGAGATTATTCGCCGCTATCTTAGCAAGAATGCGCGCTTATGACATAAAAAAGGGCATGAAAACATGCCCTTTTGTGATACAAGGCGCTATTGTTCCGCCCTCTTGGGTTGGAAATAATTTATGTAAAACAAATTACATCGCCTCATCTCCATCTTGTTGATTACATGAACCTCAAGCAGTGAAGGTGCTCAAAAAACAACAGCGCCCGGACTCAATCATTGTCTAAGTTTATTGACGGCTTGACCACCACCATAACTATGAAATTCCAGTGGAACTCCACCTGGTGTGACTTTAACCGCGCAATATTTGAACTCCGGAATTTTTGCCGCCGGATCCAGTGCCGCGTTAGCTAATTTATTGACTGCCGCTTCGTAATAACAGAACGCCATAAATATCGCACCGGTCGGCACGGCTTCATCTACCCGCGCCACCACAGAAACTTCACCACGACGTGTCGACAAGGTCACCATTTCACCCGGTCTGACATTCATTTCTTCCAGGGTCAGCGGATGGATAGTCGCCACGGCTTCAGGCTCCAAGGCATCCAATACATTGGAACGGCGAGTCATTGAACCGGTATGCCAATGTTCCAGCATACGACCGGTAATCAACACGTATGGATATTCATCGTCCGGACGTTCATCCGGTTCAACAATATCTGCCGGCACAAACAAACCGCGTCCATCCGTTGTCGGGAAACGATCAGTGAAAATAATCGGCTCACCCGGATCACCTTCCTGTTCACATGGATAGACGACACCATGTTCGCGTTCCAGCCGCTCCCAGGTCATACCTCCCATGGAAGGCACGGCTTTACGAATTTCTTCAAAGACCTCTTTAGGTCCATCATAATGCCAGTCCAGCCCCATTCGCTGAGCAATCTGCTGAATGATCCATAAATCCTGACGTGCATCTCCCGGCATCGGAATGGCGGTACGTCCCATCTGTACCAGTCGATCAGTGTTAGTGAATGTACCGGTTTTTTCCGGGAAACCTGACGCTGGCAGAATTACATCGGCCAGATAAGCGGTTTCGGTCAGGAAGATATCCTGCACCACCAGAATATCCAGCTCGGATAATGCCTGCCTTGCATGGTTGGCATCGGGATCCGACATTGCCGGGTTTTCACCCATGATATACAGACCATTCAACTTGCCAGCATGAATCGCATCCATGATTTCCACCACCGTGAGACCCGGTTTGGAATCAATTTCTGAGCCCCATAACTGTTCAAGATTATGCCGCGCGGAATCGTCTTCCACTTTGTAATAGTCCGGCAATCGCATCGGGATAAGTCCCATATCCGACGCACCCTGAACATTATTCTGTCCGCGTAATGGATGCAGTCCGGTTCCCGGTCGACCAATCTGTCCGGTCATTAACGACAGTGAAATCAGGCAACGGGCATTATCAGTACCATGAACGTGCTGCGATACCCCCATACCCCATAAAATCATCGCGGCATCCGCTTTGGCGTAGAGTCGCGCAACTTCTCGCAATGTTTGTGCAGGAATGCCACAAATCGGCTCCATCAGTTCCGGCGTATACTTCTGCAGATGTTTTTTCATCGCCTCAAAGCCCAGCGTACGCTCGGCTACAAAGCGTTGATCCACCAGATTTTCTTCAACAATGACATGCATGATGGCATTAAGCATCGGCACGTCACTGCCCGGTTTAAAGGCCAGATGATGTGTCGCCATCCGCGATAACTCGGTAGTACGCGGATCCAGCAGAATCAGTTTGGTACCAGCACGCAATGCATTTTTCATCCAGGTCGCACCCACCGGGTGATTCACGGTCGGATTGGCACCAATCAACACAATCACATCGGCTTTGTCTACGTCAGCGACCGGATTGGATACCGCGCCGGAACCAAGACATTCCAGCAATGCCACCACTGAGGAAGCATGGCAGAGACGGGTACAGTGATCGACATTATTGGTTTTGAAACCGGTACGGATCAGTTTCTGGAACAGATAAGCTTCTTCGTTACTGCCTTTCGCACTGCCAAAGCCGGCTAATGCATTCGGGCCTTTTTGATCGCGGATATTCAGAAAGCCTTTGGCGGCCATATCCAGCGCTTCTTCCCAGGTGGCTTCACGGAAGATTTTATCAATATCGTTGGGTTCCATCGTAAAGTCACCGGCTTTCGGCGCACCCTCACGGCGGATAAGTGGTTTGGTTAAACGGTGTGGATGATGTACATAGTCAAAACCATAACGGCCTTTGACACATAAGCGTCCGTGATTGGCAGGGCCATCACGACCTTCAACATATAAAATCTTGTCGTCCTTGATGTTGTAAGTCAGCTGACAACCCACACCACAGTAAGGACAAACGGACTCAACCTGGCGATCCGGTTCCACCATGGCCACTTCATTGGCAGGCATCAACGCACCGGTCGGGCAAGCCTGTACACATTCGCCACAGGCGACACAGGTGCTTTCACCCATCGGGTCATCAAGGTCAAAGACAATTTCGGTATGACTGCCACGCATGGCCAAACCAATGACGTCGTTATTCTGCTCATCGCGGCAGGCACGCACACAACGGGTACACTGAATACAGGCATCCATATTCACGGCAATACCTGGATGAGACAGATCCGGAGCGGCTTGCTTGCGGGGTTTAAAACGCGGCGTACTGACTTCCAGTTTACTGGCCCAGTAATCCAGTTCGGAATGCAGTGTATGCGGCTTTTCTGATACGTCTGACTTGAGCAACTCAAGCACCATTCGTTGTGAATGCAAAGCCCGTTCACTGTTGGTCTGCACTTTCATGTCATTGCCGGGGTAACGGCAGCATGAAGGGGCTAAAACGCGCTCGCCTTCAATTTCCACCATGCAGGCACGACAGTTACCATCCTGTCCTTCTCGTTCTGAATAACACAGGTGGGGTATCTCGATACCTTCACGTTCGGCAGCTTTTAATATTGTTTCATCAGCTCTTGCACTGATTTGCTGGCCGTTGAGCGTAAATTGGATCATTTCTACGCTGTCTTGTAATTGAGTGGCCATTATTTCAACTCCTCAGGGAAATACTTGACGACGCATCGCAACGGATTGGGAGCAGCTTGCCCCAGACCACAAATTGACGCATCTACCATTACTTGAGACAACTCTTCGAGCAATGGTTCGTCCCATTTAGCCTGTTTCATTAAGGTAACCGCTTTGGCAGTGCCTACCCGACAAGGCGTACATTGGCCGCAGGACTCGTCTTCAAAGAAACGCATGGCATTGACTGCCAGGTCACGTGCCCGGTCTTTATCAGAGAATACAATCACTGCTGCCGAACCGATAAAACAGTCGTATTCATGCAAGGTATCGAAATCCAGTGGTACATCACCCAGCGAAGCAGGCAAAATACCGCCTGATGCTCCTCCTGGGAAATAACCGTAAAACTCATGGCCTTCCAGCATGCCACCACAATATTCATCAATCAGTTCACGCATCGTGATACCCGCAGGGGCCAGATGCACACCCGGTTTATTGACACGTCCACTGACAGAAAACGAACGCAGACCTTTACGGCCATGGCGTCCATGATCAGTGAAACATTGCGGACCTTTTTCCAGAATATCGCGAACCCAATACAACGATTCCATATTGTGTTCCAGCGTCGGCCGGCCAAATAACCCCACCTGGGCAACAAATGGGGGACGCAGCCTTGGCATGCCGCGTTTGCCTTCAATGGATTCAATCATTGCAGACTCTTCACCACAGATATAGGCACCTGCCCCGCGTCGTAAATGGATAGTTGGTAAATTGGTTACCGGTGGATGAGCGCGTAGTTTGGCAATTTCCTGTTCCAGCATCACCCGAATAGCAGCGTACTCATCACGCAGATAAATATAGATTTCATTAATATCCACCGCCCAGGCTGCAATCAGCATGCCTTCGAGGAAACAGTGTGGATCACGATCCAGATAATATTTATCTTTAAATGTACCCGGCTCGCCTTCATCAATATTGACGGCCATTAATCTCGGTGCAGGTTGGTCACGCACAATGCGCCATTTACGACCTACCGGGAAACCAGCCCCACCCAGACCGCGTAATCCCGAATCATCCATCATGTCGAGCACATTCTCGACTTTATGCTGACCCGCCATGCACTGTTGATAAATGGAGTAACCACCATTTTCCACATACTGTTCAAACAAAATCGGTGCAATCGTTTCAGGCTCCGTGACATTCTGTTCAACCAGTTCATCGACTTTTTGAACATCGGCAAACTCAACAGGATGCATACCCACTACGGCAACCGGGGCTTTGTCACAACGTCCGATACAAGGGACACGCTGTACTCGTACTTTTTGGCCCATTGCCGTTTCAAGCGAATCGATAAGACCTTCTGCACCGGCCATTTCGCAGCTCATGGAATCACAGACCCGCACGGTTAAATCAGCCGGGATGGTATCGCCTTCTTTAATCACATCAAAATGATGGTAGAAGGTGGCTACTTCATAGACTTCTGCCCGTGACAATTTCATTTCATAGGCTAACGCAACTAAATGTGCTGCCGAGATATGTTTGTAAAAGTCCTGGATTTTATGCAGATGTTCTATCAAAAGATCTTTTTGTCTGGATGCATCGCCCAGCAATTGCCGGACTTCGGCCAACGCTTTGGGATCAATCTGCCGACCTTTACTGGTAATGCGTGCCAACTTGGTTTTTTTACCAGTTTTTTGAGCACTGATGGGTTGCTCGATCATGTACTGCCTCTCTCACTTCTTAGCCTGCTTTGGCTTTTATAATTTAAAATCCTGTCAAAACTATCATGGCTAACTGCTGTTGTGAAGCCTGATGACGACCGAAAATTAAAGCGAAATCAAGCTTTTGTTTAAAGATAAGATTAAGCGCTTTGGCAAGAGTTCAAAAATGCACTAAATAAATGCACAATGCACCGTTGAGTTGGTTTTAGGCGATGTTGAAAGGAAAAAAATGATCCAAATTGGAGCAGGAGAGAAATTCGTTTTGATAGCTCAAAAAAACAACAGCCGAACAGTTTTCACTGTCCGGCTGATAACAGGTATCTGATTTGCGCAAATTACTGTCTGGGTTTTTGTGGTGCTTGTTCCAGTTCTTTTAACCACAAATCATGGTGTTGTTCAGCCCAGGCAACATCAACGTGTCCGGTTGTCATACCTTCAAGTGCGCCTTCCGTACCGATGGTACCGATGTAGATATGCCCGAGTGAAAATGCCATTAACAGCATTGCTGTCAGAATATGAATCAGATGGGCGACAATAATAACGAAACGCTCTTGACCAAAGTTAGGGAAATCCAGCACCAGGCCCGAAAAGCATAATGCCACACCGGCCGTTGCCAAAGTCCAGAACCACACTTTCTCCCCACCATTAAATTTACCAGCAGAGGGATGCTTATCACCTATCATGCCACCAAAGTCTTTAAACCACTGGATATCCACTTTGGTGAACAGATTATTTTTGAACCATTTAATGAGGATAATAAACAAAGCCACCATAAACACAGGGCCTAGTACGTTGTGTATCCATTTGGCGGCAGTGGCGTATGCAGAAAACCCCGGATAGCCCAACAACGGTATCAAAGCGAAACGCCCGTACAATAAGCTCAGACCAGTGATTGCCAGCAAGATAAACAATGTTGCTGTAGTCCAATGCAAACGCCGCTCATTTAATGTCCAACGCTCAACGGTCTTGCCAGTTCGAGGATGATTGAGTTTGACCTCACCCCGCCATAAATAAAATGCTGCGAGAATCACTAACACGCCGCTGAGTAACCAGGCACCGTACGTTGCAATAGGACCATTACGCAACTGACGCCAGTTTTGACCAGCGCCTTCAATCAGTACATTGGTTTCCTGACCTTTAACCGCACTGTAACCTTTGTTGCCTTCACGAACCTGACGCCAGGTATCAGCACGCGGATTGGATTCTTCTGCAACAGTATCCGTGCCGGTGAAGTGTACATATAAATATCCGGTTAACGGCAACACCAGAATAGCCAACACAATGATCAGCATTGCCCAGAGCGATGTTTTTTTACGATTATTCATAGTAGCCGTTGCAGACATGCTTACTCCGTTAGCGATCCGTTTGTACGCTGTTGAAACGTTGCTTTAAGACCTCAGCACGTTCTTCTGCAGATAAAGCATGACTATCTTCCTTGCCTTTATAAACGCCCGCTTTATGCATGGTTACATCAGTGTCTTCGTAACAGGCAGAAAGTAGAAAGGCGCCAAGCATTAAAATAATCAATCTCATGATTAATCCTTGTAGGCTGTTGCCCAACCCCAGTTATCAGGACGTCCACCGCGGCGTACCACACGACTGCGGAACAAATCAGCAACAATATCACCATCACCAGCAATTAATGCTTTTGTAGAACACATTTCAGCACACAATGGCAGTTTACCTTCGGCTAAACGGTTACGACCATATTTTTCAACTTCAGCCGCCGAGTTATCTTCTTCCGGGCCACCCGCACAGAAAGTACATTTGTCCATTTTGCCGCGGGCACCAAAAGCACCTTCTTGTGGATATTGCGGCGCGCCAAATGGGCAGGCATAAAAGCAATAACCACAACCAATGCAAATATCTTTGTCATGCAATACCACACCATCATCTGTGGTGTAGAAGCAATCTACCGGGCATACCGCTTGGCATGGCGCATCGCTGCAATGCATGCAGGCAACTGAGATAGATTTTTCACCTGGAATCCCATCATCGATAGTGACGACGCGGCGACGGTTAATACCCCAGGGTACTTCATGTTCATTTTTACAGGCAGTGACACAGGCATTGCATTCAATACAACGCTCGGCATCACACAAAAACTTCATTCGAGCCATTTAGCAATCCCCTTAATTAGGCAGCACGGATACGACAGAGAGAAACTTTCGTTTCCTGCATCGCCGTTACGGAGTCATAACCATAAGTGAATACGGTGTTACACGATTCACCTCGAACATGTGGCACAGTGCCTTCAGGGTAATTATCAATCAAATCCTTACCCTGATAGTGGCCGCCAAAGTGGAACGGCATAAACACTACGCCACGCTCAACACGCTGGGTCACCATTGCCATTACTTTGATGGTTCCCCCTTCAGGACCATCCACCCATACCTGCTGACCATCTTTAATGCCTGCATTGTTGGCATCAGCCGGATTAATTTCGATAAACATATCCTGCTGTAACTCAGCCAGCCATGGATTAGAACGGGTTTCTTCACCACCACCCTCGTATTCCACCAGTCGGCCACTGGTCATGATTAATGGGAAGTCTTTACTGAAATCTTTCGCCTGAATTGAACCATAACGCGTCGGCAGACGATAAAAGCTGCGGCGATCTTCATAGGTAGGATATTTTTCCACCAGATCACGACGGGTTGTATACAGCGGTTCACGGTGAATTGGTACTGGATCCGGGAACTGCCAGACTACTGCCCGCGCTTTGGCATTACCATAAGGCGCACAACCATGTTTGATGGCGACACGTTGGATACCACCCGATAAATCGGTTTTCCAGTTTTTACCTTCGGCCTCGGCTTTTTCCTCAGCGGTCAGATCATCCCACCAGCCCAGCTCCTTGAGCATGGTATCGGTAAATTCAGGATAACCATCCGTGAGTTCAGCCCCCACTGTACTGGAGCCTTCTTCAGATAACAGGTTGACGCCATCACGTTCCACACCAAAGCGGGCACGGAATGGACCACCGCCTTCAGCTACCGGTGTAGAGTTGTCATACAGAATATGACTGCCCGGATGTTTCATTTCCGGTGGTCCCCAGCAAGGCCAGGGCAAACCGTAAATTTCACCATCGCATGGGCCGCCCTCGGCTTTCAATGTGGTGGTATTGAAGGTATGCAGGTTTTCAGATTGCAATTTGAGACGTTCTGGCGACTGACCAGTGTAACCAACTGCCCACATGCCTCTGTTGTATTCGCGCGTGATATCTTCAATCAATGGCTCTTCACCATTCACTTCGATCTGATTGCACAGTTCCTGTTCAAAGCCGAATTTTTTGGCGAATTTGTACATGATGGTGTGATCAGGCAATGATTCAAATAATGGCTTGATGATTTGGAAACGCCATTGCACTGAACGATTTGATGAAGTCAGTGAACCATAGGTTTCAAACTGGGTTGAAGCGGGTAATAAATACACCCCGTCTTGGCGATCATTCATAACGGCAGAAACCGTTGGATAAGGATCCACCACCACCAGTAAATCCAGCTTTTCCATGGCTTCTTTCATTTCCGGGCCACGAGTCTGGCTGTTTGGCGCATGCCCCCAAAGCACCATCGCTTTGATGGCATCATTCTGGTCGATGTTATCTTTATTTTCCAAGACACCATCAATCCAGCGGGAAACCGTAATGCCGTTGGTATACATCGGTGACACCGCAGTGCCTTCAACTTCTTCGTATTTGGTTTGATCGAATTTCTGTTTCAGCCAGTCCAGCTCGACATTCCATACCCGGGCCCAATGCTCCCAGGCACCTTCAGCCAGACCGTAATAACCCGGCAGACTGTTAGAAACCACACCGAAGTCGGTGGCTCCCTGAACGTTGTCATGGCCACGGAAGATATTGGTTCCACCACCGGAAACCCCCATATTACCCAGCGCTAACTGCAGAATGCATAATGCGCGGGTATTACTGTTACCCACGGTATGCTGGGTAATGCCCATACACCAGATAACCGTACCGGGACGGTGTTCGGCCATGGTTTTGGCGGCCTGATAAACATCCGCTTCCTTGGCGCCACTGACTCTTTCGACTTCCGCCGGTGGCCAGTTCGCCACTTCCTTACGGATCTCTTCCATTCCATAAACACGCTGATCGATAAAGCTTTTATCTTCCCAGCGATTTTCAAAAATGTGCCACAACATACCCCAGACAAACGGGATATCAGAACCACTGCGGATACGAATAAACTGATCCGCATGGGCGGCGGTACGACTGAAGCGCGGGTCGACTACAATGATCGGTGCACCACGTTCTTTACCACGGAAAATATGTTGTAACGAAACCGGATGAGCTTCGGCCGGATTGGCACCAATGATGAAAATTGCTTTTGAATTATGAATGTCATTATAAGAGTTGGTCATTGCACCATAGCCCCAGGTATTGGCTACCCCGGCAACAGTGGTGGAATGACATATCCGTGCTTGGTGATCGACGTTATTGGTGCCCCAGAATGCGGCAAATTTGCGGAACAGGTAAGCCTGCTCATTGCTGAATTTTGCAGAGCCCAGCCAGTAAACCGAATCCGGTCCTGAAGTTTCTCGTATGTTCAGCATATGTGTGCCGATTTCTTCGATCGCTTGATCCCATGACAATCGTTGCCATTTGCCATCGACTTTTTTCATCGGATATTTAAGACGTTTGTCACCGTGACCATGTTCGCGGACCGATGCCCCTTTGGCACAATGCGACCCCAGATTGAAAGGATGATCAAAACTTGGTTCCTGACCGATCCACACACCGTTTTGCACTTCTGCAGTGACACCGCAACCTACGCTGCAATGACTACAGACACTGCGTACCCTGGTGATTTCGCCTTCATCATAAGCCGGCTGGCGGCCTTCAGCCGCGTCTGCTTTTTGAATCATTGCGGTAGGCAACAGACTCATAAAGGCTGCGCCACCCGCAGCAATACCTGAACCTTTCAGGAATGTACGACGGTTAACGCCTGATTTATCACTGCGAATAGCTGCCGGATCACGTTTAGTCAGTTTCATAGCGTCAGTCTTTTAAAAGTCAGCACGCTGGTAGTAAGTCTCAACATGCTCAGTATGTTGATAACCTTTTGCAGCGGGAGCAGGTTTAGCGGGAGTTTCAACTGCTTGTTTTGGGGCGGCTTGCAGCGTATTTGCTGTCAGTGCCAGTGTCGCCGTTCCACCAATGGTGGCAGTCAATTTGTGCAGAAATTCTCTGCGGCTATTTGATGGCTTTGCAGTCATGATTTCTCCGGATGAAATTCAGTGCATTGACAAGCAAGAGGTTGTCAGCGTCGACAACAAATTTGAGTGTTAATTATCGCGCAGACGACATGAGTGTTCAAGGATATTCGCCCACAAAATCAAACTATTTGTCATTGTTCGAGGCGTTGAAGTTCAGCTTCTGTAAAATGTTTACCCAATAATGCCACCCCGCCGTAAAAAGCAGCACTTTTGGCTTTCGCCAAGTCAGTAAAGAATTTGACTGCCCAGGGTCGTAAGTGCGTATTAAAAAAGGTTTTATCATCTATGATTGGCGTGCCGTTAGCTGTCAGAATCAAACGCATCACATCACACTCCCCGGCGATATGGTCTTCCGGCTCCGCTTTGTCCTGTTGCCGCTCAAGTCCGAGTTTGCCTAAATCTATGCGTAATTTTGCCAGTGGCTTTTCATTTAAAAAGCCGCTCTGATAATACGAGCCGTAAGGAATAACCTCACCTTGCGCCAGACCGATAAACAATAATTGATATTCATCCGCAATTTGTTCGGCATTGTATTTTCCGGCAGCTTCTACCAAAGCCTTCCAGCCCTGCCCCAGAGGACTTTCAGGATGAGTAACCTGCAGACTGACAATGTTATCCAGTAAATTCTGTTGTGGCGGGGCCGCCAGCAAATTAGCTAATAAGGCGTATGTTTGGGCACGCCATTGAGTTTCTTCAATATCTTCCACGCCTATCAACCTTTTTTGAACATTGCTTTTACACGACAGTCTTCACACATTTTCAATTGCTCCAAAGCAGCGCCCTGGAACATGTGGTGATCTTTTAATTTTTCGGTAATGGTATCGATCATTTTCTGTGTGGCAAATGGTTTTGCGCAACTGATGCAATGAAAAATCGCCTCTTCATGCAATACACGTTTTTGGCGTGCCTGATCCCGCTGATAAAGATAACGAGGTGACAGCGTGATGGCATTTTCCGGACAAGCCGTTTCACAAATACCGCATTGCACACATAAATCTTCTATAAAGTTGAGTTGCGGCTTGTCCACCCCATCAACCAAGGATCCCACCGGACAGACCGATACGCAGGACATACATAAAGTACAAGCCTGTTTATCAACCAGAATCTCACCAAATGGCGCGGGCTTTTCAAGTTTAATTTCTGCCTGTGGTGCCGGGGCATGTTCGTATAGATGGGATAAGGCCAGAGTACTGACCCGCCGTTTATTATCCATACCGGCAAAACGACCCGGAGCAGCAGCATCTGTTTTGGAAAGTTGTTTAAGATGAGTTTGTAATGCAGTGAAATCATTGCCCTGATGCCAGTGAATTGCAGCCGGATACCCCATACCGTTCAATAATTCATTGCTTAACTGCATTTGCTGCTGTAATTCCAGCCAGTCATGATCGTCGTGGGTCAGTGCATCCCAGACTGTAACACCACTGGCACCATAAGCTATGGCAGCCAACCAGAAAGGCATACTCAATGCACCAATTTCTTCAATCGAGAACGTAATCACATCATCAGTGAGTTCATGACCGCGCATTTCCAGCAAGGTTTGTGCATTGGATTCATCATGGATCAAAATATGCGGTGGCAGGCTTTCCAGTTCATCATATTGCTGCAGCATAGAGCGTAACCGTTCGAGACTGACATCCAGCGTCGGCAATGCGTAATTCATTGCCCCGGAAGGGCATACCGCCACACAGCTGCCACACCCCTGACATAAATTGGGATCCACTCTGACTTCATCACCAGCGTGGCTCACAGCCTCGGCCGGGCAGGCTTCAAGACATTGATTACAGCCATTAATACCACGTCGGGAATGGGCACAGATAGTCGGTTTGTATTGGAAATAGCGTGGTTTATCGAAAACACCAATCAAATCCGGTAACTGCTGTAAGGCTTCTGCCAATGCCTGTTGATTATCACCCGGTGCAAAATAGCCTAAAGGCGAAACTTTCTGTTTGAGAATTGACGAGTCACTCAAATCCAGAACCAAATCGAATCGTAACGTTTGACCAGAAATAATCGCATCAAACTCACCCAGCCAGCCGGTTAAACCAGTCAACTCACCTGCTAAAACCGAAACTTCTTCAGCACTGACAGTCGCAGCATCACTCACTAACGCAGTTATCGTTAATGTCTGACAATGTGGAGCTACGGCAGAAATCGCCTCGCTACTGCCGATAATTAACAATCTTCCACGGGATTCAAACTCAATCAATTGCACAGGATGAATTTCAATTCGACCTGCTTCCAAAACCACGTTATGCAATGGGTTAATCCTCCTCGTCGCGAGTATTTCGCGGTTTTGCATCTTCATCCTGTAAAGGATTTTCTGTTGAATCTGCTGTTGTTGACGGTTCAGCTGTTTCATCTGCTTCCAGCTGACGCTCCAGCATGCGCTTCATCTCATGCGTCACCACAGAGCCTAATCCGGCAAAAGCATGATAGTTATAGTCGTTTTCGTATTCTTCAAGGCCGTCAGTTTTATTAAAGCCCGGTTTACGAAATAAATCTCTTAAAGCCTGCTGCCTGGTTTCAGGATCCACGTCATCTCGTTGCCAGATGGGTAACTCAGCGGGATCTTTTGCTACTGCCGGTTCAGATGGCTCTACATCAGGTGAGTTCTCAACGGCGTGATTTGTCAGTACTTCAGACTGTTGTTTGCGGCGAGACCAGCGCGCCAGGAAATTTTCGGATGCTGATTTTTCTTTCATCTGGCACCTCCATCTTTATCTTTCCAGCGTTCACGTCGGCGTTTTTTAGGTGCTTCCGGGGCATAGTGGTAAAGTAGAAACCGTTCCAGCCAGACACATAATTCATCCGGCAATGGTGCTTCCAGTACCTGATCGCCAGCTTCCATATACGAAGCCGCCTCATCGAAATCCACGGTCAGTAAAACGGGTGATAACTGGTCATTTTCCAGGCGCCCGATAAAATAGATCTTGGCCTGTTCAGACATCAGGTTATGGTAGTAACTTTCACAATAATGCCGAAATAAACGCAGATGCAGATCGGAATAATAATGCAGCTCGCCTGATTCCTGCGCATTGGACAATTGCGTTTCGCTGAGGCCTGGCATCACACCGAGCAGAGACCAGGAATGACTGGCCCAGCGGTGCTGACTGGCTTTTTTCAGCAATACGGCAGTAACGGAAAAATGATCAGAAGGTAAATCCAGCATCTCTATCAGGCATTGTGATTTAATGCCAAACAGGATAACAAATAACCGAGCTTTTTACTCGGCTACTTCGACCGAACTGACTTTTTGTAATCCTCTCGGCAGCTTGTGACCGCGTTTTCCGCGCTCTCCTGCATAGTGTTGCAAATCAGCCGTTTTCAATGTCAGATGACGACGTCCGGCATGCAGCGTCAGGCTGTGATTTTCCGGGACCAATGTGACCGATTGCAACCACTCCTGCCCGCTGCTAAAGCGAGCCTGCGGAATATTGATAAGCCGTACGCCTTTACCTTTATTTAATTCTGGCACTTCACTGATCGGGAACACCAGCAAACGACCATCACCAGCAGCTACAGCCAGTTGCTGTGGCGTCTTGGTATCCAACACCAGTGGTGGCAACAATGCCGCTTTCTCCGGCAGATTAAATAGGGCTTTGCCCGCTTTATTTTTGGCCAGTAAATTATCAAAGCGGGTCACAAAACCATAACCTGCCGTATTGGATAGCAACACCATCTGATCATTTTCGGCAGCAATTACGGCAATAAACCTTACTTCGGGGGCAGATTGCAAGCGCCCGCTTAATGGCTCTCCCTGCCCTCTTGCTGATGGCAAGGTATGCGCCGCCAGAGAATAACTGCGTCCACTTTCATCCAGAAACACCACTTGCTGATTACTGCGGGTTTTCACCGAGGCCAGATAGCGATCCCCGGTTCGGTAATTTAGCGATCCCGGATCCACATCATGGCCTTTGGCAGCACGCACCCAGCCACTGGCTGAGAGCACAATAGTTAACGGTTCTGTCGGTAATAACTCGGTTTCACTGAGCGCTTTGGCCGCATCACGTTGTTTGATTTCACTGCGCCGATCATCACCATATTTTTCAGCATCGGCTGTCAACTCTTTGCGGATCAACGATTTCAAACGGGTTTCCGAGCTCAGTAATAATTCCAGTGATTTACGTTCCTTGCTGAGCTCATCCATTTCGCCTTTGAGCTTCATTTCCTCCAGTTTGGCCAAATGCCGTAAACGTAATTCAAGAATCGATTCGGCCTGACGATCACTCAGACTGAATCGGGCCATCAGCTCCGCTTTGGGATCATCTTCGTGACGGATAATGGCAATGACTTCATCAATATTCAGATAGGCGATCAATAAACCTTCCAGCACATGCATGCGATCCAGCACTTTATCCAGCCGGAACTGCAAACGACGACGTACCGTTTGAATGCGGTAGGTCAGCCATTCGCTGAGCATCTGCAGCAGATTTTTCACCTGCGGCCGGCCATCAAGACCAATCATGTTCATATTGACGCGATAACTGCGTTCCAAATCAGTAGTCGCAAACAGATGTGACATCAGACTTTCAATATCCACCCGATTGGAACGCGGCACAATCACCAGACGAACCGCCTGTTCGTGATCGGATTCATCCCGTAAATCCGCCACCATTGGCAGCTTTTTGTTATTCATCTGTGCGGCGATCTGTTCCAGCACTTTGGCACCGGAAGTCTGATATGGCAGTGCATGAATCACAATTTCATTGTCTTCGACTTTATAAGCGGCACGTTGGCGTATCGAACCATGACCTGTTTCGTAAATCCGGCGAATTTCTGCTTGTGATGAAACAATTTCGCCGCCTGTGGGGAAATCCGGTCCCTGAATTTCGGTTAGCAAATCATCTAATGTGCTTTTCGGTGATTTCAGTAACAACAGACAGGCATTGACCACTTCCCGCAGGTTATGCGGCAGAATATCGGTTGCCATACCCACCGCAATACCGGTGGCACCATTCAATAATACATTGGGAAGACGAGCCGGTAGCAGTTGTGGCTCATCCATGGTGCCATCAAAATTAGGCATCCATTCAACCGTGCCTTGCCCCAGCTCAGTTAACAGGGTTTGGGCATACGGTGCCAGACGTGCTTCGGTATACCGCATCGCGGCAAACGATTTGGGATCATCCATCGAACCCCAGTTACCCTGACCATCAATCAGGGTATAACGGTAGGAGAATGGCTGCGCCATCAATACCATGGCTTCATAACAGGCCGAATCACCATGCGGATGATATTTACCTAAAACGTCACCCACCGTACGAGCGGATTTTTTGTGTTTGGAAACCGCACTGAGACCCAGTTCTGACATCGCATATACAATGCGACGTTGCACCGGCTTCAGACCATCCGCCAGATGTGGCAGGGCCCGATCCAGAATGACGTACATGGAATAACCCAGATACGCTTTTTCGGTAAACTCTCTAAGCGGTTGCTGTTCCAGATCGTCGACTAATGCACTCATTTAAAATTCTCAGTTCAGATTAAACCATCAGCCAAATCGCCATGCTGTTCCAGCCAGACCTTACGATCCCCTGCCCGTTTTTTAGCCAGCAGTTTATCAAGGGTCATAAAGGTATCGTCATCAGCATCAATGGTCAGACGAATCAGACGGCGAGTATCCGGTGCCATGGTGGTTTCACGTAATTGCAAAGGATTCATTTCCCCCAGACCTTTAAAGCGCTGGGTGCTGACTTTGCCTTTGATTTTATCCCGTTCGATACGATCCAGAATGATCTGGCGTTCTTCATCATCCAGTGCATAAAAAACCTGCTTACCCACATCGACTCGATATAACGGTGGCATCGCCACGCAGATATGTCCGGCTTCAACCAATGGACGAAAATGACGGACAAATAAGGCACATAACAGCGTGGCGATATGCGCGCCATCCGAGTCAGCATCGGCAAGAATACAGATTTTGCCGTAGCGCAGACCGGTAAGATCATCCGACCCCGGATCAACGCCTACTGCCACAGCAATATCATGAACCTCCTGGGAGGCCAGCACTTGGGAAGCTTCGACTTCCCAGGTATTCAGAATCTTTCCACGCAGCGGCATAATGGCCTGAAATACCCGATCCCGACCTTGTTTGGCACTGCCACCAGCAGAATCCCCTTCGACCAGAAACAGTTCGGTACGTGAGGGATCCTGTGACGTACAGTCCGCCAGTTTACCTGGCAATGCCGGGCCGGACTGAACGCGTTTACGCACCACTTTTTTGGCTTGTTTTAACCGTGACTGTGCATTGCTAATCGCCAGTTCAGCAATCTTTTCGCCATCTTCAATATGGTGATTAAGCCATAAGCTGAATGAGTCTTTTACTGCACCTGCAACAAACCCGGCACATTGTCTGGAGGACAAACGTTCTTTGGTTTGACCGGAAAACTGGGGATCCTGCAATTTAACGGATAACACGTAACTGCAGCGTTCCCAGATATCCTCAGCAGAAAGTTTGACACCGCGGGGCAGCAAGCTGCGAAATTCACAAAATTCCCGTAAAGCATCCAGCAGGCCGGAACGCAAACCGTTTACATGAGTGCCGCCCTGCGCCGTAGGAATCAGATTGACGTAACTCTCCGCAATCACTTCGGCTGGTTCAAGTTGCCACATCAATGCCCAATCGACTTCTTGATTTTCATCGGCAAAATGGCCAACAAATGGTTTCGCAGGCACACATGGCAAATCAGTCATCGCATTGGCGAGATAACTGTTTAAACCATCTTCATAACACCAGCGATCATTCTGTTTTTCGGCACCACTTAAATCTTCAAAGGTAACCACTAAACCGGGACATAATACCGCTTTGGCTCGTAAAACATGACGCAGACGTGAGACGAGAAACTTCGGTGCATCAAAGAAACTGGTGTCCGGCCAGAACCTGACACTGGTACCGGTATTTTTTTTGCCAACCGTCCCGGTTTCGGTTAAAGGCTCAACCAACAGACCATTTTCAAATGCAATGCTATAGCTGATGCCATCACGGCGAATATTGACTTCCAGTCGTTTGGATAAGGCATTAACAACAGAGACACCGACACCATGCAGACCACCTGAGAAACGGTAGTTTTTATTGGAAAACTTACCACCGGCATGCAGGCGGGTCAGAATAACTTCAACACCCGGCACACCTTCTTCAGGGTGAATATCCACCGGCATACCGCGTCCATCATCAATGACTTCAAGCGAGTTGTCAGGATGCAGGATGACTTCGATATTTGTCGCATGACCGGCAATGGCTTCATCGACGCTATTATCAATGACTTCCTGAGCCAGATGATTCGGTCTTGTGGTATCGGTATACATGCCGGGTCGTTTTCTGACCGGGTCCAATCCCGTTAGAACCTCAATTGCCGAAGCGTCGTAGATATTGGTCATTTTCTCTTAGTCAAAAAAATCAAGTTGCCCGAAGGTTAGCAGGATAAAAGCCGGATGTACAAGCATCTAGAGCACGGCGATGAAATAACTAAGCTTGCATCACATATAATTGCTATCTAATATTAGTAACAACTAATTATAGAGAGAAACAACATGAATACAGATAAAATGGTTTTTGCTTTGGCTGGAAGTTTTATCCTGATAAGTTTATTGCTTTCACAGTTGCATCATATTTACTGGCTGTGGTTCACTGCAGTTGTGGGTATAAATATGCTTCAGGCAGCTTTTACTGGTTTTTGTCCGATGGCAAAATTGCTCAAAAAAATTGGCCTGTCACAAGGCAACGCATTTTAATGACCCGACGTGGAGCAAGGTTATGAATATTCGGCAGATAGTTTTTATCCCATTTCTGTTTTTTGCCTTTTCAGTTCAGGCTGATGACGCAAAGGAATTTAAAACTCAGGCTAATCAGGCGATAAAAGAATTTGCTGAAACGCTCAAATCCGCATTGATGTTATCAATGCAAACCGATGGTTCTGTAAAAACCATAGGGGTCTGCAAGGATATTGCTCCTAAAGTAGCTCAGCAGGTTTCAGCAAAATACAATCTTGATGTGAGTCGCACCGCACTGAAAGTAAGAAATCCTGAAAATAAGGCTGATGAATGGGAAGCCAGGGTGTTGGGGAATTTCGAAAAACGACTGGAAAAAGGCGAAACGGTTAAAAAGCTCACATTCAGTGAGCAGGTTGATAACGATGGCATTAAGCAATGGCGACTGATGAAGGCTATTGGCACTGACCTGGTCTGCATATCCTGCCACGGAGAAAAAATACCTGACCCCATAAAGGCAGAGCTGAAAAAACTGTACCCCGAAGATCAGGCAACAGGATTCAGTGTCGGCAGTGTCCGCGGTGCGTTTACCGTGAAGGAAGGTTTACCGGCAGATTAACGTTCTTTAAGGTCGATAATTTCGCTACGGCCTTTTTGCGTCAAACTGAGTTTATCTTCACGGCATAACCAGCCTACAGCCCGCTGAAACGACTTACTGTCCAGAGCACATTCTGCTGCTAATTTAGAGGTGCTTGTGGCGCCATTCTTTTTGAGATACTTCCAGATTTCCCCTGCGGCATCACCAATAATCTGCTGCATATTAAACCTCACATTATTGAAATAACTTCATTACCTAATCATCTGATAATTCATCACCTGATTTAGGGCTTGTTGACTGGAATGCTTCATTGCATATTTTCCCAGGCTGTAATAATTTGCTGACAAGCCTGTTCAATCACAGATCGCGGTGCTGCAATATTCATGCGCATAAAACCACTGCCTGCATCACCAAACATCACGCCTGGATTCATCGCCACACCAGCCTGCTGAACAAAAAAAGTTCGCAGTTGTTTGTCATTCAGCAGCAAAGCCTGACAATCCAGCCATATAAGATAGGTCGATTGTAATGGCAACACCCTGATTTTGGGTAAATGTACAGCAAAAAACTGTTTTACCCACTCATAGCTTTGTTGCAGGTAAACCAGTAACTGTTCCAACCAGTCATCACCATGCCGGTAGGCAGCGATGGTTGCTTCAATACTGAACGGATTGGCAGCACTGACATGCCAGGAATTAAAAACCGATTCAATTGCCTTTTTATGCTCGCTATCCGGCACGATCAACATCGACATGCCCAGCCCGGCAATATTGAATGTCTTGCTGGCTGATACCGCAGTCACAATGGGCACATCCTTTGCCAGGGATGCCAGCGGAATATGCTTGTTGCCGGTAAATACCAAATCCGCATGAATTTCATCACTGAGAATGATGAGTTGATGTTGTCTGGCGATATCGAGGAGTTTCTGCAGTTCAGCTTCGCTCCAGACACGCCCTCCGGGATTATGCGGCGAACAGAGCAACAGCATTTTTGCGCCAGAAGCGGCTTGTTCAGCCAATTGATCGAAGTTCATCTGGTAATAATCGTCCACCAGTACTAACGGATTTACGACCAGTTCGCGCTGTGTCTCTGTGACGGCTGAGAAAAACGGAAAATAGACCGGGGGCTGAGCAATAACCTGCTCATGCTTTTCCGTGAGCGCCATAATGGTGGCATGCAATGAAGGCACTACGCCGGGACAGATCAGAATATGTTCAGTGGCAATATGCCAGTGATGACGACGCAGAAACCATTCCTGAGTCGCCTGATACAGGGCCGCTGGATATTCACTATAACCGTACAAAGGATGCTCAGCTCTGACTGTCAACGCCCGGGTTACGGCCTCAGGGGCAACAAAATCCATATCAGCCACCCACAGAGGAATCGCATCCTCCCGGCCAAACAGTCGCTGGCGGGCATCGTATTTAAGACTATACGTGCCGCTGCGATCTATTTTCTGATCAAAATCAATCTTCGACATGTCGACGTTCCCAGATAGTCACCTCTGACAGAGTATGCTGGAATTTACGTCGGGTTTCACGGATAACAAAGGGTTGTGAAAATGGACCATCAATCAGCTGAAAGTGTTTTTCCAGCACGCTTTTGATGCCGTCCAGTGTGGAAAAGCTTTCTCCGTCTTTTTTGAAACCACCCAGCCAATTGGCTTTATCCGTGTGTTCTTCCAGCCATGTATACGGCGAAGCCAGCACCAGCAAGCCACCCGCATTAATCCGTTCATGTATCTGTTTTAAAAATAAAATCGGGTCATACAAACGGTCTAATAAATTCGCTGCCAGCACTAAATCATAATTGCTGTATACCGCTTTGAGATTACAGGCATCCCCCTGCATAAAATCGACTTTGTGAGCTGTCTTTTCCAATCCAAAATTCGCCAGCCGCTGTTCACGGTAGAGTAATAAATCACCTTCATCGGCTACAGCATAGCGAACGACACCATCCCGTTTGAGCTGGACCCCCAGATTAATCAGGCGTGCCGAGAAATCAATTCCTGTTACCTGATCAAAATGCCTGGCTAATTCGAAACTGGCCCGTCCCACAGCACAACCCAGATCGAGAGCACGTCGTGATGGTTTGCCAGACATTTTTTCGATAGCTAACCGAGCAATGGCTTTTTGAAAGTTCGGCACATCAAAATAGCTTTCACCGTAGTGGAACTCGGCATATTCTGAGAGCATTTTGTCGGTTTCGTAATTTGAATCGAGATTTACCACCGGGGCCTCTGAGACCACATAGCGGAAACCGGCATGTTGGAAAAAGTGACGTCTGAAAGCATAACGTGATGATAAACGCGTTTCATTACCACAGGAAACCCAGCTGCCGCCTTTGATCAGATTGTGTTTTCCATCATAGGTTGGTGTGGTGAAGTCATCATATAAGCGATGAACCTGGGATCCATCAAATGGATAAATCGGTGTTTCGGTCCATTGCCATACATTCCCCCTCACATCATAGAAATCACCCTGGGCGAAATGATTGACCGGACAGGAGGAGGCAAAATGATCCAGATGAATATTTGCTGCTGCCGGCGTTTCGTTCAGCTCTTCGAGGCCTGAAACCTCGACCAGACGATACCATTCATCTTCAGTAGGCAGGCGCACGGTTTCACCGGTTTGTTCAGCCTTCCATGCACAAAATGCCTTGGCTTCATGGTAGTTGACTTCTGCCGGCCAATCCCAACGCATCGGCACCACCTCGGCCATTAATCGCAACTGCCAACCTTGATTCGTTTTTATCCAGAATGTCGGATATTCAGCTTGAGTAAATTCACGCCATTGCAGCCCTTCTTCCTGCCAGTAATGTCGCTGCAGATAGCCGCCAGCTTCAACAAAAGCTAAAAACTCCTGATTACTGACCAGATACCTTGCAGCCTTAAACGCTTCTACATCAGCTTGATGCTGACCATATTCGTTATCCCAACCGTAATAAGCATCATCAAATGATTTTCCGAGACTAACCGTACCGGCTTCCACTTGCAAAAGTGCGTTTTCAGGAGCTGGTCTGGAAATGTCACATGCCAGCCAGGCCGCATGGGGTTGCACCCACTGTAATTGCTGTTGCCGGATTAATACCGATGACGTTTCCAGATGAATCTGTTCATGCTCAATACCCATCATGATTGCCCACCAGGGATTTTCCCAATTTATGGGCAATTGCAGCGGTGCTGTTTGAATAAGTTGATTTACCGTTTTTTTTACCTGTTGGCGATAGGCTTTAACTTCCGCTACTGTCGGCCAGTCATAATGTGCATCATTGAGATCATCCCAGCTCATTTCATCCACACCTACAGCAAACATCGATTCAAAACGTGGATTGATTCGTTGCGTTAACAAGCCTGCCAGTAACAGTTTATTAACAAAAAATGTTGCTGTATGACCGAAATAAAAAATCAATGGATGACGTAACGGAATACTTTTCTGGTAATACCCATCGTCAGATTTCAAGGTATCAAACAGCGATTCATAACGTTCGAAGTTGGCATTGAAATAGGCTGCAAGTTCCGTCCGAACGGCTGCTGGATCTGTTGTATTTAAGTGCGGAGTACGCAAATACGTGGCTTCTGAGTGGGAAAAAGATAAGGCTTTTTCGGCAGTCATTGGTCAAAAATCCCTTTGAGGATACTTATGAGAGTTTAGGGTCTGTTTATCTTCCGTCTCCACCACTGCTGGAGACGGAAGATAAACAGACCCTTTTGACTTATTTTGTACGAATTGGTTTCGTGTAAAGCGGATTATAGCTGAGCAGTAAGCCAGGCTGTTTTTGCAGACAACTCTACCGAGCAACTCCACTTATAGGCCAGATTGATGGTTTCCGCACAGGCATACACACCATGCCCGCGAACAATGACAACTTTATTTCTCGCCAAGCCCTGAGCTACAGCCAACGGTGACTTTTCCACATATTCAGCATAGTTAATCGTAATAACCGGTACGCTGGGAAAGTAATACTGCCCTTCAAAATCCAAAGGAATAAAGTCTTTACCATTCATCGTCATTGCAATGGCATGTGGCCCATGGCTATGAAAAATGGCTTTCGTTGCCGGATTATGCTGATAGGTTGCCAAGTGTAGCGGCGCATCAAGCGAAGCGCCATCACCAATTTGTCCATCAACATCACATGGCACCAGCATTTCCGGTGCGAGCGTGTCTGCGCAACAGCCTGTAGGTGTCACCCATATCTGGTTGTGCCAGCGGAAAGACGCATTACCACTATGTGAATCATTGCAACCATACTGACGCAGCCACCGATAATGTTGAACCAGCTGCGCTTTCAGTTCGTTCAATGCGGCTTCAGGCATCTTCCTTATCCGGCCTTGTGTTCTGGAGATGTCTCAGCCATTGCGACGCCTGATTACGTACTTCCGAGTAATTCAGCGCACGGTTCAGATGTTGCTCGGATTGCTCCATGTTTCCCAAATGATAATTAACCATACCCGAAAGCATCCACGCCTGACCGAGCTTGTCTTCCGGTAATTTTTCCAGGCTTTGCTGTAAAGGCCCGGCCGCTTCAGGCCAGCTTTCCATACTGATGAAAACTCTGGCGAGTTTCAGATCGGTCTCACCTGAAGCGTCCATTGATTGCATACGAGCTAAAACCTGAGTGGCATTTTCATTTTCTCTGGCCGCTAACCAACTGTCAGCAAGCGATTCAAGGTTTTTGAAATTCCGTTCAATCACGCCATCATCCATAGATTTTTGTAAAAGCTGAGCAGATTTATAGGGAATATTCAGATATCGATACATATTCGCCAGGCGCAATACCGTGTCTTTGTCACCAAGATTCAGTCGCTTAGCCAACATCTGCACCGCCAGGGAGGTAAGTCGTTTTTCCTGTTGGGCGTAGAGAGCAGCCAATTGATCCCAATAGGTTTTATTCACTGGAAACTGCTCAATGAGAATTTCCAGCACGTCTATTGATTGACTGTATTGCTGCATTTCCATATGCGCCGACAGCTGCAATCGATACCAGTTTTCTTTGGGTGATTTATCTCGTTGGATGGCGACTCGAATCGCTTCAACAACTTTGGTGAATTGATTGATTTGATAATACGCCGTTGCCAGCAGAACATAGGCACTGCTGTTTGCCTGAGGTTCATCCTTTAACCAGGCTGTCAGCAAATCAATGCCTTTTTGATAACGTCCATCTCCGATTAACAGCTGAGCAAGATTGTAGCGCAGATTATGAGTCACATCTTCAGGTAAGGCATTGAGTGCTAATGCCTGTTCAAACTGTTCTGCGGCCTGCTTGTATTGTTCCGTTTCTGAATACAAATAACCCAGTGTTTGCAATACTACCGCCCGTTCGTATGAGCCTGACTCTGTCTCACCAATCAGCTTTTTCAGATCCGCTTCAGCCTGCCGATACTGTTGCTGCTCCATTTTTTCCTGAGCAGCACTCAGCGCTTTGTAGGTTTTTTCGGTCAGTAAATAGTCATCTGCCAGCACTGAAAATGGCCAGATAAGACTACTCAGTATGATCATCACAGCGAATTTATGATTCAGTATTTTCTTCATTATCTGGCCAGCTTAAATTCAATTTCCTGGGTTGCCCGACGTTCAACCGACTCACCATCAACAACTTTCGGTTTGAACTTCCATTTGAGAATGGCCGTCATCGCCGCATTATCAAATACATTCTCCGGGTTGGCAGACACCACTACGGGATCTTTTACCCTGCCATCACGGGTTATGGTAAAGGCTACGGTCACCACACCTTCAATACCGCGACGCTGAGCAACACGTGGATAATTCGGTGGAATACGTACCAATGGCACCACTTCATCATCCATTTGTGGGCCTTGCACCGGACTGGGTGAAGGCGCTGGTGCCGGCTCGGCACTGAAATCCCCCAGATAAGGCTGACCGGCAATATTCAGCGGCACATCAATTCTCGGCATGTCCATTTTGGGTTGTTGAACATCAGGCTGCGTCATTTTTGGCGCAGTTGTGGGTGTTGGCGGTGGCGGCTCTTCCGGCGGTGGTGGTTTTTTCGGGATCTCACGCTTTATCGTCTCAGGTGGCGTTTCTTCCTGTTTCAGACGCACAAAGTCCAGTACCAGCATTTCATTATCATCGCGATAAAGACTGCTGTCAGAAGTGGTCATCTCTTTCATTAAAGTAAACAGACCATAGTTGACCACTATCGCCAGTAATAATCCGATCAAGATACGCATAGTCGATGAGTCTCCGCGACTAGTCTCGTTCAGCAGCAATTGAGACATTCGCAACTCCTGCCAGACGTGCCTGATCCATGACTTCAATCAATATACCGGTTTTCGCATTTTCATCCGCCAGAATAATCACCGAACCTTCCGGGTTTTCAGCATACATCCGTTCCACATTGGCACGTACAGCACGGCGATCGATCTGTCGTTGATCCATCCAGATTTCATCATTTTCACGAATCGAGATCAGGATATTTGCACGCTCTTTCTCCACCGCTGTTTTAGCCGATGGACGGTTTACATCAACACCGGTTTCCTTAACAAACGAGGTGGTGACAATAAAAAAGATCAGCAATATAAACACCATATCAATCAAAGGTGTCATGTTGATTTCAGCTATACCGCCACTTTGACGGCGGGAATGTCGTTTTCGCATAAACTTTCCTAATCTCTGCGTAGGGCGTCAGCCACGTTATTAACTTCTCGGGCAACACGCTGTTCCAGCTGAGTAATGAAATAGAGCCCTGATAAAGCAGTCAGCAAACCGCCCATCGTCGTTATCAATGCCACTGAGATACCACCCGCCATACCGCGAGTATTACCGGTTCCGAAAACGGTCATCACATCGAAGGTCTGGATCATGCCGTTTACTGTGCCTAATAATCCCAGCATCGGTAATGCAACGGTCAGCGTTCGAATCAAAATCAGAAAGCGCTCCAGCATCACCTGGCTTTCAGCAATCATGCCCTGGCGGATTTGCTGGGCATACCAACTGGCCAAATCGTCACGCTGGTGCCACTCATCCATCATCTTGCGAACTTCACGTGGATGCAGGAACCAGATAAACACATAGCGTTCAATGATTAGTGTCCACATTAAAATCGACGCCAGCAAAATCAGCCAGAGCACTGTGCCGCCGCTTTCCATCAGCAGCTGTATCTGAAAGAAATTATCCGTCACGGTTCAGAGTTTGTGTTTCAGCGTTACGAGCAACAATCGCTGCACTCTCTTCATCAAGAATTTGAATCAAACGATTACTCTTGCTCGATAAAGCGCTATGAATTAATAAAATAGGAATCGCTACTGCCAAACCTAACTCGGTGGTCACCAAAGCTTGTGAGATACCGCCGGACATCAGTTTCGGATCACCGGTCCCAAACAACGTAATCGACTGGAACGTTTCGATCATGCCGGAAACCGTTCCTAACAGACCCAGCATCGGTGCTACAGCAGCCAGAATCGCCAGTGTCACCAGCCCCCGTTCAATACTCGGTGTTTCCCGGAGAATGGCTTCATCCAGTTTTAAAGAAAGCGTTTCTACATCCTGAGCAATCTTGTCGCTGTATACAGACAGGATTCGGCCCAACGGATTTTTCAGATTCAATTCTTTGGATTTTTGCTGCTTGCTGACGCCACGCTCCAGCCGCATCAATGTCACAAAACGAATCAGCGCAATCAGTAAACCAATTGCACCCAAAATCAGAATGATATAACCAATCCAGCCACCTTGTTGAATACGTTCACGCAAATCAGGTGTTTGCACCAGTAACGCCATAATTGCACCGCGAGTCGGATCAACCACGACTGTCTTCAACTCACCTGGATCACTATTTTCAAATGCTTCAATTTGATCGCGTAAGCGCTGTACCGGCTGTCTGGCTAATTCCACCAGATTACGGTTTTCAGACATGTAACGCAGAAACTTGCCATCACTGAAAGCAGTAAACACACCGACACGGGTCACATCGCGATCTGCCACTTCCCCGTTTGCCGTGATGACCTGGGCTGGAAACTGTTCCACTTTGCCTGAATGGGTCATTTCGTGTTGCAAGACTAACCACAGTTCACGTAACTCATCGATGCTCGGTTGTTGTTTTCGTTCGCTTAACTCTGTCAGAAATGCGATACGTTCCGGATACTGCACACTGGTCATTGATGATTCAATAACCGCCCGGCTGTCATTGGCCATTTGACGAACTGTGCCAAATAATTCACCCAGCGAACCGGAACGTTCCTGCAGCAAAGATTCCTGCTCGGCTAATTTGAATTCATTCTCTTCAAACGCATCATTGAGCCGCTCTGTTCGGCGTTCTTCAGCAGCTAAATCTGCTTTGGCCTGCTCCAGCAATTGCGCCTGACGGTCACGGGCTTCAAGAAACTCGGCTTCCCGCAAACGATTCTGCTCTTGTTCAATGACACGTTCACGCTTGACTTGATCAAGTAACTGGTCGAGATTGACAGGCTTTTCCTCTGCCACAACAGAGAATGGCAAAGCCATTAAAAAAATAATTATCGTTGAAATACTTCTCATTGGATCGCCTCTGGCGTTCTTACCGGCAGGGTTAATAAATCGGGTGGTAATTGCTTACGAGCTACTTTCAGACCTTGTACAACGGACTGAATGGATTCTCTGGGGAGCTGTTGCCAGCTTTTTGATTCCTGATCCCACATACCCGCCTCGCGTTGATCCAGTGTCAGGTAATAAAGACCTACGCGGCCTACGCGCAGGAAATCAACGGTACGATTGCTATCACCTGCGACCAGTTCACCCTGATAGGCTTCCAAAGTACGACCGTATTCAGTTTCAACCTGGTAGGCTTCCAGAATACGACGGAATTTTTCAGACAGCGTTACATCAGCCCGGTTCATCATTGTTTTTAACTGTTCAACGCGGCTATTACGTTCTTCAGGTAAAAATGGGCTATCCAATTCAACAAACTGTTCTATCACATCCACCATTTTGATCATTAATGGCACAATATCGCGTTGCGTTGTATCGATATTGGCTAACTGCGCTTCAACTGACAACAGTTCTTCCTGTTGAGATGAAACAAGCTGTTCAAGTTGACTGTTATAGGCCGCCAGACTTTCCTTCTGATTCAAAACACTGCGATACTCCGCTAATAATTCGCGGGTTTCATCATCCAGATTGTCAATTTGCTGCTGGGTACGCTGGGCTGCGGTATCGGTTTGCACCTGTTGGTCAACAGCTTGATCTAATGCGCCAGCATTGGTGAATGAAGGCACCAACCAGATGCCTAGCAGGCAACATAGTCGGCTGAAATTAAAATGCATAAAATTTTCCTTGTGTTACCGGATGTCGGCGGTGGAAATGAAAGCGACATCTTATCAAGAGAAGACGCACAGTGGGAAGTCTAAATGCGATCTCTTATCATTTAGACGTACGAAGATGAAAAAAGTGCAAAAAAAGGCAAAAAAAAAGCCAGACCGATTGGGTCTGGCTAAACCTTCATAGAAGGAGAGAGAAATATAAGACAATAGAAGCTGAACATTCCTATGGACTTGTGATACAGCTTACTGAATGCAAGCCCATTCGCCATGAGCGACTTCTCCTTTTAAAACGGGAATATGTTCCTTTTCAAAAACATACAAGTAAAACAAGTTGTTAGGACGATAAACCATGGCTGATTGCAAAACGCATCAGTTCCGCTGTTTTATTAATGTCCAGCTTGCCTTTTATCTGGGTCAGATTATTCGCGACAGTTTTGTAACTGATGCCTAAAACGTCCGAAATTTCGTTCATGCTCTTACCTTCGCCCAGTAAGCGTAAAATTTCCAATTCACGCCGCGACAGATCACTTAGCGCACTGGTACCGGCATCAATGTTCAACATTGCCAGCTGCTGGGCCATATCAGGACTGAGATAAATTTTACCTTCCAGCACTTTACTGACCGCTTCGACCAGATGATCCGCTGCATTGTTCTTGGTGATGTAACCTCGTGCTCCGGCTTGCATGGCCCGAGAGGCAAAGACCGGATCCTCATGCATGCTGAACATTAATACCTTGGCGGTATCACGGTTGGCCCGAATGCGGCGTAATACTTCAAGACCGCCCACACCGGGTAAGGTGATATCCAGTAACACCATATCCGGATACAGTTCCTGAAACATCCGGTAACCTTCTTCACCGGTCTCAGCCTCTACGACTTTGGCCGAGGGAATTTGCTGAATTAACTGCCGACAGCCGGCTCTGACAATCGGATGATCATCTACTACCAGGATTGTGATACTTGGTTTCATTTTTTATTTTCACTCTTCATAGGGATCATTACCCTTACCTGCAAACCCTGACCTTCGGCAGTATCAAACGCGATTTTACCACCTAACGCCGAGACCCTCTCTCGCATACCGATCAAGCCAAAGCCTTTTACGGCAGATGTATCCAGCCCTTTACCGTCATCGGTGACCGTTACCTTTATATATTGTTTTTCGCGCTTTACTTCAACCCGTACGTGACTGGCTTCAGCATGGCGAACACAATTGGTTGTACATTCCTGCACTACGCGATACACCGTCACTTGAAGCGTATCCGCCAGACCGGTGAAATCGCCAACAAAATCCCATTCCCAATCAATTTCCGGTTGCCGGTCACGCCAGTTATGTAACATATCACGCAACGCTTCCACCAAACCCAAATCATCCAGTGTCATCGGCCGCAAACGACTGAGCATTTTACGCACCAGTGATTGAATATGGCTGGTAATCAATTTAACCGAGCTGACTTTTTCTTCGACATCCGGCAATTTATTTTCAATGGCAATGCGTTCAATTTCAGCCAGATCAACGCGTATACCAAACAAACAGGGTGCCAGCTCATCATGTAATTCACGTGCCAAATCGCGTCGTTCAGATTCCTGTAAGGTCAGCATGTTTCCTGCCAGGGCATGGTTTTCAGCCATGGTGGTTTCCAATACATCGGCCATATGATTAAAGCGAATCTGGATCGGTTTTAATTCTTTGGCACCGCCGGTATCCACCCGCGCATGAAAATCGCCTTTTTCCAGGTGCCCCAATGCATCGGCTAATTGTTGCAATGGCCTCAGACCATGTAATAACGCCAAATAGATCAGGCTGGAAATCACGGTGAGGAAAAACAAACCCAAAAATAACAAGGTTTCCATATCGCGCCAAACTTCGGTGACTTCATCGCTGGGATCGGCTTCCACCACCAGATAACCATAAGATTGACTGCCCCGAGTGATAAGCCGTCGGAAGGCGACCGCTTCCGGTTCCATCAAACGGATAAACCAGTCCGGTGCATCTGGTCGATTAGTGAATGGCACTCCTTCTTCATGGCCGATTAACGGTTGACCGTTCATATCTTCAAACCAGGCGCGGATGTGTCTTGTATGACGCACACTATCGACAATTAAGGTCACCCGTTCACTCAAATCATTGGAAAATCGCAATGTCGGCAAAGCGTTGATCAATAATCCACGCGCCAACTGAGTACTGGAGGCCATTTCAGCTGCGACTGCCTGGCGGGCATTCTGAATCATAAAATAGCCAGCGGCGACAAAGTTGAATATCAGGATCAAGGTTACAATGATCAGTAAACGCAGTTTCAGGCTCATGTCGGGTCAGTTATCTCGCTGTGATAGGCTAAGGCCTGTTGAACTTTCATAGCCGACATTGTTGTGACTATGAGAAATCAAATTGACCTACAATTATCGCACATCATCAAATCAGGACTCTGTAAATGCAAGCGCAAAGCAATCAACAACTTTTCCTTCAGGCTCAAAAACATATCCCCGGTGGCGTGAATTCACCGGTACGTGCATTCAAAGGTGTCGGCGGTGATCCGGTATTTTTCAGTAGCGCAAAAGGTGCCTGGCTCACCGATGTGGAAGGCAAAAAATATATTGATTATATTGGCTCCTGGGGTCCGATGATTGCCGGTCATGCGCATCCGCAAGTCATTGAAGCCGTTCAGCAAATGTGCGCAAACGGATTGGGATATGGCGCGCCCACCGCTATTGAAACCGAGATGGCCGACTTACTCTGTGAACTCGTGCCGTCTATGGAAATGGTCCGTATGGTCAGCTCAGGTACCGAAGCGACGATGAGTGCGATTCGTCTTGCCAGAGGCCATACAGGTCGTGACAAAATGGTTAAATTTGAAGGCTGTTACCATGGTCATGCTGACTCCCTTTTAGTTAAAGCTGGTAGTGGGGCATTAACATTGGGCGAACCTTCATCCGCTGGTGTCCCCAAAGCCATTGCAGAACACACCATTACCCTGCGTTACAACGATATGGAATCTGTCAATCAGTGTTTTGCGGAAATTGGCGATCAGATCGCCTGCATCATTGTCGAACCGGTTGCTGGCAATATGAACTGTATTCCACCGATTCCGGGGTTTCTCGAAGGCTTACGCGACGTCTGTGATCAATACGGCAGCCTGTTAATTTTTGATGAAGTGATGACCGGTTTCCGGGTCGCTTTGGGCGGTGCACAGCAGCATTATGGAGTTAAACCCGATCTCACTACGCTGGGTAAAGTAGTTGGCGGCGGCTTACCGGTAGGGGCTTTTGGTGGACGCAAAGATGTGATGCATTCGATTGCGCCTCTGGGTCCAGTCTATCAGGCAGGTACCTTATCCGGTAACCCGGTCGCTATGGCCGCTGGGCTGGCCACTTTGAAACTGGTACAACAACCCGGTTTTCATGATCGCCTCAGTCAACAGACTGCCAAACTGGCCAATGGCTTGAAACAAAAAGCCGATGCAGCCGGTATTCCAATGAGTATTAATTATGTTGGTGGCATGTTTGGCTTTTTCTTTACCGAAGAAAACAACATTGAGTTTTTTGAACAGGTCACCCAATGTGATCAGGAACGTTTTAAAAGGTTTTATCACGGCATGCTGGATCGCGGTGTTTACCTGGCACCTTCTGCTTATGAAGCGGGCTTTGTTTCTGCTGCACATGGCGATGATGAAATTGAAGCCACTCTGGCAGCGGCAGAACTGGTTTTGGCGAGCTTATAAATGAATACGCTGTACTGGCATGATTATGAGACGACTGGCACCGATCCACGATTTGATCGGCCATTACAGTTCGCCGGGGTACGTACCGATGAAGATTTGAATATCATCGGTGATCCGTTGATGATTTACTGCAAACCGGCAGCCGATGTATTACCGCATCCAATGGCCAGTCTTATTACAGGCATCACACCACAGAAAGCACAACAGGAAGGTCTGACTGAGGCCGAATTTATCAAAACGATTCATCAGGAATTGTCTCAGCCGGGTACCTGTGGGGTGGGCTATAACAGTTTGCGGTTTGATGATGAATTTACCCGCTTTGGCCTGTTTCGTAATTTTTACGATGCTTATGCCCGTGAATGGCAAAACGGTAATTCGCGCTGGGACATTATCGATATGGTGCGCCTCACCCGTGCTTTGCGGCCTGAAGGTATCGAATGGCCCAATCGTGAAGACGGCCAGCCCAGTTTTCGACTGGAAGCCTTAACGGCAGCAAACGGGATTGAACATAAGGGTGCACATGATGCGTTAGTGGATGTGTATGCGACCATCGCCTTGGCAAAACTGATTAAAGATCGTCAGCCCAAGCTATATGACTATATCTATCAGTTACGCCGAAAACAGCAGCTCGCTCCGTTACTGAACCTGCATCAGGCGGATCCGGTTTTGCATACCTCACGCATGTACCCTTCTGAATATTGTAATACGGCATTGGTGGTGCCAATAGCCAAAGAACCCAATAACAACAATGGGGTGATTGTTTATGATCTGCGCCATGATCCCTCGGCGTTACTGGAGCAGGATGCCGATACCATTCGGCAATGGTTATTTACGCCCACTAAAGATTTACCTGAGGGTGTTTCGCGTCCGGCATTAAAAACTGTGCATATCAATAAGTGTCCGGTCATTGTGCCGGCAGCGACGCTGGATGATGCGGCTGCCGAGCGGCTGCAGATTGATCGGGAATTAAGTCATCAACATCTGCAACTATTACGTGAGGCGGGTGAATCATTACTGCAAAAATTGCAGGCCGTGTTCAGTCAGAAATCATTTGATGAGATTGACGATGTTGATGCCAGTTTGTATGGCGGCGGTTTCTTTGATGACAGCGATAAAAACAAAATGACCCTGATTCGCGAAGCAGCCCCAGATCAACTGGGCACGTTATCGATTCCTTTTAACGATTCGCGATTACCGGAAATGCTGTTCCGTTACCGGGCGCGTAACTGGCCCGAATCGCTAAATGAAAGTGAAGCGGAACAATGGCAACAGTTTTGTCGTACCAAATTAACCGCAACAGCATCGCCTGGACTTACCTTTGAAAAATTTAACGCCGCATTAGCGGAGTGTCGGCAGCAAGCGCTCACCAAAGCCCAACAGCAAACTTTGGACGACTTGCAACGCTATGTCACCGAGCAACAAAATGCATTAGGAATTAACTGAACAGATTGAACAGCCGCGTATGATTTACAATGTGCGCATGTCGACTACTGCCAAAATCCTGCTCACCACGCTTAATGCCCGCTATATGCACTCGGCATTTGGTTTGCGTTATTTATATGCCAATCTCGGTGAGCAGCAATCCGCCGCCGAACTGATCGAATTCACTATTCAGGAACAACCGCTAAGCATTGCTGAAAAATTGCTTAGCTATCAGCCTGAGGTTATCGGGTTCAGTGTGTATATCTGGAATGTTAGTGAAATTGAGGCGGTAGTTGGGCTGTTAAAATCGATTAAGCCTGAAATTCGTATTATTCTCGGTGGCCCGGAAGTCAGTCATTCACCTGATTTACCGAAGCTATGTGATCTGGCTGATTATGTGATTGCTGGTCCCGGGGAACAGGATTTTCGTGAGTTGTGCGAAAAATTACTGCAAGGTGAACACCCACAGACCAAATATATTGATGGCCGCGCCACCCCATTAGAGCAACTGGTTCTGCCTTATCTTTTTTACAACGATGAAGATATTCGTAACCGGTTGATCTACGTTGAAGCTTCCCGTGGCTGTCCGTTTAAATGTGAGTTCTGTTTATCAGCTTTGGATAAAACCGCGACGGCATTTCCACTCGATGCATTTCTCACTGAAATAGATCAGCTGTGGCAGCGCGGAGTGCGAAACTTTAAATTTATCGACCGTACCTTTAATCTGAAAATCACCACCAGCATTGCCATTCTGGAGTTTTTCCTGGAACGCATGAGCGATGATTTATATCTGCATTTTGAAGTGGTGCCGGATAATCTGCCGGATAAATTGAAATCAGTTTTACAAAAATTTCCGCCCAACAGCCTGCAATTTGAAATTGGTATTCAGACCTTTGACAGTGAAATTCAGGAACGTATCAGTCGTAAGCAAAACAACGATAAAAGCAAAGACAATATTCGTTGGCTGCGTGAACATAGCGGCGCGCATTTACACACTGATCTGATTTTCGGTTTGCCCGGCGATACGCTGGAAAATTTTGCAGACAGCTTTGATCAATTAATCGCCCTTAATCCACATGAAATTCAGGTCGGCATTCTCAAACGCCTGCGTGGCGCGCCATTGAACCGGCATAACGAACCCAGTGATTTACGCTTTAATCCTCTGCCGCCGTATAACCTGCTCAGCAGCCGTGAAATCAACTTTGCCACCATGCAACGGGTCAATCGTTTTGCCCGTTACTGGGATTTAATCGGTAACTCGGGACGGTTTATCAATACTTTGCCGTTGCTGCTTGATGAGCAACCGTTCTGGCATTTCATGACCTTGTCAGATCAGATTTATCAGCGTACTGGTCAAACCGCTAAAATTGCGTTGAAACGTCTGTTTGAACTGATTTATGTAGTGCTGACCGAAGATATGCATCACCCGGCAGAATTGGTCAAAGATCATCTGCGACTGGATTATGCCCGAGCTGGACTCAAAGGTCAGCCGGATTATGAAGCGCTGCCTACCTTAAATAAACCTGCCAAACTTGGTACAGCCAATAAACGGCAGCGGTTTCATGCTTGAGTTTTACAATCGGCCTTAGCTGGGAACTACATTTAGATGTTGGGTTTCGACCCTCAACCCAACCACCAAACTTTTTACAATGAAAGCAGTTTCAAGATCCTCCTAATCCCCCTGTTGTGCTGACGAGTAGCACAGTTTTGTCTGGATCACGGACAGCCACTGTTTGAGCAAAGCGAGTTTAGCTGGACGCCAGAGAAAGCGATCAACGCAGTGAAGCCGCAGGCCAGCACAAGGGGTGCTGTACGAGTTAAGAACATAGGTAACAAAAAAGTTCAGATACATAGGTAACACATTGTTTTAATCATGAGCATCAACGATGGAGGTGCTCATGCCTTGGCGAGATGTGAAACCGATGGAAGAACGTATTTTGTTTATTGCAGATTATTTACGTGGTGCGGGCGGTAGTTTCAGTGAGCTATGCCGACGCTATCAAATCAGTCGAAAGACCGGTTACAAGTGGGTACAACGTTATCAGAAGCAAGGGCTTGATGGTGTCACCGAGCTGTCACGTCGCTCCCACCACCATCCTGAAGCTATACCTTTTTCGATAAAACAGGCCCGAAAAAAATACAGGCGAGTCTTAAGTTGCGGTTCCCCACGCTGGAGCCTCCGTCATTAACGACAATTTATAATGTGCTCAACCGAGCAGGTCTGATTGATAAACGTCGCAAGCGCCAACGTGTAGCCCCTTATCGCGATCCATTTCAATCAGTGACAGCGCCTAATCAAGTGTGGAGTGTTGATTTTAAAGGTCAGTTTAAACTGGGCAACGGACAGTGGTGTTATCCCTTAACGGTTATGGACCACCATAGTCGTTTTTTACTGGCTTGCTGTGGTTTGGAAACGACGGCTACTGAGCCGACCAGGCGTTGTTTTGAGCACATCTTCAGAGAGTTTGGGTTGCCTCTGCGCATTCGCAGCGATAATGGTGTGCCATTTGCCAGTAAAGCGGCTGGCGGTTTGTCTGCGTTAAGTATTTGGTGGATAAAGCTTGGGATCCATCCTGAAAGGATCCAACCCGGCAAGCCACAACAAAATGGTCAGCATGAGCGTATGCATCGAACGCTAAAACAGGCGGTAACGCAGCCTGTCAGTGAGTCAATGGCCGCACAGCAGCAACAATTTAAAGAGTTCAGCAACCTGTATAACCATCAACGGCCACATGAATCTTTGCAACAACAAACACCAGCCTCTCACTACTCGGCATCAGGAAGAGCCTATCCTGAGAAGTTAATGGAAATGCACTATCCGGACTATTTTAGTGTGTTGAAAGTCACGCATACCGGTGTAGTCTATTGGGGCGGTGGACAAGTTTATGTGTCTCACTTATTACGCGACGAATACATCGGCATGGAGCAAGTCGCCGATGGCGTATGGGATTTATACTTCGGCCCCATCAGGCTTGGTGGTTTTGACCAACGTAAGGTTGGAGGTGGAATTACAAGTTATTGGACTATTCGGGTGTAACCCATGTAGTTGAATTAAACTGTTACCGATGTATGTGAATCGTACACATGCCTTTTCTTTTGGTTTGTTTTCTTTGGGCATGCAAAGAAAATGAACTCGACGTTAAGTCGAAAAAGTCAGCTTTAGGTTATTTATTCGTAAGCTCAACGCCATACAGCAAGCCTCGCAACTCACATTAAACATCATAAAATGAATTAAACTACCGCACTATGAACTCAGATCAATCATTTACTCCCAGCCCCTGCATTGGCAAATGCGGTCTTGATGCACAGGATGTCTGTCGTGGCTGTTTCCGGACAATGGATGAAATCCTGCGTTGGGAAAATATGAGTGAAGCAGATAAACAGTCCACCGTAGTGAACTGTAAAACAAGGCGGCAGATGCGCGCTCATGTTCATAGACGCGCTTAAAGAATTAACTTCGCCAGTGTTTTAAACTCAGCGTGGCTGGCATCGCCAAGCCATTCAAACAATACTGACTCCACGTTACTGACCACCACCCCAGCATGGCGCATCCGTTGTATTGCATTGTACTGATTGGCTTTTGAGCGTGAGCAGACACCATCTTCCGCCACATACACACTATAGTTTTCTGATTTTAAGGCTAAAGCGGTTTGCAGAACACAGATGTGTGTTTCCATTCCCAGCAGGATGACCTGTTTTCGACGTGTTGCAGCAAGTTGATAGCGGAAATCCTCAGATTGCATGCAGGAAAAACAGGTTTTTTCTATGATGTTGGTGCCGATCGGCAAATTATCCTGTAATGCAGACTCTGTTGGCCCCAGACCTTTTGGATACTGCTCTGTGGCAATGACCGGAATATTAAGCACTTTCGCCGCGGTCAGTAAGATTTTTATCTGATTGATCAGACGTTCACGCACCCCATCGGGCATGGCCTGGGCCAATTTCTGTTGTACATCAATTACCACTAAAACACTGTTTTCAGAATTTGCCATCATGGCAATAACCCCTCCTTAAGCTCTGGGTTCCAACCACTGATTAATTTGCTCAATATCATTCAAACTGACTATCCCGGCGGCTTGTTTAAGTCTTAACGTATTAACGACGTATTCATAACGGGAACGTGAGTAATCACGTAACGCGCTGAATAGCTCACGACGGGCATTCAGAACGTCTACTGTAGTACGCGTGCCAACTTGAAATCCGGCTTCAGTAGACTCCAATGCTTTTTGATTTGAATATACGGCCTGTTGCAGGGCATTTACCCGACTGATGCCAGACATCACACTGTTATAGGCGGCACGTGTCTGTCGCATAATAGCGCGACGTTGCTCTTCTTCATTTTGCATCGCCTCATCCAGGCGAAAGCTGGCTTCGCGGGTTCTGGAACTCACTACGCCACCGGCATATATCGGGATATTGACCTGTAAACCTAATATTCTCTGATGGGTTTTATTGCTGCCGCTCAGGTTACTGTCACTTTGTGAGGTATAGCCTTTCTGGGCCACTAAATCCAGCGTCGGATAATGGCCACTGCGTTCAAACTCAATATTCTCACGGGCAAGATCGACATTGCTGCCAGCGGCGAGTAAAACCGGATTCATCACAATCGCCTGCTCACTCCACTCATCAATACTTTCCGGCTCAGGCTTTACCAGTGGAGTGTCATCTTTAAGCTCAGCTAACTCACCAGGATATTCACCGGCTGTTTCACGCAATGCTTCACGGCTGTTAGCCAACAAATTTTCAGCTTCAATGACGGCCGCATTGGCCAAATCATAAGCAGCTCTTGCCTCACTGACATCGGTAATGGTTGCCAGACCGACTTCAAATCGTTGATCGGCCTGTTCAAGTTGTTTTTCAATTGCTTCAAGTTCTGCCAAAGCAAAACTCAGATCATCTTCTGCCCCCAAAACAGCAAAATAACGTTCGGCTACCCGAACAATCAGTTCCTGTTCAGCGAATTGATAATTGGCTGCAGCGCCTTCAATGGCAATATCTGCCTGACGTGACTGTACAAAATTATTACGGCGGTAAATCGGTTGCACCAGACTCAAGGTATAACCATGATCGTTATACTCACTGGTACCACCAAACCGTTGAGAAGAACTGTCTGTCCATACCTTGCTGTTATTCGCCACCATATCTACTTGCGGTAAAAAGGCTGCATCAGCTTGATCAGCTAACTCCCCCGTGGCACGTTGCGCTGCAGCCTGGGCCATTAATATCGGATCGCTTTGTGCCGACAAATTATAAATATCGACAAGATCCTGAACCGCCAGGGCCGGTCGACAAAATAATGTCGCAAACAAACTAACTACAAACAGCGCTTTCATGCTCAATCCTTAATAAACCTTCATACTGGAGTCGATCTCCGCCGCCCAGGCATTCATACCACCATCCAGATTTATGACGTCAGAAAAACCTAACTGTTCAAGATATTGTCCGACTTGAGCGCTGCGTTGCCCAGAACGGCAAATCAACACTATCGGACTTTCTTTCGCCATTTCAAGTTCACCCACATGTGCCGGAATGCTGTTCATTGGCATATGTTGAGCGTTTTCCAGCATGCCATTGGCAAGCTCATGCGCTTCGCGTACATCAATCAAAATGGCCTCCTGCGCATTTTTCTGCAGAAATTCATCCAATTGTGTTGCTGACATTTGTTTCATAACAAGATCTCTACATTAAAAGGTAAATTCAGGTTTTGTTTCAGCGTGCACCATCGGCGCCACCACTGTTTCAAATAAATTTTCGGTTTGCCATTGCCACTCATCTGAACGGGTAATGCGCTGCACCTGCATAGCAGGAGCCTGGCCTGTTATAGCCACTAAATGGCCACCGACTTTAAGTGCATGAAGATAGTCTTCCGGAACCTCCAGGCAACTGGCCGTCAACACGATCACATCGATTCGATCAGCCAACTTCCAGCCATGGCTGGCATCACCGCAATGTAACACCACATTTTGCACACCAGCGGCTTCCAGTCGCGAACCAGCCAATCCAGACAGTTCGGCAAAATATTCAATACTAATGACGTTTGATGACAGTTTGGCGATCAATGCAGTAAAAAATCCACTGCCCGTGCCAACCTCCAGAACTGTATTAGCAGGCTTTAATTGCAAGGCCTGTAATATCCTTCCCTCTTCCAGAGGTGTCCACATAAACTGACCACAGCCGATGGGCAGACGAGTATCTGAATAGGCCAACGACTTATAATCATCAGAAACAAATTGAGCACGATCAATCTGCTGTAATGCTTCCAGAACATCAGGATTAGAAACTTCATTGGGCCGAACCTGCTGCCAGACCATATTGGAATGTGCTGGACTCATGGTATTTGACATGGTGATTTCCTAGACATCAGATACTACTTTTTAATCAGCTAGGATATGACCTTTCCAGAAGTGGTGCAACCGCATCCATAATGCTGATATCGGTTGAACAGGCGCTAGTTTTCAGGAATGTTTAAAACAGATTACCAATACAAACAGGTGGCTGCGAATTTGAGCTGGTAAGCCGTTTAATTTTTGCTTCAACCGCGCTTGGTTGCTCTGTGAAACAATGGCTCATGTACCGATTCACGAGAAAAGCGCCAGCAGGCAATGACAACCGCCAGGGAAGAAAATACCAGAAGTACCCCAATATCCATCCAGATTGAAAAATCTGACTGGGCACCGGGAACAGCATGTTTTAATAAATCCACACCATAACTGAACGGATTAAACAGCACCACATAGCGCAGAATATCAGGTAACTGGCTGACCGGATAAAGCGCACCACTTAAGAAAAATACCGGGAAAATAAAGAAATTCATAATGACCGCAAAGTTATCCAGTGTTTTGGAAAATACTGCAATCAAACCGCCCATCGACGCACAGGCTACAGCGGTTAATAATGCGGGTGGAATTAATAGCAAGGCAATCTGTATATCAATCAAACCAATCAGCAATAGAATAACTAACAATAATAAAGCCTGCACCATAGCAGTTATGGTCGCAGCAATCAGTTTGGATAACACAATCCAGTAATGCGCCACTGGTGCAATCATCATCATGCGCATCACACCGAATTCTTTGTCATAGACCAGTGTTAATGCGGACAATAAAGCTGCAAATAACAAGGTCATCGCTAACACACCTGGCACCAAAAACTGCAGATAGCCTTCCTGCTGCGCCCCGCTTAACATACTGCCAACACCCGACCCAATGACCAGTAACCAGATCATCGGGCGCACCATTGAACTGAATAAACGGGCTTTTTGACGGAATAATTTTGTCAGCTCACGCCCAACAACGGCTTTAACCGGTAACCAACTCATGCTGCCTGCTCCTGTTCCGGTGGACAGACTTTCCAAAGATACACATCATTGAGATTCGGCTTACGCCAGCGCATGGCGTTAATACTGTTGCCCAATGCCTGTTGCAGAGAATGCAGATCAGTATCGGCATTTTTAATCAAAAAGCTCAATTGTTCATCTTCTATAATCGGTTGCCCAAACTTAGGCGTAAGCTCTGAGACGACATGCTCAATATCAGCACATTCAATTTCCAACACATACTCTGCCAGTTGTCGCATCAAATCTGTCGGTTTTCCCCCTTTTTGCAACACACCGCGCTGGATAAAATCCACGTGATCACAGGCCACAGCTTCTTCAAGATAATGCGTTGTGAGGAAGACTGTCATACCATGATCACGACGCAACTGCTCGACAAAACGCCAGATAGATCGTCGATTGGGTAAATCCAGGCCAATGGTCGGTTCGTCAAGAAATAGTACCTGGGGTTGATGCAATACGCCGCGGGCAATATCCACTGCCCGGCGTTGGCCTCCTGAAAGCGCCAGCAGTTTGGTATTACGCCGACTTCCAAGATTAAATACGGCTAATAATTCTTCGATACGTTCATTGGCTTGTTTTTTGGACATACCATAGAGTGCGGCAGCAAATTGCAGATTTTCGTCGACTGTCATCGTGCGATCCAAAGCCGAATCCTGAAACACCAGACCGACCGAACGGCGTATTGCCACTGGATCTGCCAATATGGATTGATTAACAATCCAGGCCTCACCCGCAGTAGGCGAAGTCATGGTGGTGAGCATATGAATAGTAGTGCTTTTGCCGGCGCCATTGGGGCCTAGCAGTCCGTAGCATTGGCCCGCTTTAACATGAAGATCCAGTCCATTTACCACAACGGCCTGACCATATCGCTTGGTCAGGCCGCTGGTCTTAATTGTTAGGGTCTGTTGATCTTTCATAGCCGCCTCTGTTGTGATTTAAAAAAACGCCACACAAGGCGTGAGCAATGTAGTTTGTGAGTTTCATCCATATATCTCTACCCTTTAGGGCTTAAGCTCAAAAAACGTTTAGCTCCATGAATGGAGTGATCGCACCGGTGCATCCTTGCACATCGTATGCAAAAGCAATGTCCGGAAAATTGCTTGTTCTGACGCTTTTGTAGTTATTCTAAATGAAAGACGAGTAAAGCTCCCGCGTACTGCCCCACGCCCCCTGACCTAACATCCATGCAGGCCACAAAGGCTGGGACACATTCCGACCACCTGCGTTGTAAATGATTTATGCAGAACCACTACATCACATTATCAACACCTTGTTGGAGGAAAAGCTCTTCCAGTAGTGGCGGCTATGAAACACCAATAGATATTTGCTCAGAACCCACTGATTTGTTTCGAGTTTTTCGGATTACGGAATACTAATGGTTTGGCAACTTCTGTTGGTTTTTCAGACTCCCTGCGACCCCGTTCAATCGCTTCATCGACCACATGACGATCAGGTGATTTGCTGCAAACCGGATCTGCCATGGCGGGATCGCCGGTCAGCATATACGCCTGACAACGACAGCCACCAAAGTCTTTTACTTTTTCATCGCAGCTGCGGCATGGCTCTTTCATCCAGTCAAAACCACGGAAGCGATTAAAGTCGTTTGAATCTTCCCAAATTTCCTTCACACTGGTATCGCGAACATTTGGCAAAGTCATGCCGGGTAATTCGCGGGCAGCATGACATGGTAAGGCCGTGCCATCCGGGGTAACGGTCAGGAACACATTGCCCCAGCCATTCATGCAGGCTTTTGGACGATCTTCATAATAGTCAGGAACGACATAGTAGATCTTCATATTGCCTTTTTGCTGTTCCTGGTACTCATGGGCAATACGTTCAGCTCTGACCAGCTGCTCTTTCAACGGCAATAGTTGATCACGATTATGCATCGCCCAACCATAATATTGCGTCGTGGCCAGCTCGACATAATCGGCATCCAGATTAATCGCCAGATCGAGGATTTCGTCGATTTTGTCGATATTCTGCCGATGCGTAACAAAACACAGCACCATCGGATAACCAGCGGCTTTAACCGCTTTGGCCATTTCAATTTTGTGTTGAAAGGCATCTGTCCCTGCAATCAGGTTATTGAGATCCTCTGAGCTCGCTTGGAAACTGACTTGAATATGATCCAGACCGGCTTCTTTAAAGGCTTTTGCCTTACTGGCATCCAAACCGATACCTGAAGTAATCAGGTTGGTATAGAAACCTAAATCACGTGCAGCTCGGATTAGCTCGATAATATCGGGACGAACCAAAGGCTCGCCACCCGACAATCCCAGCTGTGTTGCGCCCATTGCCCGGGCTTGTTTAAATACATCAATCCATTCCTCGGTGGTCAATTCGCTTTTGATTTTGGCGAAATCCATCGGGTTGGAACAATACGGACATTGCAATGGACAAGCATAGGTCAGCTCTGCCAATAGCCATAAAGGCTGCCGGATAGCATCACGTACATTCATCCCCAGAGCACCACCGGTGCTGCCGGGCGCTTTATTCTGCTCTGATCCAGTCGTTGCCATGTGCTTCCTCCAAAAACTGATAGACGTCATCGTCTAAATCTGCGCCATCGAATGCGACTTTTAGTTCTGCAATCAATTCGCTAACGGTTTGTTTCTTTTCACTTATACGCTTCAAAATTTCGCCAGCAGCAGGATTTAGTTTGACCATGCCTTCGGGATACAACAAAACATAACAATCCTGCATGGGCTCCCATTGAAAGCGGTAACCTAATGCCAGTACCGGCACACTGTCTGCGTTAAATACGCGCTCTGTCATTTTTCAACATCCATACAATAAGGTGGGCGATCTTCAATATACGCCATCCACATTGCATCCAGCATGGTCCACAAGATATCCAGCTTGAACTGCAACAGATCCAGTGCACGCTGTTGTTTCTCGCGTGTATCACAATAATCCAGCGTGATCTGCAAGCCATGTTCAACATCACGCCGCGCTTCGCTTAAGCGTTTGCGGAAATAACGATAGCCACGCTCATCAATCCATGGATATAGTTCAGGCCAGTTATCCAGACGCGCCTGATGAATTTTCGGGGCAAACAACTCGGTTAATGAAGAGCCTGCGGCTTCCTGCCATGGTGCCCGACGGGCAAAATTGACATAGGCATCAATCGCAAAGCGCACACCGGGTAATACATGTTCATACGATGTCAGTTCCTGACGTGTCAGACCTACCGCTTCACCCAGTTGTAACCAGGCTTCGATACCACCTTCCTGACCTTCAAAACCATCGTGATCCAGAATGCGTTGTACCCAGTGTTTGCGTACTTCGGCATCTTCACAGTTGGCCATAATCGCCGCATCCTTAATAGGAATCGCAGTTTGGTAATAAAAACGGTTTGCCACCCAACCCTGAACCTGTTTCTGATTCAGTTTTCCCGTATGCATCAATTTATGAAACGGATGATTGATGTGATAAAACTGCTCTTTATCACGCAGCTTTTGTTCGAATTCTTCTTTTGACCAAGGTGTGTTGTCAGCCATCGTTTGCCCTTTCCCGATTGTTATAGCTCAATATCCATACCGTCGTATGCCAACTCGATTCCTGCGTTGTTGAGCACCTGACGTTCTGCCGATTCTTCATTAAGGATCGGGTTGGTATTATTAATATGAATCAAAATCTTGCGCGGACGTTCCATCGAATTTAAAAAACTGATGGTGCCGCCCTCTTCCGACTGATTAATATGGCCCATTTCCTGAGCACGTTTATCACTGATGCCCTCTTTGGACATTTCATCATCAGTCCATACCGTGCCATCCACCAGAACTACATCGGCATTACGCATAAATTCGAGTACATGATCTTCGACCACGCCCAAACCCGGCGCATAAAACACATTCTTACCCGTACGGCTATCTTCAACACGAATACCGACATTGTCACCTGGCACCGTATTGTGGCGATGAGGTGAATACGGTGGTGCTTCGCTTTTTAATGGCACAGCGGTAAATATAAGGCCCGGTGCTGCCGGGATGGTAAATGACTGTAAATCAGTTTTGATTTCATGCCAGTTGATGCCACGGAAATGGCCGAGAATATTAAATACCGGAAAGCCCGTAGTCAGGTCGCTGTGTACGGCTTCAGTACAGTAGATATCCCATGGTTTATTATGCTCGCGCAGAGTCAGCAATCCCGTAACATGATCAATTTGTGCATCAGTGATCAGAATGGCTTTGATAGCGGTGTCACGAACTTCTCTGGCTGGTTGTAACGCCGGGAAATCATCCATTTGTTTCTTGATATCCGGTGATGCATTAAACAGAATCCAATCAATACCATCGGAACTTATCGCGATCGAGGACTGTGTACGTGGGCTCGCTTTTACTGTTCCTTCTCGCACGCCCTTACAGTTATTGCAGTTGCAATTCCATTGTGGAAAGCCTCCGCCGGCGCCTGAACCCATGACATGTATGTGCATATTTCTCTTTCCTGTCGACTCTTTAGCAAATCACACTGATTTATTATGAATTAATCATAGTAACGTAAAGCAGTCTGATTTGCTGGCCGGTTGAAGATGCCCGGAGCATTTGCTCCGGACACATATCCGAACGTTAAAATTAACGGTTGCAGATATACATGGTGACTTCAAAACCGAAACGCATGTCTGAATATTCTGGTTTAGTCCACATAATAATTTCCTCTCTATAGGTTATTTATAACGCCGTCTGAACTATTCAGACGGTATGTGAATATTACGGCGAAGTAAGATAAGTAGCGTCAGCAATTAACGCCTTGGTGTTCAGGATTTTCCTGAATGGGTATCAGGAAAAATAGCCTGATTTAATGTTATGAAATTATTTAAATTAAGCAAAAAAAAA
>CEPP01000440.1_pt1 | contig 84909 bp, 77 predicted proteins | sample 530521 | NCBI WGS metagenome assembly CEPP01 (sample SAMEA2620256, study PRJEB7988) | marine metagenome | biome: marine biome (ENVO:00000447); feature: surface water layer (ENVO:00002042); material: "saline water (ENVO:00002010), including plankton (ENVO:xxxxxxxx)" | depth 5 m | reverse complement strand
CGCCTCCCTGGCGCGCCGGCATACAGTCCATCCGTGGACATAAGTGGCGCTTTTTCAGTCACAACCCGCAGGGCTGGGACTATTTTTGCGGCCGACTGCGTTGTATGAAATACATCCCTGTATTTCACCGCTACGCGGCCAGCAAAGCTGTTCAAATGAGTTCCAGACTCATTTGTCAATCACTTATGTAGGAAGGCTACACGTCGTGCTTTCCGCCTTGTCGGACACAAAAATAGCCTCCAGCAGCGGTGGATATGAAAGATAAACAAGCCCTAATCAAGGATAAAGAAGATGACGTTGTTAATGTTAGCGGCAGGATTCGTTTTGTTGATTGTCGGTGCCGAATTACTGGTTAAAGGTGCTTCTCGTTTAGCAACCAGCTTTGGTATTCCGGCTTTAGTCGTGGGTCTTACGGTGGTGGCTTTTGGTACCAGCGCACCGGAGTTAGCGGTCAGTGTAAAAGCGGCATTTTCCGGACAAGCCGAGTTGGCCATTGCCAATGTGGTGGGCAGTAATATTTTTAATATTCTGTTTATTCTGGGCTTAGCTGCATTGATTATGCCGCTGATGGTTTCGCAACAGCTGATCCGTCAGGATGTGCCGATCATGATGGGTGTCAGTTTTGTTGCTTTATGGATGATTCAAGACGGCAGTATCGGCAAGCCGGAAGCTGGTTTGCTGTTTTTGGGAGTCATTCTGTATACGGTATTTCTGTTTTATCAGGGTAAAAAAACCGGTATCGAGGACAGACAAGCATCCAGCAGCCAAACAGCACCTATATGGCAAAATATTTTGCTACTGATAGTGGGCCTCGCGTTACTGGTTCTGGGCGCCAGATGGTTGGTGCAAAGCGCCGTGACAATCGCCTCCTCATTTGGTGTCAGTGAGGCAGTCATTGGGTTAACCATTATTGCGGCTGGCACTTCTTTACCCGAAGTGATGACATCTATTGTTGCCACCATTAAAGGTGAACGAGATATCGCTATTGGCAATGTGGTCGGCAGTAATATCTTTAATATTCTGGCGGTATTAGGCTTGTCAGGTTTGCTATCACCTACCCCATTACTGGCTAGCGAGCAGTTAAGCCAAATCGATTTTCCGGTGATGGTTGCAGTTGCAGTTTTATGTTTGCCATTGTTCTTTCTCGGCAGCACGTTAAATCGTTTCGAAGGCTTTTTATTCCTGCTGTTATATGTTGCTTATGTGTGGTTTACCATCGCAATAGCCTTATCCCTGCCCTATCTGCAAGATTTACAAACCGTCCTGATCTATGGATTAGCACCTTTAGTTGGTTTTTATGTATTGCTGTGCCTGATAAATGATTTATTACAGCGGCGATATAAGTAATGCACAAGTGACTAGTCAGTAGCTTTCTGAGTCAAGTGCTGTCGTAACCGGTCGTCAACCTGCTCAGAGGCTTCCAAGTGTGGAGCATGACCAACATTCTCGAGAGATAACATCTCTGCTCCTGGCAAGATAGCCAACAGTTTTGCTGATTCTGAATATGGGGTAACGATATCCTGTTTGCCCCATATTAATAAGGTCGGAATATTCTGCTGGCCTAGCTGCTGGTATGTGTCCAGATGATTATCGGCCAACAAATGACGTGCTGTAGATAGCAGGCTTTTTCGAGTGTCTTTCACCATGATTTCGTCTAAAAAACGGGTTTTTATCGTATCCAGTTCAGCCACTGGCAGATAAACCATATTTTCAATATGCTTCGTCAACTGGGTTCTCATCAGCACAATAGCCAACGGATCAGCTAATAACGGGAGTTGAAATAAAGCAACATCCTGGCGTTGGCTTAACGGCGATAACAGTGTCAGGGTGGTTATTTTTAATGGTTCGTTTGCTGCAAACTCAGCGGCAACCAACGCCCCCATTGAGATACCGACTAAATGAAACGGTTCAGTAATGGCTAATGTTTGTAGCAAAGCCCGCAACTGATTCACAAACAGATCTTTATCGTAAATAACGTCTGGTCGATCTGAAAAACCTCGCCCATATAAATCAAAGCGTAATACACGAAAGCCATCTGCAACCAGTCTGTCGAAAGTGCCATCCCACAGGTGTGAGCCTATAGCAAAACCATGTACCAGGATCACCAATGGTGCGTTTTCAGGTCCCTGCAATTCATAAAAAGTGTTACCGGCACTGAGTCTGGCAAGCTGACCAGACGAAGCTGGATCGCGAGCGTCTTCAATGTTCAGCACTTCAGGATCCTGCCATCTGGCCACAGCATAGAATATGACCCAAAGCAGGATTATCAGCAGTGACAAATATTTGATGATCTGCACGGTTATTACGCGCTAACTATTTTGTTCGGTTGTTTCGATTACAGGCCAGCCATTATTTTCTGGGTCAAAAGCAGGATCCAGCACCTGAATACGTTTAACCAATGGAGGATGCGTTGATAATAATCCGGACATTTTGTTAGAAAGCTCGGAAAACATCATATGTCTTGCCTCTTCCAATTCATCATGTACGGGTTCTTTAATACCTTTTTGGCTCAGGCTGCCTATTTTTTTCAAAGCACCGGCTAAAGCGATAGGATCCCCGGTATAGCGTGTAGCATCAGCATCAGCAAGATATTCACGTTGACGAGAAATTGCTGCCTGCATGATTTTTCCCATAAAAGCCCCTAATAATCCCAACAGGATCAGAGCAATCCCTATTAAGGCTATCTGGGCTCCCCCTTTTCTGCCCCGGCCACCGGAATGCATCAAAATACGTCCCAAAATATACAAAGCCATTAAGCCATGAATCAGGCCAATGACCCGCAGATTTAATCGCATATCCAGATTACGGATATGGGCAAACTCATGAGCAACAACGGCAGTCAGTTCATCGCGATTTAATAACGTCAATGCGCCACGAGTCACGGCAATAGCCGCATTATCGGGGGAGCTCCCGGCCGCGAACGCATTAATTCCGGGTTCGTTTTCAATGATAAAAATCTGCGGTGTCTGGAGGCTGGCACCCAACGCCACTTCCTCAACAATGTTTCTATAGCGTGTAACCAAGTGGTCACCCGTTATCTCATTAATCTCGGTTGCACCTAAAGCATGAGCCACTTTCGCACCGTCACCTCCCATGGTGACAATTTTCCAGACAGAGGTGAGAACAATTACCGTAGCAACGCCGGCAGCAACCAGCCCAAATAATGGCCAGTTAACCATTATCTGTTCAGTCTGATTAATGCTGTCGCCGCTCATCCTGACAGAAGCCAGTGCGGCAATGACGGCGGCAATCAATGCCACGGAAAAGATAAACAAAGTCATTATCAGCCGACTTTGTTTTCGGGCATTTGCTCCAAGTTGATAGCTGCTCATTGCAGCCATTTTTAAAATTCAACCTTGGGAGCTTCTTGAATCGCTTCACGGTCATCAAACTCCAGCTCTGATGCGCGAGTAAAGCTGAACATATTGGCTAGAATATTGGTCGGAAAAGTTTCCAGAACATTGTTATATTCAAGCACCGTATTATTGTAGCCGCGGCGTGAGGCTGCGACTTTATTTTCAATACTGGTCAGCTGTTCCATCAGATCCCGGAAAGCACCATCTGCTTTCAGATCTGGATAAGCTTCTGATAACGCAAAAATGCCACCCATTGCTTTTCCTAAAACACTCTCAGCCTGCCCCAGCGCCAGCATGGACTTTGCATCGCCCGAGTCAGTTTGATCACGCATTTTTTCTGCCTGATTGCGAGCTTCAATGACCCCATTAAGGGTTTCCTGTTCATGCTGGGCATAGCCTTTAACGGTGCTGACCAGTTGGGGAATCATGTCATGGCGTTGTTTAAGTGTGACGTCTATCTGTTTGAATGCATTTTGAAAGATATTTCGATGCCGCACCAATTTATTGTATTCAATAATCACATATAAAATCAGTAAGCCGGCAATCCCTAGTAATACCCATTCCATATTGACTCTCCTTATAGTGAACTTAATGTCGTGATTGATTATGAATTAGTTACCCAAAGTTCGAAACAGCTTACTGACTATGGAAGCTAAGGGCCATTAATGTTCAGCCAAATACTATCTCAATAGCATTTTGGGGCTTACTTTTGAAGCCAATCAAGCAACGTTTGCAAGCTGACTCGTATTACTAAAAATATCGCCTGGTTTGCTTGAATAACAATTGTCTGTATTATCGCTGGCAGTTTCAGGTGCCTTTATTACAACATGTGATAAAGGTTAAACGGGAAACAGGTGACCCACTCGTTTGGTTATGCCTGTACTGCCCCCGCAACGGTAAACAGTTATGTCATTTTTCTGGTCACTATCAGCTTGATAGATCGACAGTCACTGTACTTCGGTATGGGAAGACGAGAAATGATGCTGAGGGTCTGTTTATCTTTCATCGCCACCACTGTTTTGGGTTTCTCAAAACAGCGATAAAAGATAAACAAACCCTATGGCTAAACTGTAAGTCCGGAGACCGGCCCGAAACTAAATGGAGTCGTGGCGGGGTGCCTATACGTTTCCGGAATTACACCTTTATTGCCCCCTGCCCGCTATTGACCAATTGATCGCTGTTATTGCTTCGGCAGGATGCTTTATGTCTTTTATTTTCAAATTCCCCATCAGCCTGCTGAAGCAGGTTATTTTCCTCATAATTGCAGTAACCACCGCGATTGCATCAGCGCATGCAACAGAGCAAAGTGTCACCGTTATCGTGTCGGACCGATCTGCTCCGACCCTGGTGGCTGGCGCGCATCAGCTATTGCAACAGCAGGCTGATGCGAAAATACAAATTCGCACCGTCAGTCAGCTTAACTCGCTGAATGATAATGCCCTTCAGCAATTATTTGATAACAGCGGCAGCTTATTGATCGTAGGTGTATTCGGGGATGCGGTTGAGCGTTTGCTCAGTCGTCAATATAAAAATAAACAAAAACGCTATGTATTGCATAGTGACCAGCGACTCATTCAATTAAATAGTGATCCCGTTACAGATTTCATTCCTGAACAAGTACTTAGCGATAAAATCTCATTAAGCTCGGCAGAAATGCTACAAAACAAACAAGACGAATATCCCGCCTATCAAAACTGGCTACAGGCTCGTGCCTACTGGGTGAACCGTTCAACCGAAAATGCCCGTAACTTGCTGGATATGTTGCTGTCTGATGGCAGCAGAATAGCTGAATTGCAACTGGTCGGCTCCCTGCGCTTTGCTTTGCATTCCCCCGAAAAAACACAATGGTTGTCCCCTGCTGAAATTACGCAACAACTGGATGTTGCCCGACCGATTGTCTGGTTGCTGGATCACGATACTGGCGACTTGACCGGTGAATGGAAATTGCATCAACAATACTGCCAGGCATTGAACAGCCAATGCATTTCAGTTTTGGCCGCCTGGGGGAAACCCAGTGTTGTGGCGATTAAAACTATCCACAATCTGATGAACAACCACTTACAAAACACGCCATGGGGCCTGGTTTCCATTCAGGATTTTGTGATTGGTGGTGGTGATGGTCGGGAACAGGTGGAACAGCTGTTTACCGAAATGAATGTGCCGGTAGTAAAAGGTATCCGTATAACGGAGCTGACTCAAGCTGATTATGATTTATCAGCACAAGGTGTTCCACGCGACTCGATTCATTACCGAATCGCCATGCCCGAGTTACAGGGGGTTAGTCAGCCGCAGATATTAGCCTTATCGGAGCCGGCAAAGCTTGATCAGCAAACCGGTGCACAGCTTACGCAAAGTCTGCCTGTCACCAGCGAAATTAACCGCCAGGCAATACGCATGCAACGCTGGCTGGACCTGCAACAAAAAGACAATGCTGATAAACGTGTTGCGATTATTTATTACAACCATCCTCCCGGCAGACACAATATCGGCGCCGATAATCTGAATGTGCCGGAAAGTTTATTGGAAATATTAAATGCGCTTAAAAACGCAGGTTATCAGACAGGTGAGCTGCCAAAAGATGCGGAATCTTTGCTGGATATGCTGCAACTTCAAGGGGTGAATTTACCTGAAGACGCTGAAGCATTATCAGCGATGTCCAAGGTTGCTAACACTATGACAGCGGATGATTATCAACGCTGGTTCAAACAGTTACCGGCAACGGTTCAGGCTGAAATGATTGATGGTCCTTTGGCAGGATTACAGCAGCGGATGCGTGATGCTATTAAGCAGGCTCTGGCATTGGAAAATGTAACCGTTCGGCAATCTCAACTGAAGTTACTGTCGGCATTTATGCAGCAGACCTCTACGGATATTCATCACGCGCTGGATGGTTTGCGTCATCCCGGCCGCAGTCGTGCATTGGATTTATTAACCCAGCTGGAACAAGATTATCAGCAGATAATCGATGCAGCTGCTCAAGGTGAACAACCTGACTGGCAGCATAGCAAATCATTACATGATGCCCTGTTGGAAATGCAGATCGAAGGTATTCGTGGCTGGGGTAAAATACCCGGCAAAGTGATGGTTTGGGATAATCAACTACTGATACCCGGCGTGCAATTTGGCAATGTATTTATCGGTCCGCAACCACCTCGCGGTTGGGAGATCCATGAAGAACTGTTGCATGCCAATATGTCTTTCCCTCCGCCGCATCAATATCTGGCGTTTTATCACTATATTCAGTCAACATTTAACGCTGATGCCATGGTGCATATTGGTCGACATTCCACCTATGAGTTTTTACCCAAACGCAGTGTAGGTCTGGGCGAAGATGATTACCCTAGTATTATCGCCGGTGATGTGCCTGGACTTTATCCATATATAGTTGATGGTGTTGGCGAAGGCATACAGGCCAAACGTCGCGGGCAGGCAGTTATCATCGATCATTTAACTCCCCCGCTCGCCGTCACTGAACTGTATGACGATTTGCTGCAACTACGTCAGTTGATTGAAAGCGCCGAAGCGGCTTCAGATAAAGCCACACGGGATCGGGCTATTCGCAGCCTGCGTGAACAAATCGAAACCATGGGGCTGCGTGATGAATTGATCGCCAGCATGGATGAAGAGCTGCAAGTTCGTGGTGCCGGTTTTGACGAAATTGATGATGATTTTCTGCTGCATGAAGTTGGTCATTATCTGACGCATTTTCAGGAAACCTTTATGCCATTGGGATTGCATGTATTTGGTCGTGACTGGTCAGCTGAAGGTCTGGATACCATGATGAATTCAATGCTGGATAAATCCGAGCCCAGTGAACAACAACGCGATGAGATATATCAGAGGTTACAAATGTCTCCTGCCGCTGAAATTGACGCCCTACTGAATGGCCTGAATGGACGTTTTATCTCTCCAGGGAAAGGCAATGATCCTATTCGAACGCCAGATGCCCTGCCCACCGGACGAAATTTCTATGCTTTGGACGGCAGCTTACTGCCTACCCGTGTGGGTTTTGATATCGGTCAGCAACTGGCTGCGCCGGTATTGACCGGTGAAAAAGGCAATATTGAAGGTCATGAAGTAGGCGATCGCAATAAACAAGGCGTCATTCTCTGGGCTTCTGATTCGGTTCGAGATGAAGGTGCAATGATTGCCTTTGGCATGAAAATGTTGGGTGTCCGCCCGATATGGAATAGCCGCGGCATTATTAAAGGTCTGGAACGTCTTCCATTAACGGCAGAACAACCACAGCGGCTGGATGTACTGTTTACCACCTCAGGTTTATTCAGGGATTTATATGGCGAACATCTGGTATTGCTGGATAAAGCCAGCTTATTGGCCTTGGATGCCAGTCGTGATCTGATTATCCGTGATTATCCTGCCCTGGCAGTCGCCCTTAACGCTGCTTTGGAACCATTAGGTGAATGGCAACAAGGCGGCGATGAAGCTTTGGATAAAAATCTGGTGGCCGCCAATTGGGTGAATGAAGCCAGACAACGGCTGGCCCAACAACCGGATATCGATCCGGCACAATTAGGTCGTGAAACAAGCCTTCGAGTATTTGGTATTGCCCCGGGTTCTTATGGTGCTGGGATTAATCGTCTGGTAGAGCGTTCGTCTGCCTGGGAAGATCGTAGTGAACTGGCGGATGTATTTATCAAACGTATGGCACATGCTTATGGCAGTGGTCTGCAGGGTGAATCGCAACCGGACTTGTTCAAACAGCAACTTGCCGGTGTGTCACAGACGTTCCTGGGACGTGCCAGTAACCTGTATGGCCTGATGGATAACAATGATGCATTTGATTATCTCGGTGGTTTTAATCTGGCGGTGGAAACAGTCAGTGGTCAGCAACCTGGCAGCGCGGTGATTAATCACAGTAATAACGATAATCTGCGGATCGATAATCTGCCACAAGCCCTGCTGGGGGAGCTGCGTGCCCGTTATCTGAATCCACAATGGATTAAGCCGTTAATGAATGAAGGTTATGCCGGTGCCCGCACCATGGGCAGTGAGTTTATTGAATATCTTTGGGGTTGGCAGGTAACCAGTCCCGAGATCATTACCGATCAGGTCTGGGAAGAAGTGAAAGCCGTATATGTGGATGACAGTCTGCAATTGGGACTGGATTCGTTTCTCAGTGAAAGTCATCGACAGCATGTTCAAACTAATATTCTGGCAGTCATGCTGGTGGCGATTGATAAAGGCTTTTGGGATGCCGATATGGCGACAAAACGACAACTGGCTGAGCAATTTGCTGCCAATATTCTTGAAAAAGGCATTCCCGGCAGTGGTCATACCCATGCCAATCATCCGATGTATGATTTTGTGAAATCACAACTTGATGCGGATACAGCTGAAGCATTGGAAGCGGTGTTAGTGCGTAGTCGAATGCAAAGTTCAGAGTCTAAAACATCACCGACGCATATCCAGGAATTGCAGTTAAATCAGGATGCTAGCCAGCAAAGCGATGAAGTTAATCAAGCTGATGAATCCAACTCTAACGATAAAAATCTGCTTTGGTTATGGACGTTGCTGGCATTATCAGTAATCGTTGCCGCAGGATTATGGCGCGGTCGGAAAGGAGCTTTGTAATGTATCCCCATTTTTCACTGGAATTGATGCACCAACTGACCGGACTATTATTAACCCCGGTGGTCTGGGCGTTATTGTTTTTTGTCGGGCTGGCTGTATATGAAACCGGTATTGCCATTGGCGAGCGTTTTTGGGGAATTGCCCGCTTATCTCGTCAGGCAGACAGTCATTCATTGATGGCTTTGGGCAAACGCCGGATTGAACGGGCCGATTTTATTACCAGACTGGCACCAATGCTCGGCTTAATGGGCACCTTGATTCCCTTGGGTCCGGGACTCGCGGCATTAGGCGAGGGACAACTAAAAATCTTGACTACGGCGATGACAGTTGCGTTTGATACCACGGTTATTGGGTTATTGGCTGGCATGATTGGCTTTGTCATTGGCCGTATGCGTCGTCGTTGGTACGATGCAGCACTCACGCAGCTGGAACAGCAAAATGGATAAATGGCGGCGCAGTGCCTTTCTGGATACCGATGAAGATCCATTGGGTCCATTGGCCAATTTGATTGATATTGTCCTGGTATTTGCTTGTGGATTAATCGCTGCATTGGTTGCTTTCAGCACCGATCTACAGGACCATTTCGACGTACAGCCTCAGGAAATTACCCTGGGCAAAGAACTGCCAACAATGCCAGAAAATATGCAGCAACAAATGCAGGATGGCAGTGGCTACGAAGCTGTAGGTCAGGTTTATCGTGATCCACAAACTGGGAAACTGATTTTAATCGGCGAGTAATTTTCAGGTCTGATGATAAGCCGAAATAAGTAAAAGTTTTTCGTTCCGCCCGCCAATCCAAAAGCAATTTCAGGTAGAATCACCGCTTCTACTGAACTCCTGTTTTTATTGGATTTTAAAATGGCTCAATACGTATACAGCATGAACCGCGTGGGCAAAATTGTGCCGCCCAAGCGCGAAATTTTAAAAGATATTTCCCTATCCTTCTTTCCTGGCGCCAAAATCGGTGTGTTAGGTTTGAATGGCTCAGGTAAATCCACCCTGCTTCGCATTATGGCAGGGGTCGATAACGACTATATCGGTGAGGCTCGGCCGATGCCTAATATGAAGGTGGGGTATCTGCCTCAGGAACCGGAACTGGATGACAGCAAAACGGTTCGCGAAATCGTTGAAGAATCGGTCTCCGATGTCAAAGCCGCTTTGGATGAACTGGATGCAATTTATGCGGCATACGCTGAGCCGGATGCGGACTTTGATGAACTGGCCAAAAAACAGGGTGAACTGGAAAACCTGATTACCGCCAAAGATGGACACAATCTGGACAATGCGTTGGAGCGTGCAGCCGATGCACTACGTTTACCGCCATGGGATGCCAAAGTGGGTGTCTTATCGGGTGGTGAACGTCGCCGTGTTGCGTTATGCCGTTTATTGCTTGATAACCCCGATATGTTATTGCTGGACGAACCTACTAACCATCTGGATGCCGAGTCCATTGCCTGGATTGAGCGTTTCCTGCAGGAATATCCGGGTACCGTTGTCGCGATTACCCATGATCGTTATTTCCTCGACAACGCCGCTGGCTGGATTCTGGAACTGGATCGGGGTCGTGGCATTCCTTATGAAGGCAACTACTCTTCCTGGCTGGAACAAAAAGATCAACGTCTGGCGCAGGAAGCCAAGCAGGAAGCCTCGCATAATAAAGCCATTCAAGCTGAACTTGAATGGGTCCGTCAGGGGGCCAAAGGGCGTCAGGCAAAATCCAAAGCCCGTTTGAAACAGTTTGAAGAAATGAATTCGCGTGAATTCCAGAAACGTAATGAAACTCAGGAAATCTATATTCCACCTGGCCCACGTTTAGGCGACAAGGTCATTGAACTGCGTAACGTCACCAAGTCGTATGGCGATAAACTGCTGTTTGAAAACCTTAATATAACCATTCCACCCGGTGCGATTGTTGGCATTATCGGGCCGAATGGTGCAGGTAAATCCACCTTGTTCCGAATGATTACCGGCGAGGAAAAACCCGATTCAGGTGAAATTGAAATTGGTAGCACAGTGCAGTTGGCCTACGTAAATCAGGCACGTGAACTGGATGGCACAAAAACAGTATTTGAAGAAATTGCTGATGGTGCCGATATGATTACTGTCGGAAATTATCAAACCCCTTCTCGTGCGTATTGTGGACGCTTTAACTTTAAGGGTTCTGATCAGCAGAAGTTCGTTAAGGATTTATCCGGCGGTGAGCGTAATCGTTTGCATATGGCCAAACTGCTTAAAGAAGGTGGCAACGTGTTATTGCTTGATGAACCGACCAATGATTTGGACATCGAAACGTTACGCGCTTTGGAAGAAGCCATTCTCTCCTTCCCGGGTTCTGCGGTAGTTATTTCGCATGATCGCTGGTTTCTGGATCGTGTTTGTTCACATATGATTGCCTATGAAGGTGATTCCAGCGTGGTGTTTTTTGAAGGTAACTATAGCGAATATGCTGAAGATTACTTCAAGCGCTTTGGTAAAGATCATCAGCCGGAACGTATCAAATACCGCCGAATGAATTAAAGTTAGGTTTTGAATGATTAACCACAGAGACACAGAGTGCACAGAGGTTTAAAACGGATTTTGTCGGGTTACGCTACGCTAACCCGACCTACCCATAAAAAAAACTTATTTAATTTCTCTGTGTACTCTGTGTCTCTGTGGTTAGATTTCAATCAACCAAAGGCTTATGCATCATTTCTGGTGTCCGTTCGGTGCCGAGAATACCGACACGGATCAGAAAGTCGCCAAAATGCTCATCTTGCTGACGTTCAGCAGCAAACTGTTCGATCATCGGTTTCAATGTTGCCAGAATAGTTTTTTCATCCACATTTTCCAGATACAAGCGATTCAATCGCTGCCCGCTGAAATCCGCGCCCAGATTCAGGTTATAGCGCCCCACGGCTTTACCGGTTAACGCAATTTCACCCAAGTAAGGTCTGGCGCAGCCATTGGGACAACCTGTAATACGAATATTAATCAGCTCATCCGGCAGACCCACATCACTCATTATCTGTTCCAGCTTACTCAGAAAAGTCGGTAAATAGCGTTCGGATTCAGCCATGGCGAGACCACAGGTGGGCAACGCCACACAGGCCATTGCATTTAGACGTAATGCCGGACGACGATCACCGATATCCAGTTGATATTGCTCAACCAATGCTTCTATCACAGGTTTTTGTGCTGGACTGATATTGGCAATAATCAGGTTTTGATTACAGGTCATGCGAAATTCGCCAGTGTGCACCTTGGCAATTTCCCTTAACGCCGTACGTAACAACAGTGTATCCGTATCGGCAACACGGCCGCTATATATGTATAAAGTCAGATGCCATTGACCATCTTCACCCTGAATCCAGCCAAACCGATCACCATTACGCACTAATTCAAACGGTCTGGCATGCGTCATCGCTTCACCCTGGTATTCGGTGAATTTATCGTTAAACCACTCAATACCATGATCATCAATGGTGTATTTAAAACGAGCATGTGCCCTGACACTGCGATCACCATAATCACGTTGAATGGCGGCAATGGTTTCGCAGGCTTTGACGATATTATCTTTAGGGACAAAACCGGCCATGGTGGCTAAGCGTGGAAAGGTTGCTGTTTCACCATAAGTCATTCCCATACCGCCACCAACAGCGACGTTGAATCCGATTAATTCATCGTTTTCAATAATGGCAATTAACGCAATATCGTTGGCCAATACATCACTGTCGTTTTCCGGTGGAATGGCGATACCAATTTTAAATTTACGCGGTAAATAACGATCACCATAGAACGGTTCTTCAGATTTTCCCGGTTGATAAACACATTGTTCGCCCAGCCAGATTTCGGCATAGGCACCGGATTGCCAGCACAAATGATCGCTGATGGCCTGGGAAATCTGATGCACTTCCGCATGCACTGAAGATTGATGTGGATTGACGTTGGTCACCACATTGCGATTCACATCACCGCAAGCACCTTTAGTATCCAAGCCCACGGCGTTGACCTGTTGCATCAAGGAACGCAGATCTTTTTTCAATACTTCATGATACTGAAAGGTCTGCCGGGTAGTGATCCGCAAAGTGCCATTGGAGCAATCATCGGCAATCGCATCCAAACCCAGCCATTGCTGCGGAGTGACAACACCCCCGGCAATACGCAGCCGAACCATAAACGAATAGAGTGGTTCGAGTTTTTGACGACGGCGCTCATCACGCAAATCCCGATGATCCTGCATATAACTGCCATGGAATTTGGTTAATTTGTTGTCATCTTCTGAAATCGCACCGGTAACAGCATCTTCCAGCCCTTCGGCAATAGTGCCGCGCAGGTAGCGACTGTCGAGTTTCAGTTGTTCTGCTTCAGGTAATTTAGTATTCATCAGTACACATCACGTTGGTAACGTTTGTCACGCGTCAATTGACGCAGGAATTCAGTAGCATCATCACGGCTTTTATTACCCTGCTGACTGATAATATCAATCAGGGCTTCATTGACATCCGGCGCCATATTATCGGCATCACCACAGACATATATGTATGCCCCTTCCTTTAGCCAGTTCCAGATTTCGATGGATTTTTCACGAAGTCGGTGCTGCACATAGATTTTCTCGGTTTGGTCACGCGAGAATGCGACGTCCAGATGGGTTAACAACCCGGATTTGCGCCAGGCCAGCCATTCCGTCTGATACAGAAAATCAGTCAGGAAATGCTGATCGCCAAAGAACAGCCAGTTAGCTCCACGAGCGCCCCGCTCTTCACGTTCCTGCATAAAACTTCTGAACGGCGCCACACCGGTACCTGGGCCAATCATAATTATCGGTGCATCATCATCGGCAGGCAATTTGAAGTTTTTGTTACCATCGATATACACCGGAATAGTGGCATCTTCGGCTAAGCGATCAGCTAACCAGCTTGAGGCTACCCCGCCCCGCTCACGGTTATGGGCGTTAAAACGAACCGTTGCCACGGTGATATGCACCTCTTCATCAACTGCAGCCTGACTGGAGGCAATCGAATATAATCTTGGCGGCAGTTTACGCAGCAATTTAATAAAGCCATTGGCATCTATGTCAGCTAATGGGTAGCTTTGTACCAAATCCAACACATCACGGCCACGGATCCATTCAGTGACGGCGGCTTTGTTTTCCATCAGTTTAGTAAGTTCATCGGACTGGGCCAGTTCAGCCCATTTTTCAACTAATGGCCGGGTTAAAACAGTAATTTCACGATGATGCATCAATGCATTGGTTAAGGTTTCTGTTTGTTCATCAAGTTCTACTGGACTGTCAGCATCAAATTCCAGCGCATCAATCAGCATCGCCACCAGGACAGGATCATTCTGAGGATAAACACCTAAAGCATCCCCCGGCTGGTATTGTAATCCAGAGCCCTCCAATGAAATTTCAATATGTCTGACCTCCTTGCTGGAGCCACGACCACTAAGAATCTGGTTCTCAAGCAATGGTGCGGGAAATGGGTTTTTACGATCATATTGAACTGATGTTTCTACCTGACTCAGCCCCGCAGAGGCTGAAGGTGGAGCTGCACTGGCCTGCATGGAGCTGGTCAGAGACTCAACAAATTCAGCAATCCATTTTTCCGCCAGATCATCGTAATCCACATCACAATCTACTCGCGGAATAACAGTGGTTGCGCCAAGTTTTTGCAGACGCTCGTCAAAATCTTTACCGGTTTGACAGAAATACTCATAACTGGAGTCACCCAGTGAAAGCACGCTGTATTGCAAACCTTTTAATCCGGGCGCTTTTCGGCTACCAAGAAACTCATATAAATCCATCGCATTATCCGGTGGCTCGCCCTCGCCGTGCGTAGAAGTTAAAACGGCCAGATATTGTTCGTTTTTGAGTTCTCGTGCCTTGTATTCAGCCATATCCCAAAGCTTGACTTCAATACCTCTGACTTTCGCTTTCTCAGCAAGTTGTCCGGCAACAGCCTCTGTATTACCCGTTTGTGAGCCATAAAGAATGGTGAGTTTGATAGTTTGATCTGATAAAGAAGGTGCTATTTCTGCAGCGACAGAACTGCTTTGGGCCGCACGATAACCGGATAAATAGCCTGAAAGCCAATCTACCTGCCAGCCTTCAAGGCCTTTAAGCAAGTTATTCAGCTGCTGCAATTGTTCATCAGTTAATGGTGCGTTTGGCAACCTGATATTCATGGTTTTGCGTTATCTCTTAAAAAATTAGCTGTAGGCACTGCACAAAATAACAAACTTTATATATAAACAGAAACTATATGTTTTTATTTCTATATAGTTTATATAAATATAAGAACAGATTATCCCATTCCATAAGTCTAATGGATGATCTGTAAATTATTGTGAAATTTTTGCCGTCACCATATCGAAAATACGATATAGAACAGCAATATGGTTACAAAACAGTCAATATCAACTGTTTGAGTGGCTTTTATGTTCGTTCAAATCGGTATCAGCGAACATATATAAGGATTGTAAATCGACATTAGCTATTGCATCGCTTGAAGCAGTACCAAATGTATATTCAATATTAAGGTGCGGACTTACACTGGCATTATAATTTTCCACTGCTGCTGCCAGGATTTCCAATTTGTTATCCAACTGTTCACAGATGCCTAAAACAACAAACTCATCATCAACCAGTCTGGCTACTAATTCTGTGTCGGTAAAGGTTTCACTCAATAATCTTGAAAAATGAATGAGTGATTCATCACCCGCCGAAATACCATGCGCCTGGATAATACGTTTGTAGTTATTGACATCAAAATAATACATTGACAGTGCTGTTTGAAGCGGTACAAAAATATTAAGCAACTTTTGTGCTCTTCGTTCAAATGCATCACGATTGATTAAGCCGGTGAGCTTATCTTCATCAAGTAACGGGTTGTAATCAATTTCATCCTCAACCATTTCTGTTAATTGCTTTAATAATGCCTTGTCCATGGCAGAAAATGTTTTAGGTACAGAATGTTTCAGACAAAGCGCGCCTAATTTCGTACCCGATGACCTGGCACGAATAGGACATCCCGCATAAAAGCGCACATGCGGAGCTTCAATCACCATATTGTTATTGGCATATTGATGATCCAGTAATGTGTCAGCAACAACAAAAATATCGTCCTGAGCAATGGTTTGATTACAAAATGCTACGGATCGTTCGGTTTGTCGTTGGCTAAAACCCTGGGACGATTTTATCCATTGCCGATTTTCATCGATCAATGAGATCATGCTCATATCCACATTAAATACCCGCGTGCAGAGCTTTGTAATGCGATCATAGCGATGCTCAGGGTCACTATCCAGAAGCCCCAGCCCCTGCAAATGCTTAATTCTATATAAATCAATGTTTTCCGAGCTTTTCCTTGACCAGTCGATAAAAGCTTCAGGCAACATTGGCCGTCCGATAAAATACCCCTGGGCCTGGTCGCAACCCATTTTTCGTAGTAATTCCAATGCTTCGTTATCTTCAATACCTTCGGCAGCCACTTGCATATTCAAGCTATGGGCAAGCTCAATAATGGCTTTGATAACCAGTCTGGATTCACGGGAATCAGCTGATGTCATTACAAAGGTTTTATCGACTTTGACTTCTGAAAAAGGCATTCGAACCAAAGCCAGCATGGACGAGAATCCTGTGCCGAAATCGTCAATCGATAACCGAAAGCCACGAAGACGCAGTCGGGTCAATATATCCAGTGACATGACCGGATCATCCATAGCGGCGGTTTCGGTTAACTCCAAAATCAACTGATCGGGCTTAATATTGTGGTCTTCACAAAGCAATTCGATTTGTTTGAATAAGGCCAGATTTTTTAGTGATACAGCAGAAATATTCACTGACAACAACAGGTCACGGTTTTGCGCGTTTAACGTAGCATCTGCTGCCTGAAGCTGCGTTAAAAAAGGTAATGCCTGTTCAAAAACCTGCAACGTTAATTGATCGATAAGATGATTCTGTTCGGCTAATGGAATAAATTTTTCCGGTGAAATAAAGCCTTTTTCCGGATGATGCCATCTTGCCAGTGCTTCAAATCCCGTTAATGCACCACTGATACAAGAGACTTTTGGCTGATAGACCATATAAATGTCGCGCGCATTTATCGCCTGTTCCAGCTCAGTTACACTGATGGTGTTTGCCTGACTTTCCTCTCGCAATTGCTGCCCAAAGGTGTTATCAGCCGTGCTGACAGACTCAGCATTAATCAAATCCCGAAATGCTTTTGGGTTGAATGGTTTGGGCAGGATTCCTAATACATTCAGACCATGCGCCCCTGCCGAACGCGCAGCCGCATGCAATAACTGCTGTCCAGCACCGCTGGTAATGATTAATTGGGCATCAACCTGCATTTGCCCTAATTTTCCCAAGACCTCGACACCATCCATATCCGGCATGATCAAATCAATAATCAGATACTGCGGCTTCCACTGATGAAAGATTTCAAGAAAACTTTGAAAATCAGAGGTGACTTTGGCTGACAGACCAATAAACTCTGCGACATTCGCTATCGCTCTTGCAGTAAGATTATTGTCATCCAGAATAAGTACTTTAAGTTCGTTCATTGTCACAGAATACACTTAATTAGTAATAGCAAATCAGCGATTAAATCAACTTGGTGATTTATTTCTCTCAATCTAATGCCTGACGTATTTTTGTGGTTAATTCATCGCGGCTGTAGGGCTTACTCAGTAACATGACTCCGGGGTCTAATCGCCCATGATGGACAATAGAGTTTTCCGTATATCCAGAGGTGAATAACACTTTTAATTGCGGCCGAATCCGCAGAGCTTTGTCTGACAGATCCCGGCCACTCATGCCTCCGGGCATGACTACGTCAGTAAACAGAAGATCGATTTTTGTATCACTCTGAATAATTTCCATGGCTTCGATACCATTTGAAGCACTTATGACCTGATAGCCCATCAGTTCCAGCTGTGAGATCACATAACTTCTGACCAAATCATCATCTTCGACAATCAAAATATGCTCTTGTCCGGTTTTTGGCTGAGTTGGCAAAACGGCAGAATTTTCCGCTGCTGTGACTTCTTCCGGGGATCTGGGCAAGTAAAGTCGAATGGTTGTTCCCTGAGCAAGTTCAGAATATACGTTGATATGCCCCAGGCTCTGCCGGGCAAAACCATACACCATTGCCAGGCCAAGTCCGGTGCCTTTCTCTTTACTTTTGGTGGTATAAAACGGTTCAAAAACTCTGTCCAGGTTTTCCGGAGCAATGCCGACACCCGTATCAGAAACGCCAATAATGACATACTCTCCAGGTGACACATCATGCTGTGAGCCATAATCTTCGGAAAGCGAAACATTCAGCGTTTCAATCAATAACCGTCCACCTGAGGGCATTGCATCTCTGGCATTCAGTGCGAGATTTAACAAGGCATTTTCCAATTGGCCAGGATCCACCTGAGCCAGCCAGAGATCCGGTTGCAGGGCCAGTTCCAGCTGAATAGCTTCTCCAATCGATCGACTCAGTAATGATTGGAAGTTTTTTAACAGTTGGTTGGCATCAATATGTTTTGGGTCCAGCGGCTGTCGTCTGGCAAATGCCAGTAAACTTTGAATTAAATCCGATCCGCGATCGGCGGCTTCCTGAATCATCTCAGATAAGCCTCGTAACCTGGACTCTGCATCAAGTGATTCAGTAATGATTTCGGCGTTGCCGACAATTACCGTCAGCAAATTATTAAAATCATGTGCTACACCACCAGTCAGTTGACCAACCGCCTCAAGGCGTTGTGACTGGCGGAGCTTCTCTTCCATCTCCAGCCGTTCGGAAATATCGGTAATGCCACCAACCATACGGATGGCATCATTCGCATCATTGTAAATGACATATCCACGATCAAGAACGTCAGCATAACTGCCATCCTGGCGCAGAAACTTATAATTATCTGACCAGCCCTGCTGATGAGTATCAATTGCTCTGTTAAGATTATTCACCACTCTGCTGCGATCATCTGGGTGTATCCGTTTTTCCCAGCCTTTCAAAGAGGGTTCTGCCTCACCTGAATAGACACCAAACAGCGTTGCAAAACTATCGCTCCACCAGAGATTGTTGGTATTAAGGTCCCAATCCCATATCGCATCATTGGTGGCTTTGGATAATAATTGAAAACGTTGTTCACTCTCGCGGATACTGGCATCAGCCACTTTTTGTCGGGTTATATCAGTGATATAACCTTCTATGGCTTGCAAATTGCCATCACTGTCGCGCACACCACTGCCCTGCTCCCAGAACCAACGTACAGCTCCATCTTTTCGGACAATGCGATATTCGACCTGAAATGGTTGGTTCTGATCGAGTGCTTTTAAGGTTTCAGCATACATCGCCTCACGATCATCCGGATGGATAATACTGGCAAAATCAATATGCTGATTACCAATAACATCTTCGGCGTTATACCCAGTCAAACGATAAAAGGCCTCACTGACATACAGCATGGTCCAGTGCTCATCACATAAACTCCGATAAGCCACTCCGGGCAGATTTCGTAATAATTGCATCAGCGATCTTTCCGCTTCAGAACGCTGTTCTTCTGCGAGCCTGGTAGCGGTAATGTTTTCGGTAATCGCAATAAGATGCAGTGGTTGACCATTGTCATCACGTTGTACGGTAATACTCAATCTTGCCCAGATTGTGTCTTTGGTTTTACTGATGAATCTTTTTTCAAGGATGCAACTGTCAGAGATCCCCAGCAGAATGTCATTGATTTTCTGTTGATTGAGGGGATTATCATCAGGAGCCGTCAGTTGCTGAAAACCAAGTTGCATGAGCTCTTCATTCGAATAACCCAGCATGTCGCAGTACGCTTGATTACATTCAAGGTGTCGACCATCAATAGTGGTAATTGCCACACCGGTAGCCGCATCCTGAAAGGCATTTCGAAAACGACTTTCACTTACCCGCAAACGCGCTTCATTTTGCTGTTTGGTAATCGCAATGGAAATAATTTTTGAAATTCGCTCGATGGTGTCCTGCTGCTCTGGTCCGGGACTTATTATCCTATTATGATAAATGGCAAAGGTAGCAATAACCTTTTGTTTTTCATTAAATATTGGATGAGACCAACAAGCCCGCAGATCATAAGCTAAAGCTAAATCCCGATAATTTTCCCATAGCGGATCGGTAGCAATGTCGGAGACAATCACCGGCTTTTTCAGAAAAGCGGCTGTTCCACAGGACCCTGCTTTGGGGCCTATCGGTTCTCCATGAATGGCTTCGTTATATTTAACGGGTAAGTGTGGAGCCGAGCCATTAAGCAAACGTTTACCTTCTTCATCTATCAGTAAAATTGATGCAATGGTGTTCGGTAAAATCTCCTCAATACCCAAAACGATCTGATCCATAATCTGATGCAAATCCATGTTGGAGGCAACAGCTTCTATCATTCTGGATTCCAGTTTTTGTATCATTTCCAGACGTTTACGCTCTGTGATATCGATCGTCATACCCAGGCGGCGTATTTCCTGGCCACTGGCATTGAAAACCGATTTTCCACATTCGGATAGCCAACGAATTTCCCCATCACTTTGCCGAATAATTCGATACTCAGCCTCATTGATACCGGCATTACTCGGTTTGGCGCTGGATAAATGCAGGTTGGCTTTATCTTCTGGCAGAATAAATTGCAGAAAGCTTTCAATTGTGCCCGGGAAGTCATCCAGTCTGATGCCGAACAGGACTGCAGTCTGTTCAGACCAAATCACCTTTTCGTTAAGCAAATCTATTTCCCAGCTACCCATATGACCAATACGCTGTGTTTCATCCATTAAGCGTAACAAGTGATCGGTATGGCTGATTTGTTGTCGGATATCAGTCAAATCCAATACGGTGCCAAACAGCTCATTTTTTTCAGGAATCCAGGTGGCCCGTTGTCGGAGGTAACGTAATTCATTGCCGGCGATTAAAATCCTGTGACACACATCAAGGTGAGTCTGATTGGTGAACGCCAGATTAAAAGCATTTTTCACATGTTGTTTATCATCTGGATGAATCAAATCCAGCATGGTCGGCAAAGTTGGTGAAAAATTCGTTTCCGATTTAGCAAAGATTTCGAATGTCTGTGGCCCCCACCATAAATGCGAAGTGGTGGTGTCAAATATCCAGTGGCCTATCAGTGTGGGGGATGCCCCTAAATCTGCAGCAATCCATTGTTGTGCCGGACCTGGCAGAACCTCGCTGGATAAAATAACCAGTAATTTATTGTCATCATCATCGAGCACGAGTGTCGCCGGATAACATTGAGCTTCACTCTGACAGATAAGCGTTAAGGGCGATTGAAATGGTGCTCTTGCTTGAAAAGCCGTTTTATCAAACTCATCAGAAAAAAAAGCCTCAAATGGCAGGCCGACAATGTCGTTTTCATCTGAGGCTTTGATTAGTCGTAAGGCTTCGGAGTTGGCTGTGAGTAATAAATTATCCTTAAAAATAAATACGGCCTGCGATTGCTGATTCATCAGCACTCTTAATAAATAGTCCTCGGCCTCAGTGTTGTTGCTCACTTTCTCGCTCGCTTGTCTATAAAGATCAGATTAAATGATATCCATCGCCACCATATAACAGAGTTAGCCCGAGCCGCCAGTGAAATTTTATCTGTTCTAAATTTTGAATTGACTGATTTGGGTTTCCAATCCGTTTGCCAATCTGGCCAGTTCCTGACTGGTCAATGTCGTTTGATTGGTACTTTCTGCATTTTCTTCGGCAACCTGAGCAATGCTGACAATATTACGATTTATTTCTTCAGCGACAGCCGACTGCTCCTCTGCAGCACTGGCAATGTGTGTATTCATATCACGAATAGAAGTGACTGACTCAGCAATGATATCCAGCGATTGCCCTGCTTTTTCTGCTTTTTCGACACTTTGATTGGCTTGTACAAGTTCTTCGTCCATAACCTGAACAGCTTTCTCAGCCTCTGTTTGTAATCGGTCAATAATTTTTTTGATTTCTTCTGTTGAATCATGACTGCGTTTGGCAAGGGTTCTAACCTCATCGGCAACCACCGCAAAACCTCGTCCCGACTCACCCGCTCTGGCTGCTTCAATTGCCGCATTCAAAGCCAATAAGTTAGTCTGTTCGGCAATCCCCTGAATCACGCCAAGAACACTGCCAATGTTCTCACTTTCCTTTTGCAGGTCTTTTATGGATATTGCGCCCATTTCAACTTGTTTAGCGAGTTGTTTAATCCCCTCAATGGCCTCAACAACCACCTGTTTGCCTGCTTTGGTTTCATCATCAGCTGTACGTGAAGCCTCTGCAGCCTGTGAAGCATAACGGGCGACTTCCTGAACGGTAGCCGCCATTTCATTCATGGCCGTGGCAACCTGTTCGCTGTCGCTTTGTTGACTCATTACGCCGCGGCTGGTTTGACCGGTGATGACCGTTAACTCTTCAGCGGCAACATTGAGTTGGCGAGAAGAGTCGAATACTTCCTGAATCAGTTGACTGAAAGCGCCCATCATCTGGTTGAACACATCCGCCATCTGCACGATTTCATCTTTGCCTTCAACATGAGCACGCTGGGTCAGATCTTTATTTTGCTGTGCCCGTTTCATTACCTCAGCCAGTAAATTTATTGGGTTAACGACGCTACGGCTGATTAATTGAGAAAGTATTACCAAGGCAGCAAGAATGACGATGATGGAGATTATCGCTTTGATAAAGATCGACTTTTCATGCATCAGGAGTTCGTCAGCGATTTGTTCGGCAGTATCATGAAGCAAATCCTGGATCTCATATACAGTCGTTCTCATTGAACCAATCTGTCCGAGATCTTCATTAAATCCAAGTTCCTCGTATGTTTTCACCAGAGTGGTAAAATCGCTGCTGTAGTTTTGCATTAAACCTGATATTTCACGTTGTTCAAAATCACTCAGGTAGCTTTGTTGCAGGTTCTGATAAAAAACCTGCAGATTTTTGTTAAATGTATCCAGATAGTTCACGTCTTTACGTAATAGAAAGTCCTTTTCATTGCGACGTAACATCAACATATCTTTTAATAAAGTATCATCCTGAAATTTGCCCAGCATTTGTTCGGCCTCATGAACCGATGCGCGTAATGTGCCATAAAGTCCATCTGTATGATTCAGGCCAATGGTTTGCTGAGTTGCTACTATTTCATTAAAACCAGCATGATATTGTTGGAGCAATTCTAATAAATGTGAGAAATTTTCAAGCTGAATATCCTCTGATTTAAGCTGTGAATCTAAATCAGAAAGCTGTTGTTTGATAATACGGTGGTTTTCGTTAAATTGCGTCTGATATTTGAGGTCGAGGCGGTTGAAAAAGTCTTTTTCATTGATCCGTAAGCTCTGCATGGTTGTTTCTGCCTGACTGCTCAGTGTGCTCGACTGACCAATCTGCACCAGTGAGTGCATACCAAAACTTAGCATTGCCGCCAGAACAACGATACCGGTAACCATAAGACCGCTTAAAAGCAACATTTTTGCTTTGACGGATAATGACTTCATGTTGCTGTGCTCCAAAGATATCGGGAAATTATCATACTGTTTTAGATAACGTCTTCCCGTATCAAAACTTTAGAAAATCACATTGAAAAAACCGTAAAAAAATGAGATCTGTTTTCAATCACAACCCGTCGTATTGTGATTGAATAAAAACAATATTAGCGACGAAAGATAAACAGCCCCTAAGGCCTTATGGCATCCGTTTCAATCAATAAACGATAGATTGATTGAGCAAACTGCTGATATCCAAGCGCATTGGGATGTACCTGATCCGCTTTTAAAGATGAATCAGTCAATATTTCACTCAGCGCAGTTGCCTGAACTGGCACTTTATTAACTTGTGCCACTTCAAGATACAGAGGCACCGGCGCCAGATTAAGACTAAATGCAGGAACAGCCACAAGTAAAACCTGGGCACCGGAACCGGTAATTTCATCAATCATCGCCTGCAAATTAGCCTGTAATTGTTGACGGCTTTGCTTGCGAAGCAAATCATTACCTCCATGACACAAAATAACCAGATCCGGTTTAGTTTCCTGAAGCAGTTGTGATAAACGTGCCCGACCAGCACTACTGATTTCACCTGGAACTCCAGAATTTATCACTGTTCTGCCGGTTAGTTCGGCTAATACTGCTGGATAACTCTGATCGGGCTGAGCACCGGTCCCAAAAGTCAGGCTATCTCCAAATGCCAGAATGACAGCGTCTTGTTTTAAGGGTTTAAGGCTGACTGAAGGCTGGTCGCAGCCAATTAATCCAAAAACAACAACAAAAATCAGCAATAATTTTTTTTGAACACCGGTAGCATCCATGATTTCAGGCAGCCTTATTAGCGGTCGGAAACAATCGATAGAAATTTTCTGTGGTGGTTGCCGCTATCTGCTCTTCTGATTCGCCACGAAGCTCGGCCAGAAAAGCAGCAACATGTTTTACATAAGCAGGTTTATTGGTCTTTCCTCGATGCGGTACCGGTGCCAGATACGGTGCGTCTGTTTCGATAAGAATCCTATCCAAAGGTAGTTTTTTGGCGACATCCTGTAATTCACGAGCGCTTTTGAACGTCACAATTCCGGATAAAGAAATATAAAAGCCAATATCCAAAGCACGTTTTGCCGTTTCCCAGTTTTCAGTAAAGCAATGAATAATGCCACCCGCATCTCTGGCATTTTCCTGTTCCAGCATCGTCATTGTGTCTTCACGTGCTTCACGGGTATGAATAATCAATGGTTTTTGCGTTTGTTTCGCTGCGGCAATGTGATAACTGAAACGTTCGCGCTGCCAGGTAAGATCACCTTTACTGCGAAAGTAATCCAGGCCTGTTTCCCCAATTGCAATAACTTTAGGGTGATTAGCCAGATCAATAAGCTGTTCCGTACTCAGGGTCGCAGCTTCATCCACATTTGGATGAACCCCAACAGTCGCTGTAAGTTGAGGATATTGTTCTGCAAGCTGGCGAACGGCTTCAATGCTATCTTTATCAATCGCAATACACAAAATATGTTCGATATTGTTTTCAGTAGCTTCTGCGACCATCGCAGCAATGCCGCCAGGTTGGTCAGCCAGTAAATTCAGGTGGCAATGTGAATCGATATACATAAATAACTCAGTTGGTGACGGCGGATACCGTCATGTTTGTCTTACATCGTGTAGGTAGCTTTATCAGACTTTAATTTGTCGACCAGATGATTTTCAATTTTGCCGCGAACGACATTCGCGCCGCCATCACCTTCGCTGAAATGTACGCCTATGCCTGCAGCCTGATTTCCTTGAGCACCTTTCGGGGTTATCCAGGCAATGGTCCCGGCAATTGGAATTTTCTCAGCCTCATCCAATAAGGTCAGCAGAATAAAAACTTCCTCGCCCATTTCATAATGTTTATTCGTGGGGATAAATAAACCACCGTTTTTGAGAAACGGCATAAAAGAATGATACAACATGTTCTGATCGCTTATTTTCAGCGAGAGGATACCTTTACGTGGATTCATACCCATAAAAAAGACTCTTTAATTATTTGCCGGTACGAGACTGCCAGTTTACTGAATTCGTATCTGAGATACGCATTACTGAAACCATAAAGTCCTCTATTAACAATGTCTTGTTGTAGTTATTTTGAGACGATATTAGCTTTATTGTATTCACTATGCAATCAACGATCTGCCAGTATTGCTGTGTTTCACTGACTTCAGCATATCCCGAATAATGGTTTTTGAGCCGGGTTTTAATCGTTGATAATAATTGGTGCATGACTTTCAAGAGATCTAACTGCTGCCATTGATTAGCAAGTTGGACGGGGTTTGTCTGTTGCAGCAGCAGCTGATCAAAATCCTGCTGAATCTGCTGATACGCCTGCCACTCATTACTTTCAAGGGCTTTAACGATAGCAAACGGGGCATCCTGGGTTAATGACGAGATTTTCTGCAGTTGCTCGACATCTGTTGAAATTCCTTCTGAATCAAGCCATTGCATCGTTATTGAGTAGTCAGGTGCCGACATATGCATTTGCTGGCAGCGGCTACGAATAGTGACAGGCAACCGATGCACTGCATCCGTAGTTAAAATCAAAATTGTATTGTTCTGAGGCTCTTCAAGCAGTTTTAATAAACTGTTGGCGGCACTATTGGTCATCGCATCAGCCGCTTCAATAACGACCGTTTTCCATTTGGCGATGCTCGGCGTCAATGACTGTTTTTCTTTCAGCGCACGGATTTGTTCTATTTTGATTGATTTACCCGCTTCTTCAACACTGATCGTCAAATGATCCGGATGATTCCCCGCCTGCATGATCTGACAGCTATGACAGACACCACAGGCGTGAAATTGATTGTCTACGTTTAAACATAAAAGGCTTTCAGCCATTTTGGCAGCAAATTGTGCTTTACCTAAGCCTGCAACACCGGTTACTAAAATGGCATGCGGCAGGCGCTGCTTATCGACTCTGACAACAACATGCTGCCAAAGTGTTTGCTGCCATGGAAAAAGCTCCGTCATAAACCTGATTTATCCACTAACTGATCAAGCTGTTGACTAAGCTGTTGTTGAATAGCAGCAATACTCTGGCTGGCATCTATTAACTTGATGCGCTCCGGCTCAGCCTCTGCGCGAGCCAAATAGCAGTTTTTCACACGTTCAAAAAAAGCCTTTTTTTCCTGTTCAAAGCGATCTTTTTGCTGCTGGCGTTGCTCAACACGTGTTTGCCCAAGCGCAACCGGTAAATCAAATAAAAATGTCACATCGGTCTGAAAGCCTTGCAAGGTCCACTCAGCCAATTGACGAATTCGCTGTTCGTCAATCCCTCTGCCCCCGCCCTGATAGGCAAAAGTGGCATCAACAAAACGATCAGACACGACCCAATCGCCGCGCTTTAACGCTGGCAGGATGACCTGTTGGATGTGTTCGGCACGCGCGGCAAACATCAGCAGTAATTCGGTATCTTCTGCCATCGCCTGATCCGTTGGCTTAAGCAGAACTTCACGGATTTTCTCTCCCAACGGAGTACCGCCCGGCTCACGTGTGACGACAACGTGTTTACCCTGATATCGTAAATAATCAGCAATAAATTGCAGCTGCGTTGATTTACCAGCACCCTCGATGCCTTCAATACTGATGAATTTTCCGTTCATTGGGTTAACCGCATATTATTCCAGTACTGCCTGACGGCACGATTATGGTCTTCAAGATTATCTGAGAAAACATGACCACCATTTTCAGCCCCCGCTACAAAATACAGACTGGTTCCTTCCGCCGGATTCATCGCTGCTTCAATAGACTCTTTACTGGGTAAACAGATTGGCGTCGGTGGCAAACCAAAACGGGTATAGGTATTGTATGGCGTATCGGTTTGCAGATCTTTTTTACGGATATTGCCATCATAACTCTCACCCATTCCATAGATAACCGTGGGGTCTGTCTGTAAACGCATACCTTTATCCAGACGTCTGACAAACACACCGGAAATTTCTGGTCGTTCTTCAGGAATGGCACTTTCTTTTTCAATAATAGAAGCCATGATCAGGACTTCATACGCCGATTCATATGGTAACTTTTCTGACATCTGTTGCCAGGCATTTTCCAGTTGGTTCTGCATTTTCTGATGCGCTCGACGTAAAAACTGTACATCCGTGGTATTGGCAGGAAAGTGATAAGTCTCAGGTAAAAACCAGCCTTCAACCCGTTCATTGTCAATAGCCAAGGCTTCGCGCACTGTTTCATTGTTCAGTTCGTTCAAAGTGATTTTGAGTTTTGGATGGGCCAGCATTTTTTCAAATAATTGATTTGCCGTCATCCCCTCGATAATAGTCAGCGAATATTGAACGACTCTGCCACTAATAAAGAGGTTTAATAAATCAGGCAACGTAGCATCAGCTTGAACCCTATACTCACCTGCTTTGATCTGCTGCGCATTACCTTGGAGTCGAGCATAGATATCCAGATAGACACTGGGAACTGGACTCAAACCACTATCGTATAAACGTTGACTGACTTTACTGATGTTATCACCGGGATTGATAGTAAAAATCGTATCATCTTCGATCAGATTCACTGGCTGATGCAGAAATCGTTGATATTCACTCCAGACTATCAAAGCAATAATCGCTATGAACACCAGTAAAAAAAGTAGTTTGATAGTTAAAGGTATTTTCATTGGTTTCTGTCTAATGAATTTAAAGCCTTCTGCAGCTTCTGGGTGATCGGACCGTGACCAAGATCCCTATTGAAGTCTGTGATATGTATAACCGGCCAGATACCCAGTAGACTGTTACAAACAAACATTTCATCAGCTGAGTTAATATCATCGATAGTCAGTGAGGTAATATGAACGGGCATCTCCAGTTTTTCAGCCAGGTTAATTAGCTGCTTACGCATAATACCAGCGATTCCACAGCTTGAAAGCTCAGTCGTGAATAATTTATTGTCCTTCACCAGAAACACATTTGACATGGTACCTTCGATTAGCCGATCTTGATAATCCAACATTAAACCTTCGGCAATCGTCTCATCCCGCCATTCATTTCGGGCAAGGATCTGTTCCAACCGGTTGAGGTGTTTGATTCCCGCTAAGCTTGGATTGATTGCTAAACGCTGATGGCAGATACGTACTTTGATGCCGGAAACATTATGAACAGGGTAAACCGGCATGGCATGGCTACTGATAATGCGGGTAGTTTGCATATCAGCTTCATAACGATAGCCTCTGCCACCTGAGCCACGAGTCAGAATAATCTTGACTACGGCATTGTGATTTAACTGCTGACAGACAGATTGAATATCTTGAATCAGTAACTGTTGTTGTTCTGCTGAAAAACCAATTTTCAGGCGATCACAACCTTCTTTTAAACGGGAAAGATGATCAGATAAAAATTCCAGTCCACCATGACGATAGGCGATGGTTTCAAATAAACCATCGCCATATTGCAAGCCACGATCCGCGACATCGATTCTGTTTTCGGGTTGGCCGTTAATCAGAATCATGTCGTGTCAACTAACTGAGTTTTTTGAAAATAACAGTACCGTTGGTGCCGCCAAAACCAAATGAATTCGACATGGCAATATCAATAGTCATTTGTCTGGCAGTATGTGGTACATAATCCAGATCACAAGCGTCATCCGGGTTGTCCAGATTGATAGTGGGGGGTGCCACCTGATCGCGAATCGCCAGAATACTGAATACCGCTTCTACGCCTCCGGCCGCGCCTAATAAGTGACCAATCATGGATTTGGTTGAACTGACAGCTACCTTTTGTGCTGAATGGCCCAAAGCGGTTTTAATCGCTTGGGTTTCAGCCACATCACCAGCAGGTGTTGATGTGCCATGAGCATTTATATAACTGATGTCTTCCGGGTTGATGGCTGCATCATTCATTGCATTTACCATGCAACGTGCTGCCCCCTCTCCGCCCTGTGACGGCATGGTCATGTGATAGGCATCACTGCTCATACCTGAGCCGACTAATTCAGCATAAATCGTTGCGCCCCGCTTTTTAGCATGCTCATATTCTTCTAATACGAGCACACCAGCACCATCACCCAGGACAAACCCGTCACGATCTTTATCCCACGGACGACTTGCAGCAAGTGGATCATCATTACGTGTTGATAAGGCACGCGCTGCAGCAAAACCACCTAAACCGGTTTTCGATGTAGCCATTTCGGCACCACCGGCGATCATCACATCAGCATCACCATACTGAATCATGCGACCAGCAGCCGAAATACAATGTGTGCCAGTAGAACAGGCAGTAACAATGGCGGTATTAGGACCTTTCATGCCATACATGATCGACAAATTACCGGAGATCATGTTGATAATGTTACTAGGCACAAAGAAAGGCGAAATTTTACGTGGACCACCATTCAGAAAACTGTCATAGCCGGCCTCGATACCAGGCAAGCCGCCAATACCCGAACCAATAACAACACCAATACGCTCAGCATTGGCATCAGTCACTTCGAGACCAGCATCTTTAATTGCTTCCACTGCGGCTGCAATGCCGTAGTGAATGAAAGTATCCATTTTCTTGGCGTCTTTACGAGAAATAACTGTCTCAACATCAAAGTCTTTGACGCTAGCACCAAAACGAACTGGAAAATCAGTTACATCAAATGATGTGATTGGTGCCACACCACTTTTGCCTGCCAGGATGTTATCCCAGCTTTCTGCCACCGATAAACCGACCGGTGTTACCGCGCCCAGCCCGGTAACCACAACGCGTCTTTTAGACATCAGCTTTCCTCTTGCGAATCTTCTCTATAGATACAACGTAGCCGCCTAGCATGACTTGCACGCTAGACGGCTACATCTGAAGCAATCTGTAATATTAAGACTGTACAGAATTAATATAAGCGACAGCTTCTTTTACTGTGGTGATCTTTTCAGCTTCTTCATCAGGAATTTCACATTCAAATGCTTCTTCCAGTGCCATAACCAGCTCAACAGTGTCCAGCGAGTCAGCACCCAGATCATCAATAAATGAAGCATCGGCAGTTACTTCATCGGCGTTTACACCCAATTGTTCGACAACAATTTCTTTTACTCGAGCTTCAATATCACTCATAACATCTGTTTCCTTTGGTGGTTAAGTACAAACAACGTGCTGGCATTTTATAGTGCGAGCACTGCGGAGACAAGCTGGAAGCCTTGTCCGAAAATATCTCCACAATAAAAAAACCTGAGTCTCTGCAGATTCAGGCCCTCAATTCATATACATGCCGCCGTTTACATGCAGCGTTTCGCCGGTAATATATCCTGCTAAAGGACTGGCCAAAAAGCTGACAGCAGCGGCAATTTCTTCTGCCTCACCGAGGCGTTTGATCGGAACCTGTTCCAGTAACGCTGTTTTATGCGCTTCTGGCAGACCACTGGTCATATCGGTATCAATAAACCCTGGCGCAACACTGTTTACAGTAATACCGCGTGCCCCGACTTCACGAGCCAAAGATTTGCTAAAGCCAATCACACCCGCTTTAGCTGCGGCATAATTAGTTTGACCAGCATTCCCCATCACACCAACAACGGAGGTGATATTAATAATTCGGCCCCAACGGGCTTTGGTCATCGCGCGGACGCAGCGTTTACTCAGTTTAAAAATAGGTGTGAGATTGGTATTGATAATATCGTCCCATTCTTCATCTTTCATGCGCATCAGTAAATTATCACGGGTAATTCCGGCGTTATTGACCAGAATATCCGGCGCAGAAAATTCTGTTTCAATCGCTGTGACGGCCTCATCAATCGCATTATCCTGCGTGACATTCAATACCATGCCTTTGCCCTGAATGCCTGCTGATTGCAAATATTCACTGATGGCAGCGGCGCCATTTTCTGAGGTGGCGGTGCCGATAACCGTTGCACCCTGCTCGCCCAGACTCAACGCAATGGCACGTCCGATACCACGGGTGGCCCCCGTTACCAAAGCAACTTTACCTTGTAGGCTCATGATTATTCTCCTAACGCTTCTTGAGTTTTCTGCAGAGTTACTGAATCAAATACCGGTAAAGCCTGCAAAGATTTATCGATACGTTTGCTCAGGCCAGCCAGGACTTTCCCCGGTCCACATTCAACCAGCGTATCCACACCCTGTGCAGCAAGCCATTCGACCGTTTCAACCCAACGAACCGGATTGTATAACTGTTGTGCTAATAATTGACGAATTTCATCAGGATCGGCAGTTGTGCTCACACTTGTATTATGAATTACAGGAATTTGGGGAGCTTGAAGAGTGACGGATTCCAGCTCTGTAAGTAATTCTTCAGCAGCCGGACGCATCAAAGCACAATGCGAGGGTACGCTGACAGGTAATAGCAGAGCACGTTTTGCGCCTTTTTCAGTCGCAATTTCAACAGCTTTATCAACGGCAGATTTGGTTCCGGCAATCACTACCTGGCCCGGTGAGTTAAAATTAACCGCTTCAACGACGCCTATATCACAGGCTTTCTGACAGACAGCTTTGACGACATCATCGTCCAGACCAAGTATAGCCGCCATAGCGCCCTCACCTGAAGGAACGGCCTGTTGCATCAATTGACCGCGTTTTTCGACCAGCTTAATGGCTGTTTTAAAATCCAGAGCCTGTGCTGCTACCAGTGCAGTATATTCACCCAGGCTATGACCTGCCAGATAAGCTGGCTTATACTGGCTCGTCGCCTCCCAGCAACGCCAGACAGCAATACCGGCGGCCAGCATGGCTGGTTGGGTTTTATCAGTTTGATTTAATTCAGTTTCAGGTCCGTTTTGAACAAGTGACCATAAATCATAACCAAGGGCCTCACTGGCCTCTGAAAATGTTTGCTGAACTTGCGGAAACCTTTCAGACAACTCGGCTAACATGGATACTGATTGAGAACCCTGACCGGGAAAGACAAAAGCTGAATGCATTGCTAAAAACACCTCAGATTAATATTTGATGAGCGCAGAGCCCCAGGTAAACCCACCACCAAACGCTTCAAACAACAATGTTTCGCCGCGCTTGATACGACCATCACGCACGGCTACATCTAAAGCCAGTGGAATAGATGCCGCAGAGGTATTACCATGGTCTTGAACGGTAACGACAACACTGTCCATGGACATGCTCAATTTTTTGGCTGTCGCCGCAATAATTCGGATGTTCGCCTGATGCGGGATCAGCCAATCAATATCGTGTTTATCTAATTGATTAGCTTCAAGTGTTTCGTCGACGATCTTACTAAGGGTTTTGACGGCCACCTTGAAAACTTCATTGCCTTGCATTTCGATATAAGCTGGATCTTCGGTTATAGCACTGCCTGGCCCGGTCGGCACATGTAACAGATTATTAAAGCTGCCATCGCAGTGGATATGTGTAGACAGTACACCAGGCTCAACAGAAGCCTGAAGCACGACGGCACCCGCTCCATCACCAAATAACACACAGGTATTGCGGTCAGTCCAGTCGACTATGCGCGACAAGGTTTCTGCTCCAATAACCAGTACATTTTTAGCACTGCCTGACTTAATAAACTTGTCGGCAATAGTTAATGCGTAAACAAAACCCGTGCAAACGGCCTGAATATCAAACGCTGGACAGCCATGAATCCCCAGCCGTTGCTGAACCAGTGCTGCGGTGCTTGGAAAAATGCGTGTCGGAGTTGTTGTTGCGACAATAATCATGTCAATGTCGCGAGACTTTAATCCTGCAGAAGAGATGGCATTTTTGGCAGCAAAGTACGCTAAATCAGTTGTGGTTTCGTCAGTGGCAGCAATATGTCTTTTTTTTATACCGGTACGATCGGTAATCCACTCATCACTGGTTTCAACCATTGATTCTAAATCAATGTTTGTCAGAAATTTTTCCGGTAAATAGCTGCCCGTCCCGGCAATTCTGGAATAAATCACAATACTTGTTCCTCTAGAAGAGTTTCAAGATGTCTAGTGATATTCTTCGGTACGTCTTTTCTGGCTTCAAGAATGGCAATATTTATCGCATTGGCGAACGCAAACGCGTCAGCACCACCATGACTTTTGATCACGATGCCTTGTAAACCAATCAAATTGGCTCCGTTAAATGCTCGAGGATCGAGTTCTTTACTGAAATGTTTCAAAACCGGATAGGCAATCAAACCGGCAATTTTAGTGAAAATATTACGACTAAATGCCTGACGCAGATAATGACGAATCATATGCGCGACGCCTTCACTGGCTTTTAACGCCACATTACCAACAAACCCATCACAGACCAGTACATCAACTTCGCCATGGTAAAGACCATCACCTTCAACATAACCATAATAATTCAAGTCTGTTTTAGCCAATAAACGAGCCGCTTCTTTTACCCGTTCATTACCTTTAATTTCTTCAGCACCAACATTAAGCAGGCCCACTGTCGGATTTGGTTTTCCATCAATCAACTCGGCCAACACGGAGCCCATTAATGCAAATTGCACCAGATGTTCGGCTGTGGAGTCCACATTGGCCCCAAGATCGAGAACATAGGTGTGTCCACGCATGGTGGGCAATGCTGTAATGATGGCTGGACGTTCAATTCCTGGCAGGGTTTTTAATACAAAACGTGCCGTTGCCATCAATGCGCCGGTATTGCCGGCACTGATACAGGCAGCAGCCTGCCCTTCTTTTACAAGATTTATGGCCACCCGCATTGAAGAATCTTTTTTACCGCGAAGTGCTGATGAAGGGGCTTCATCCATGCCAACCGTTTGAGAAGCATGGTGAATTTTAATCCGGTGCTTGTCAGCAAACTGATGTTTGGCTAACTCTGCTGATATGGTGGCTTCATCGCCCACCAGAATCAGTTCTACATCGGTATGCCTTTCCAGCGTTGATATGGCAGCGGGGATCACGACTTGTGGTCCGTGATCCCCGCCCATAGCGTCGATCGAAATTGTTAAAGTCAATTTCTGTTAAGCCTTATTCACTCTTGTCAGCGATGACTTTACGGCCACGATAGTAACCGTCAGCGGTTACATGATGACGACGGTGTAATTCACCTGAAGTTGAATCAACAGATAATGTTGACTCTGTCAATGCATCATGTGAACGACGCATGCCGCGACGTGAAGGACTCTTTTTACTCTTTTGAACAGCCATGGCTTAAACTCCTAAACCCAAAATAAATTACTTTTTCGATTTCAATGCAGATAACACTGCAAATGGTGAGACCGGTTTCTCAGCCTCAATTTCTTCTTCCCCCGCTTGCCATAATTCTTCAGGCAAACATGGATAATCATGTTTTGGCACGATTGGCAAAGCGAGTATCAACTCATCTTCCACAATCTGTGCCGGATCAACTTGTTTTGCATCATTCAAGATCCAAGGCTCATATTGTTCAGCCAGTCCTTCAATCTTTCCTTCGTGTCGTACCAATGCCAGCTTTGTGACTATATCCATTGTATGGGCCATAGGCTCCATACAACGTTCACATAGCAGTTTGACTGTTACAGCAAATTGCCCACGCATAAAAGGTGTGCCGGTCGTATCAATATCAAACAGCATATCGACTTTCACCGTCCCCGAATCGTCATAAAGCATTTCACTCAAACGCGACATTTTACTGACCGGGATTTCGCCCGCTATCTGTAAACCGCTATGAGCAAAACGAAACGGATCTAACTCTTTTGGCAATTGCTGATGCATAATCGACGGGATTATATAAGAATTGGTATCAAACAGCAAAAAGCTGTTTATTCCTGCCGAATTCAGCAGGAAGTGAACTTTTAGAATTGTTGCGATGGACGATGACTTTAAACGTCATTATGCAGCTCAATGGTCACGTTACCTTCTTCAGCACTCTGTTTTGACATGTCATTACGCAGCGCATCAATATAGTACAAGTAGGTCTCATCAATATCACCGGTAATGTAATCGCCATCAAAGCATGAGGTATCAAAACGTTCAACATCACTTTTCTTGTTAATGGCTTCGACCAGATCTTTCAAATCCTGATAAATTAACCAATCCACACCCAGCTCTTCGGCAATTTGTTGGACGTTACGATTGTGCGCGACAAATTCAGATGGTGATGGCATATCTATACCATACACATTAGGGAAACGAACCGGTGGCGCTGCGGATGCCAGGTAGACTTTTTTAGCGCCTGCATCCCGGGCCATTTGCACGATTTGCTGAGAAGTAGTACCACGAACAATTGAGTCATCAACCAGCAGAACATTTTTATCGCGGAACTCCAGATCGATTGCGTTCAATTTCTGCCGAACCGATTTTTTGCGCTGTTGTTGACCTGGCATAATAAAGGTGCGGCCAATATAACGATTTTTAATAAAACCTTCGCGGTATACCACGCCTAAATCATAAGACAGTTGTAATGCAGCACTGCGGCTGGTGTCGGGGATGGGGATCACCACATCAATATCATGGTCAGGAAATTCGCGTTTAATTTTATCCGCCAGTTTGGTTCCCATACGCATGCGGCTTTTATGTACCGAAATACCATCCATCATTGAATCAGGGCGAGCAAAGTATACATATTCAAATATACAAGGTGATTTAATTGGATTTTCGGCACATTGCTTATTATGGAAACGGCCTTCCATATCAATAAAGATGCATTCGCCCGGCTGCACATCACGCATAAATTCAAAATCCAGCGTATCCATGACAACGCTTTCAGAAGCCACAACATATTCGGTGCCTTGCTCGGTCTCACGTTTGCCGATAACCGCAGGACGAATACCGTAAGGATCACGAAACGCCAGCATACCGACACCGGCAATCATGGCGACGGCAGCATATGCCCCTTTACAGCGTTTATGAACTTCGACAACAGCGTTGAAAATATCTTCTGGTTGTGGTTTGAGTTTTCCAGAAGTCTGTAACTCATGAGCCAGTACATTCAGTAAAACTTCCGAGTCGGAGCCGGTATTCAGGTGCCGACGATCGCTTTTAAATAACTGATCAGATAAGAGCTGCGTATTGGTCAGGTTGCCATTGTGTGCCAGTGCGATACCAAAAGGTGAATTGACATAAAAAGGTTGGGACTCAGCTGAGTTGGAGCATCCCGCGGTCGGATAACGAATATGTCCTATTCCCATCGAGCCTTTAAGCCGAATCATATGACGCGTATGAAACACATCTTTTACCAGGCCATTATCCTTACGAAGATAAAACCGTCCGGTTTGGTCACAAGTCATAATGCCCGCAGCATCCTGACCACGATGTTGTTGAACTGTCAGACCATCATATAACGCTTGATTGACTTCTGAATGACCAACGATACCAATAATTCCACACATAAAAACACCCTGTCAGGATTAGTTGAAGTTAACGTGTTCAGCAACATCAGCCGGTAACAGCTGCTTGACCCAAACCGCCAGATCTTCAAAGTGTTGTAACAATAATGAGTTTTGCCACCAACTATCTGATGGCATGGGTGTTACACCTGCAACCAACACCAAAAGTGTAACGATTGCAACACCTCTAAGAATACCGAAAATCACCCCGAGTGCCCGGTCTGTACCGCTAAGCCCTGTTTTTTCAACCAATTGTGAAATCAAATGATTAACCAGGGCACCGAGTATTAATGTGACAACAAATAAGACAAAAAAAGCGATAAATAAACGTATGGTAACTGTATCGATATAGGGCGTTAACAAGCTGGCGAAATTTGCATAAAACATAAAGGCGACCCAAATCGCCACTATCCAGCTGATTAATGAAAGTACTTCTTTTATAAATCCACGAACGATACTGATGCCCGACGAAATCAAAATAATGCCGATTATTAAATAATCTACCCAGTTCATTATGACTCCGCATCGAGCAGCGTGTTAAAAAGAGAATTTTATCAGAATTGCGAAAGCTAACCCAATATATTTACGCTTATCCGATTACAAAAAGATGACCAAAGAATTCATCATGGATAAGGAAATATCTGGGTATTCAAATTCAATTGTTCACGAATTGAAGCCGCGGTTCGTTCCAAAGTAGCTCTATCAGCATCTGGTTGAAGCCTGACACGGTAGATTACAGTCTCTCCTGACCGGGTTTGTTCAATCATCGGTTTATATCCAATATCTTCCAACTGCTTTTTCAGGCTGGTTGCATTGGCTTCTACCGAAAAACTACCCAATTGAAGAATCCATCGTGAAGCTGAGTCAGCTGATGTGGAAGGTTCAGGTTGGCTCACTGGTGGCGGAGACGGTTCGGGCGTCTCAGCAACAGGTTCGGGTTCTGGTTTAGGAGCAGGAGCCGGTTTTTCTGAAATAATTTCTGGTTCTGGCGTTTTTTCTGTTGAAGAATCGGTTTCTACCGGCTTATCAGATACGGAAGATTGAGGAATATTCTCTGTATCAGCAGAACCAATATCAACAAAAGCTTCTTCAGCTAGAGAAGTCTCATCTCCCATCAGGGATTCATCATCAGTTTCTTCCTGTAATGCTTCAATCACCGAAGAAAACTGAATCGGCTCTTCTTCTTGAACTTGCCTCCCTGATTCTGTCTGACTGACTTTAGATAAAACGATATAAGCGAGCACGGCGATGAAAAAGACAAGCAAAAGCGTCCCGATTAAACGCTGTTGTTGTTTTTGAGTCATCATAAATCTCCGTTGCTCGCTTTAAACAGGTTAATGCCGGTTTTGTGTATTGACTTCGTGAAAACTGGCCTGATCTGGTGGCATTACAGTCGCAGTATCCGGAGTAGGTAATACCTTGGTTGGCATATGCTGCAAGGCTTTTTCCAATACTTCATTAATCCAGCGTACAGGAATAATCTCCAGCCCGGATTTTACATTATCCGGAATTTCCCGTAAGTCCTTCACATTATCTTTAGGAATCAGAACGGTATCAATGCCACCACGATGTGCGGCCAGCAATTTCTCTTTCAAACCACCAATGGCCAACACCTCGCCACGCAACGTGATCTCGCCTGTCATGGCCACATTGGATTTAACCGGTATACCGGTTATCGCTGAAACCAGTGCAGTACACATACCAATACCTGCGCTTGGGCCATCTTTTGGTGTCGCACCTTCGGGTACATGAATATGTAAATCGTGACTTTGCAGATAATCCTCGGCAATGCCCCACTCTACTGCCCGAGAACGAACAACGGTGGTAGCCGCCTGAATGGATTCCTGCATCACATCACCCAGTTTACCTGTATAGCTGGCTTTGCCTTTACCCGGCATTACCGCCGATTCGATAGTCAGTAACTCACCACCCACTTCGGTCCAGGCCAGACCAGTGACCTGTCCAATGCGATCATCTTCTTCAGCAACACCATACTGATAATGATAGACGCCTAAATAGTCTTCCAGATTATCTGCTGTCACAACAACCTTCTCGGTTGGTGATTCACTGAGGATTTGCTTAACTAATTTGCGACAGATCTTCGAAATTTCACGTTGCAGATTACGCACACCTGCTTCACGTGTATAACGCCGAATGATTTCCATCACTGCATCAGAGGTAATTTCAATCTCATTCGCTTTCAGACCATTGTCTTTTATCGCTTTTGGCAACAAATACTGCAATGCGATATTCAATTTTTCATCTTCGGTATACCCTGCAAGACGAATTATTTCCATTCGATCACGCAGTGCATCCGGAATATTCAATGTATTTGCAGTACAGACAAACATTACATCCGACAAATCATATTCGACTTCAAGATAGTGATCGGCAAATGTTGAGTTTTGCTCAGGATCAAGCACTTCCAATAAGGCAGAAGCCGGATCACCACGGAAATCCTGAGCCATTTTGTCGATTTCATCCAATAAAAACAGTGGATTACGTACACCTGTTTTGGAAATATTCTGAATCACTTTACCCGGCATAGAGCCAATGTAAGTACGGCGGTGACCACGAATTTCCGCTTCATCGCGCACACCACCCAATGCCATGCGGCTGAATTTACGATTAGTCGAACGGGCAATAGATTGCGCAATAGAGGTTTTACCGACCCCTGGAGGTCCAACCAGACAAAGAATAGGACCTTTCAGCTTTTTAACACGTTTCTGTACCGCGAGGTATTCAATAATGCGTTCTTTAACTTTTTCCAGTCCATAGTGATCTTCATCCAGAACCTGCTGTGCATGGTCCAGATCCAGCGTCACCCGTGAGCGTTTTTTCCACGGTACCTCAAGTAAATATTCAATGTAGTTTCGAACCACTGTTGCTTCTGCAGACATTGGCGACATCATTTTCAATTTTTTCAGTTCAGACTCAGCTTTATCACGAGCCTCTGTACTCATACCCGCCGCCGCAATTTTTTCCGCTAGTTCTTCAACTTCGTTGCCACTGTCATCCAGTTCACCAAGTTCTTTCTGAACCGCTTTAAGTTGTTCGTTCAGATAGTACTCGCGCTGGCTTTTCTCCATCTGTTTTTTAACACGGTTACGAATACGTTTTTCGATTTGCTGGATATCGATTTCCGATTCCAGGAATGCCATCAACTTTTCAATTCGGTCTTTGACGTCAGACATTTCAAGTAAAAGCTGTTTGTCTTCAAGCTTGAGCGTCATATGCGCAGCAACGGTATCTGCCATACGAGCCAGATCTTCAATGCTGGATAAAGAAGCAATCACTTCAGGTGGAATTTTCTTATTGAGTTTAACGTACTGCTCAAACTGTCCCAGCAGTGTCCGCATTAATACATCAGCTTCACGCTGATCAGGATGCTCATCAATAAAACTGGCAACTTCAGCTTCGCAAAAAGCATTGGTATTGTCGTATAAAGCAACTTTAGCGCGTTGTGTACCTTCAACCAATACTTTTACTGTGCCATCCGGTAACTTTAATAACTGCAGAATATTGGCAAGGGTTCCTGTTTCATACAGATTTTCTGGCGCAGGAGAATCTTCGCCAGAATCTTTTTGGGCTACCAGCAGGATTTGTTTATTTTCATCCGTAGCGTGTTCCAGTGCTTTGATGGATTTTTCTCGTCCAACAAATAAAGGAATAACCATATGCGGATATACAACAACATCACGTAGTGGCAATACAGGCACTTTTTGCAATGCATTGTCATCAGTTGATGTAGCTTCAAATTCTTTTTCCATCAATGCAGACCTCTTTAGGGAGTCAACAGACACGGTTATCGTGTTCGTGAAAACAATATGGGGACAGGCATAAAGAAATCAAGCGTCCGGAGAAACCGGACGCGTTAAAATCAGCCGAAGTGTTTAAAGATCAATCAGGTAGGAACTATTTATCACCTGAAGCGAGATCAGCGGGTTGATCTTCATAAATCAAAATAGGCGTGTTTTCACCATTGATAACACTTTCATCAACCACCACTTTGGTGACGTTATCCAAAGACGGCAGGTCAAACATAGTATCCAGCAATACATTTTCAATAATTGAACGCAAACCACGAGCACCGGTCTTACGCTCCATGGCTTTGCGAGCAATCGCCCGTAAAGCATCCGCCCTGAACTCTAATTCACAATTTTCAAGTTCAAACAATTTTTCATATTGTTTGGTTAATGCATTTTTAGGCTCAGTTAAAATCTGTACCAAAGCGGCCTCATCAAGTTCTTCAAGCGTGGCAACTACCGGCAGTCGGCCTACAAATTCCGGTATCAAGCCATACTGAATTAAATCTTCTGGCTCTACTACACGTAATGCCTCACTTGAAGGCGAATTGGTATCGACACTTTTAACATCGGCAGAAAAACCAATACCACCTTTGTGAGTACGGTTGCGGATAACTTTGTCCAACCCAGCAAAGGCACCACCACAAATAAACAGAATTTTGCTGGTATCAACTTGCAAAAACTCCTGTTGAGGATGTTTTCGGCCGCCTTGAGGAGGAACAGAAGCGATCGTACCTTCAATCAATTTCAACAATGCCTGCTGAACGCCCTCACCAGATACATCACGCGTTATTGATGGATTGTCTGATTTTTTTGAAATCTTATCAATTTCATCAATATAAACGATTCCTGTTTCAGCTTTTTCAACATCGTAATCACATTTTTGCAGTAATTTCTGAATAATGTTTTCAACGTCTTCACCAACGTAGCCAGCTTCGGTCAATGTTGTTGCGTCGGCCATAGTGAAGGGTACATTCAATTGTCTGGCAAGCGTCTCAGCCAGTAAGGTTTTACCGCTACCGGTTGGCCCTATCAGCAGAATGTTGCTTTTGGATAATTCCACATCATCATTTTTAGTACCATGACGCAAACGTTTGTAATGGTTATAAACCGCTACTGATAACACCCGTTTTGCTTTGACCTGGCCGATAACATAGTTATTAAGTGCCGAATCAATTTCATGAGGAGATGGTAGTCTGGAATCCGCTTTTTCATCGGTTTTTTCTTGTAACTCTTCCCGAATAATATCGTTGCAAAGCTCAACACATTCATCACAGACGAATACCGAAGGGCCAGCGATCAATTTTTTTACTTCATGCTGACTTTTACCGCAGAATGAACAGTAAAGTAATTTGTCGTCGTTTTTTTTGTCGTCGCTCATCGCTCTACTTTCCTAACTTTTGTGATTGCTCAAGATTTCTCTGCAGGTCGGCTATTCATTACAGCATCAATTAAACCATATTCTGCTGCCTGTTCACCATTCATGAAGTTATCACGATCAGTATCACGTTCAATTTTCTCAATATCTTGACCAGTGTGATGGGCCATAATTCCATTTAATCGATCACGAATACTTAAAATTTCCTTGGCATGGATATCAATATCCGATGCCTGTCCCTGAAAACCGCCTAACGGCTGATGCACCATAATGCGTGAATTTGGTAATGCAAAACGTTTGCCTTTGGCTCCGGCCGTTAAGAGTAAAGCGCCCATACTGGCCGCTTGACCGATGCATAACGTGCTGACCTGCGGTTTGATAAACTGCATTGTGTCATAAATTGCCAGACCAGCGGTCACAGCACCACCTGGAGAATTGATATAAAGGTGAATGTCTTTATCAGGGTTTTCAGATTCGAGGAATAACATCTGGGCGACAATCAAATTCGCCATATGGTCTTCCACCTGACCCACTAAAAAAATAATACGTTCTTTCAGCAGCCGGGAATAAATATCGTAGGAACGTTCACCACGTGAAGTCTGCTCAACGACGATTGGAACCAATGCATTTTGAACTGGATTGAGATGCTCAGAAAATATATTGCTCATAGCGGTCCTGTTTTCATGCCAAATAAAAAATAACCCGTGCCCAAAAGTTTGAGCACGGGCTGTCTTTGTAAAAAACGTGCTTGTGCCTTTAGGCTACAGCATTCATCACTTCTGAAAAGGAAGATGCTTTTTCTTCAACTGTAACATGATCGTAAATCCATTCAACTACGGCGTCTTCAACAACCATCATCTGGATTTCAGATAATTTATCCTGATTGGTCATGTAGTAATTCATAACGTCTTCTGGATCTTCATAACTGGCGGCAATCGCTTCAATTGCTTCGCGAACCCGTTTTTCTTCAGGTTGAATTTTGTTATCGGAAATTATCTTACCGATCAGCAGGCTGAGTTTGACACGTTTTTCTGCATTTTCCTTGAAGTTGCTCAGCTCAAAAGGTAAACCTTCAACGTTCACACCCTGGTTACGTAAATTATTTTTTGCTTGTTCCATCAAATAATTGGCTTCACGTTCTACCGGAGCTTCCGGCAAAGCAACTTCATTATTCGCTGCTACGCTATCCATCGCTTTGCGCTTGTTCACATTTTTCAATGCACCGGCAAGTTCACGTTCCATATTTGAACGAACTTCTTTTTTCAATGCAGCAATGCCACCGTCAACACCACACATCTCTGCAAATTCTTTGTCTAATTTAGGCAGTTTTTTCTTGGCAACCTGTTTAACCGTAACAGCAAAATCCGCTTTTTTACCACGTAAATGTTCTGCACGATAGTCATCAGGGAAAGTCATTGAAATAGTCAGCTGTTGATCCTGTTTCACACCTACGAGTTGTTGCTCGAATTCAGGCAACATGCTGCCATTGCCAATAACGACTAATACATCCTGACCTTTACCGCCCTGGAATTCTTCACCATCAATACTGCCGATAAAATCAATGGTCACGCCATCTTCTTCTTTGGCTGCACGTTTGAGGGGATCCCAAGTCATGCGCTGCTCGCGCAAGGTTTCAAGCATTTTATCGACATCTTCATCTGTGACTGCAGCAACGGTTTTTTCCAGCTTGATGTCATCCAGCTTTACAGCTTCAAGTTCAGGAAAGATTTCATAATTCAACGTGTAGATTAACGCTGTTTCTTCTTCTTTCATGCTGTCGATATGAGGTGGACTGGCAGGATTGACATTTTCTTGAGTGAACGCTTCACGCATGCTGTCCTGGACTATTTGATCAATCACTTCGCGACGTGCTGAGGGACCATGCGTTTTAACCAGCATTTTCATCGGAACTTTGCCGGGACGGAAACCAGCCATCCGAACTGATGGACGGATAGATGACAAACGTTGTTGAACGGCTTGTTCAATATTCGCATCTTCCACAGTGATGGTCATTTTACGACCGAGTTCGCTGACATTTTCTACAGTTACTTGCATTCTTTAAACCTCAAACACGGGGATTAAGCGCATCGTCAGACATTTTAGCGCCGACAATTGTAAATGGTACGAGAGGAGAGACTCGAACTCTCACAGGTTACCCTACTGGAACCTAAATCCAGCGCGTCTACCAATTCCGCCACTCTCGCAAATCGTTACAGATATGCTTACATATCTAATTAAGTCGGCCATTATAGCCAGATAAACTGACCAAAACTAGCCTTGTATTGTCAAAAATGCGAATGCCAGGGCTGCTTGCTGGCAAAACTGGCGAAAAGCGATAAGATCCTGTCGATCTAATTCCCTGCCGGATGCCTGTCTGTCAGCCAGAAATAACCCCACGGGTTTATTGGCTTTTTTTAATGGCATTGCCAGGACTGCGTTGACACTTAATAAATCTTTACTTTCTGTTTGCAGTTTTTTTAACGCATTCTGCTGTGATGAATCGACCAACAAAGCATCTTCTGCAGACAGTAAATCACTAAATATTGACGGTTTACTCTGAATGTCTATCTGAAACAACTCACAGAATTGTTCATCCTGGTTGCCAAGAGCATAACGACAATTCAGCCGGCTTTTATCCGCTGATATCACCGCAAAAATCACGCGATCCATGCCTGTACCACGATAAATACCTTCCATCACCATTTCAAGTATCTGATTAATTCCCCTATGCTCCTGAATCGCTTGCGAAATATCCTGCAGAATGCGTAGCTGGATAGATTGGTCCGGTACCTGATAAATGGCTGTAAGTTCAACGTCACTGATGAAGTTCTCTGACTCCCCTTCGGCCTGGACTTCATCAGGCAAAGGGATCAATCCATGTGCACGCTCTATACCGGTCAGGTTAAGTAATTGCTGGGCAGCCAGGGCACTGGCATAGACAGTTGGTTTTACTGTTTCAGTTTTACTGTGAGTCAGCTCCGCGACACCGTCAAACCATGGCGCTAACTTACTGACATTCCATGATTTTCTGGTATCAATTGCCAATTGCCCCGCGTAACGAATGATCTTTACCGCTTCGGTCTTTACATGAGGGCGAAAACTTTCAATTAATAAGTCATTTAATGCCCAGGCTTCCGCCAGTCCCTGTGTGAGTTGATTCAGGGTGTATCCTAAGGTTTCTGTTTGGGCGGATACATTTGATTCGGTTTGTTCAAATGCTGTGACGGTTTTTTCATCCGCAAAGGCCCAAAACGTCAGATGTCCCAAACGTGACAATAACGCGGCAATGAAAATATCTTCCGGCATTTCCGATTTACAAAGCGTCGCCATATTTTGTGCCTGCACAGCAGCGTGCAGAGATATAGCCATTTCCTTCAATACTTTTTCATGTCGTTTACTGGCTTTTAATGAATCAATTAACACCAGTGTCAGTGCCAACACTTTGACCTGCTCAAAACCTAGCAGCATTAAGGCTCTGGAAACGGTATTAATGTGATGACCTTGCGGATTGTAATACACACTGTTGGCCATTTTTAATAAACGCCCGGTCAAAGCCGCATCACGCAAAATAACCTGTGCCACATCGACCGCGGCACTGTCTTCCTGTTCCAGAATTTGATTGATTTCCAGCATGGTATTGGGAAATACCGGCATATGCTTATCCGTCAGTTGACGGATAAACCGTTGAGCTGCGACAGGTATTGGCGTCAGTGTCATTCGCTGTCTTCTTTCGCAACCAGCTGATTAGCGATGCCATGTGGAACATGGCCGGTAGCAACATGATCTCTTGCAGAAATACAGTGACGTTCCTGATCATCAAAAAAGATATCGGCACCAAATGATTTCAAAAACGGACCTTTCTCCATACCTCCCAGAAAAATAGCTTCATCAATTCGAATCCCCCATTCACGTAAGGTACGGATTACCCTTTCATGAGCGGGCGCAGAACGAGCTGTTACCAGTGCGGTGCGAATCGGTGAGCTGTTTTCCGGATATTGCGTCTGGATCTGATTCAATGCCATTAAAAAGTCTTTAAACGGGCCACCCGATAATGCCTGACGGGCCGTTTGCTGCTCGTTCTGAGTAAAAGCTTCCAGTCCACGCTCTTTAAATATCCGCTCGGACTCATCCGAAAATAAAACTGCATCCCCATCGAAGGCAATACGAAGTTGCTCGGATTCAGAGTTATTCCCCAGATTGGATGGCAATATTGTCGCAGCAGCGATACCCGCTTCAAGCGCCATACGAACATCTTCAGGACTAGTGGATAAAAACAGGTTGGCACTGAACGGTGCTACATATCTATAAGGACTGCTACCAGAGGTAAACACAGCACGGATAATGGCTAATTTATGGTGTTGGATCGAGTTGAACACTCTTAGGCCGGTATCGGCACTGTTACGTGATAACAAGATGATCTCAACACGTGGAGTATTGGGATTATTATCATTTAAAGCCAGTAACTTCTTCACCAGATTAAACGCACCACCCGGAGATAATGGCACATCCTCATTTTCAATCTGAAACTGGCAATAGGCTTCAGTACCCTGCTCCTCGTAAATTCGATGGCTTTCATCCAAATCAAACAATGCACGCGATGAAATAGCCACCACCAATGGTTTTGTCGGCGTTTCCACGTTTACTCCCTGATTAATGATTGAGCATCTAAATGAGCATTCTGTTTAATGACATTCCACATTTTTTCTCTGGCTTCAGCTGGTAACTTCGGGCTGTTAAATAATCTTTGCATATCCTGTTCAAAACTGGTCAGTACAGATACCGATGCCGGTTTGCCTTTAGGAAAATCACTGTCAGCGGTAAAAACCACATGACAGAACACCGGCATTTTGGGGATTATCGAACGGACAGCCTGACGAGCATTTTCGAGATGATGCAACGGATTGGTAAACTTATAACTCCGACCGTCGACAATTTGCGTCCATTCCTCAATTTTTTCGGCCCCGAACAGGTGACCACTTATCGGGTAATCACGCAGAATCAATATGCCTTGTTCCAACAGAAAAAGCTTTTCAATTTCCAGCAAACCGCCTAATCCATCCGGCAGGACCAAATTCTTAAGTTCGTCCTGTTTATAGGGTTTTAACACTTGCTCAATCTGAATCTCTGAATGACTTTTCCGAACAAAATGCCGATAGAATAACCAGATAACGAATATAACAAATACGCCCAGTGCACCGGCCGTTTCTATAGAAAATTCTTCAAGCAAACGAGTACCACTCCTAAATTTTTCAGACATTATACGGCGTTCAGATGAGGCTTTGTGCATTTGCCTTATCGTTTTGCGGGTCCTGATGAATAATGATTTCGGCATCATCAAATAACCCACGAATTTCGCGACTCACTTTATCACTGACATTATGCGCTTCCTGTAAACTCAGCTCAGGATCCAATTCCAGATGCAACTGAATAAAAACCGTCGTGCCTGAACGTCTGGTCCTTAAATCATGCAGACCTTTGGCTTGGGGATGCGTAAATACCAATTGTATTATCTGTTGCCGCTCAGCCTCAGAGATTTCATGATCCATCAATAAATCAATGGCATCCCTGAGAATTTTCCATGCACTGAACAAGACATACATGGCAATCATTACCGCCATTAATGGGTCGAACCAGAGCAAGCCGAACTGCGTTAATAACAAAGCAATGATCACGCTGAAATTGACCAACAGATCTGACTTGTAATGTAATGAATCCGCACGAATGGCTGATGAATTGGTTTTGGCGATGACATAACGCTGAAGCATTAATAACCCAATAGTAGCAATCATCGAAATGACCATTACCGCCACACCGAATTCTATTCCAGATGTCAGAGGCTGAGGATTGACCAACCTGCCACTTGCCTGAAACAACAACATAATTGCTGAACCAGCAATAAACATTGATTGGCCTAACGCCGCCAGAGGTTCTGCTTTACCGTGACCAAAACGATGTTCTTTATCGGCCGGCTGCAAGGCGTGCCGGATAGCCAGCAAATTCACGAGCGATGCCAGCAAGTCGAGACTGGAATCAATAAGGCTTGCCAGAATGCTGATGGAATCCGAACTATACCAGGCAATAAGCTTGGCTGTAATCAGCAATAATGCAGTGACAACTGAAGCGTAGCTTGCGATACGCATGAGCGCTGCATTATTGAATTGTTGAGACCGTAACATGTTGTCAGTATAGTGAGACCCAACCTTTGTGCAAAGCGGTAATGAACTGCATTTACCAACAGATTAACTGCCTTTTCAGGAAAGAAATATCATGCCGATCATCAACATCACCAGTCAGCCGTTTACTGATCAACGTCCTGGCACATCAGGTCTGCGTAAGCGAGTTAAGGTATTCCAGCAGGAACATTATCTGGAAAACTTTGTACAGGCGATGTTTGATGCCATTGGGAACACCAGGAATCAAACCCTGGTCATCGGCGGCGATGGTCGTTTTTACAACGAAACAGCGATTCAAACCATTGTGAAAATGGCAGTAGTCAATGGTTTCAAACGATTGATTATCGGTCAGCATGGTCTGCTTTCAACTCCGGCAGCATCGTGCATTATTCGAAAATATCAGGCTTTTGGCGGGGTTATCCTCTCGGCCAGCCATAATCCTGCAGGTCCGGAGGGTGATTTTGGTATCAAATTCAATATTCGAAATGGTGGCCCAGCGCCGGAAAGTATTACAGAAGCTATCTATCAGCTAAGTCAGAAAATTTCTTCCTATCGTATTTTCGAATGTGAGGACATTTCTTTGTCTGATATAGGAACCCAGTATCTACAGGATATGCAGATCGATATCATCGATCCGGTTACTGATTATGCTGAGATGATGGCCAATATTTTCGATTTTCCGGCAATTCGTGCATTGCTGTGTAACGGCCGCTTTCAAATGCGTTTTGATGCGATGCATGCCATTACCGGACCATATGCAAAAGAAATCCTCGAAAAACGCCTGGGCGCAGAAGTTGGTACAGTGATTAATGGTATCCCACAAGCTGATTTTGCCGGCGGCCATCCAGATCCTAATCTTACCTATGCACCTGAGTTGGTGGCAGAATTATTCGCCGAAAATGGTCCGGATTTCGGTGCAGCATCAGATGGTGACGGCGACCGAAACATGATTCTTGGCCATGGAATATTTGTCACACCTTCAGACAGTCTGGCTATTATGGCAGCGAATGCAGATCTCGTTCCCGCTTATCAGGAAGGACTCAAAGGTATCGCCCGATCAATGCCGACCAGTCAGGCTGCAGATAAAGTCGCAAAATCGCTGAATATTCCGTTGCATGAAACCCCGACAGGCTGGAAGTTTTTTGGAAACCTGCTTGATGCAAATCTGGCAACATTGTGTGGTGAGGAAAGCTTTGGAACCGGGTCAAATCACATTCGTGAAAAAGATGGTCTATGGGCGGTATTATTCTGGCTGAACATTCTGGCAGTCAGACAGCAATCGGTAATGGATATTGTGCGCCAGCATTGGCAGAAATATGGCCGTAATTATTACACTCGCCATGATTATGAAGAAATCCCCACCAATAAAGCGAATCAGTTAATTGAAAGATTGCAACTGCAACTGCCACAACTGCCGGGACAAAACATGAACGGATATATCGTGAAATATGCTGATAATTTCGGTTATCACGATCCGGTGGATAACAGCATTGCTGAAAATCAGGGCATTCGTATTGGATTTACCGATGGTTGTCGTATTATTTTCAGACTTTCCGGTACCGGTACACAAGGCGCAACATTAAGGGTCTATATTGAAGCGATTGAAGATAATCCCGATAAATTGTTTGCAGATACCCAGACAAGACTGCAAGATCTCATTGATCTGGCCGATAGCTTAGCGGGTATTAAATTACTTACAGGCCGTAATGCGCCGACTGTTATTACTTAGGTTTATTCATGCAAACATTGATTTTAGGTTCCAGCTCGCCTTTTCGGGCTGAACTGCTGGCTAAATTACATTTGAAATTCATTACTGTATCACCGGATATTGATGAAAGCCCGCTAGCCAATGAAAATCCCGAACAACTGGTAAAACGTTTGGCGGAAGCCAAAGCCCGTAAAATTGCAGAACATTATCCAGACAGCCTGATTATTGGTTCGGATCAGGTTGCCGTTTTAAACAAGCAGATAATGGGCAAGCCCGGAAATCATACCAAAGCCACTGAACAGCTTTGTGCAGCTGCTGGAAACAAGGTTATCTTTATCACCGGCCTGGCTTTGTATAACGCAGCAACTGACAATATGCAGTCTTTGGTAGATTATTATGAGGTGATATTCAGAAATCTGACGGCAGAACAAATTGATTTTTATTTACAGACAGAACAGCCCTATCAATGTGCCGGCAGTTTTAAATCAGAAGGTTTTGGAATAAGTCTGTTTCAGGAGCTTCGTGGTCAGGATCCCAATAGCCTGATTGGACTGCCGCTGATCCGGTTAATTGAACTGCTGGCCAACGAAGGTGTCGATGTGCTGGCGCAGCAGTCCGTTTAGGATTTGTTGCGATTTCAGGACCTGGATTATTGCTGTTTGTTTTTTTCAGCGTTTTCCATGGCCGCAGCCTGGGCAGCCATATTATTCATTGCCTGTCCCATTAACTGGCGAGCAGCCTTTGAACGTAAGTTTCTGGCCATGCCTTCTGTGAGTCCGGGATTAACATTATTATCTGTCAATAATTGCTTTAATTCATCCAGCCGAGGCTCACATGACTGAAGAATTTCATCAGCATTCTGTGTGGCGTCTTTACCGCTTTTACTGGTTTTTAAACGTGACTCCATCATACATTTATTGTAGGCGGTAATATTATTGGTCATTTCATTAATTGCTTCCTGTGGCATATCGCCCGGAGTCAACATAGACTCTTCGGCCAAAACTGTTGAACATAAGACAGCCAGTGAGCCAGCAGCCAGGTAGTGCTTAATCATTTCATCCTCTCCAGATATTTATAGTTTTTTGGTGCCAAACTAGGACTGGCACAGTAGGCAAATTATCCCATTGTGTGTGAATACGCTACAATCTGCCGACATAATCAAATCAGTAATCAGGCTTTTCAGTCTGATTTTTCAAACTCATAACGCACATCCCAGATGAACAACAAACAAGATATACGCTTTCAACAGTTGCAACAATGGTTACAAAACTTTGTAACCGATAAAAATTATTCTTTAGTGCCCGCCTCCAGTGATGCCAGCTTTCGACGTTATTTCCGACTGAGACAAAACGATAGCAGCCAGATCATTATGGATTCACCTCCGGAGCATGAAGATAATCATGCTTTTATCAAAGTGGCCACATTACTGGAACAATATGGCCTGAATGTCCCGCATATTTATCAGCAGGATACGCACTCCGGTTTTCTTATCCTGAGCGATCTGGGTTCCACACCCTATCTTTCTCAGTTATCGGCAACCACAGCCGATGCGCTTTATAAAAAAGCCATTGATAGCCTGATTAAATTACAGAAGATTCCTGGTAATCATCAGCAATTACCTACATATGATTCAGCCTTGTTATATCGTGAGATGCGGCTATTTGATGAGTGGTTTCTGCAAAAACATTTACAGTTAACTCCTCCTGACTGGTTAGCATCTATATACGATTTCTTAGTAAACAATGCCCTAACTCAGCCACAGGTCATCGTACATCGGGACTTTCATTCCAGAAATTTGATGTATCTACAGCATCAGCCCCCAGGGATAATTGATTTTCAGGATGCCGTCATTGGAGCTATTAGCTACGACCTGGCCTCCTTGCTTCGTGATGTTTATATTCACTGGCCTCAGGCTGAGCAAAAAAAGTGGGTGTCTTACTACATTGAGCAGGCACAGCAGCATGATTTGCTATCTGCTGAACAAGCATTACTTTTCCCGCGCTGGTTTGATTTAATGGGGCTTCAACGGCACCTGAAAATATTGGGAATATTTTGTCGTTTGAATTATCGGGATAATAAACCAAATTATATGAATGACTTAGCCTTGACATTAAAATATGTTTATCAGGTTTGTAAAAGCTATCCTGAGTTGCAAAATCTTTATCAATATCTTATCGAACAACCTAAAATAATGGCCATTAAATGAAAGTCATGATTCTGGCAGCCGGGCGTGGCGAGAGACTTCGCCCGCTTACTGATCACACTCCGAAACCATTATTACATGCAGGGTCAAAACGCTTAATCGAATACCTGATTGAAAAACTGGTTAATGCCGGCTTCAAAGATATTGTGATTAACCATGCCCATCTGGGGGAACAGTTTGAACCTGTCTTGGGTAATGGTGAACGTTATCAGGCGCGCTTTGAGTATTCAGCAGAATCCATGGGTGGACTGGAAACAGCAGGAGGAATTATTCATGCGTTGCCGCTGCTGGGCAATAAGCCGTTTCTTGTCGTCAATGGCGATATCTGGACGGATTTTCCATTTAAACAATTGAACGAGTCGGTTCTAGCTGAACACATGTTGTGCCATTTGATAATGGTCAAGAATCCACAACATAACCCGTCCGGAGATTTTCATCTTGACTCAGAAGGACTATTGAAAATCGATGGTGACCCCAGACTGACTTTCAGTGGTATTGGCATTTATCGACCGGAAATGTTTGCCGGTCATAAAGTCGCCAAACTTCCACTGAAGCCATTACTGGTCGAAGCAATGAGCCGCAAACAAGTTACGGGGCAATATTATCAAGGAGAGTGGTCAGACATTGGAACCGTCGAGCGTTTAACCGCACTGGCTAAGCAACTTGATGTTTAACAGAAGCTTAGGCGCAGAGAAACTCTAACAACGCTTTTTGTGCATGTAAGCGATTTTCCGCCTCATCCCACACAACGCTTTGTTGTCCATCAATGACTTCTGCAGTGACTTCTTCACCTCGATGCGCAGGCAGACAATGCATAAACAAAGCATCTGAAGTCGCTTGTTGCATGACGTTTTTATCCACCTGAAATGCCGAAAATGCGGCTTCTCGCTTACGCTGTTCTTCTTCCTGCCCCATACTCGCCCAGACATCGGTCACCACTAAATCAGCCAGTTTTGCAGCCTGAAGTGGATCATTAAATAATCGTATACGGGCATTGACTGCATTCACAATAGAAGCTTTAGGTTCATATCCTTCAGGTGTTGCAATATTCAGATTAAAACCAAACTGTTGAGCGGCATTAATATAGGAATGACACATATTATTGCCATCACCAATCCATGTAACGGTTTTGCCACGAATATCACCCCGATGTTCCTGATAGGTCTGCATATCGGCCAATAACTGGCATGGATGGTAGTCATCGGTCAACGCATTAATCACCGGTACTGACGAGAATTTGGCAAAAGTTTCCACTTTACTGTGCTCGAATGTACGGATCATGACCGCATCAACCATACTGGAAATAACCCTGGCAGAATCCTCAATCGGCTCGCCTCTACCCAGTTGCGTATCATCCGGCGATAAAAAGATTGAACCACCACCAAACTGCACCATGGCAGACTCAAATGATACCCGGGTACGGGTTGATGATTTTTCAAAAATCATCGCCAGCACTTTGTTTTTTAAGGGCTGATAAATCTCACCTGCCTGGTGCATTTTTTTGAGTTCAGAAGCCCGCGAAATCAACTGGGTCAATTCAGACGGCGATAAATCTTTAAGCGTCAGAAAATGTCTCATATCAGGCTACGCTCTCAATGGGGCGAGTCGCTAAAAAAGCTTTGACCAACTGACTGACTTTAGTCACGATCAATTCAGCTTCCTGAGCATTAATAATCAATGGTGGGAGTAAACGAATCACTTTTTCCGCCGTTACATTAATCAGGATATTTTCCTGCAGAGCCAATTTGACCAAGTCACCACACGGAACCGTTAATTCAATACCAAACATAAATCCCAAATGACGAATATCCTTAACACCATCTGTCTTACCTAACTGTTGTTTAAAGTGCTGATGCATCTGCTCACCAAGCCTGCTGACATGGTCCAGCAGATGCTGCTTCTCGATGCTATCCAGTACGGCTATTGCAGCACTGCAGGCCAACGGGTTACCGCCAAATGTTGAGCCATGATTGCCAGCCTGTAAAACACCTTTAGCCAGACCCGCAACTAAACAAGCACCCACCGGCATACCATTGCCCAGGCCTTTTGCCAAGGTCATCACATCCGGTAACACCCCCTGCTTATGCTGAAACGCAAACCATTTACCGGTACGGCCAACACCCGTCTGCACTTCATCGAGCATCATCAGTAATTTACGTTGTGTACATAAATCCCGTATAGCAGACAGATATTCACTGTCCGGAACCTTGATGCCGCCTTCTCCCTGTACAGGTTCGACAAGAATCGCAACCGCTTCAGGCCAGTGACTGACCGCCATACGAATTGCATCAAAATCATTATATGGGACACGTACAAACCCGGGGACTAAGGGTTCAAACCCGGCCTGAACCTTGGCATTACCTGTGGCTGTCAACGTGGCCATTGTTCTACCGTGGAAACTACCTTCCATCACTATAATGACTGGCTTATCAATACCTTTGCTATGACCATACTTACGTGCAAGTTTGATAGCCGCTTCATTGGCCTCAGCACCGGAATTGCAGAAAAACACCTGATCCATGCCGGAGAGCTGGGTCAACTTATCCGCCAATAACTGCTGCTTTTCAATATGGTACATATTTGAGGTATGTATCAAGGTTGCTGCCTGCTCAGAAATAGCACGCGTCACTGCAGGGTGACAATGCCCAAGGTTGCAAACCGCAATACCACTTAATGCATCCAGATATCGCTCGCCGCGGGTATCAGTCAGCCAAGCACCTTCCCCTTTAGCAAAAGAAATATCTAAACGACCATAAGTAGGCATGACAGATTCGGTCATGGCATTTAACTCCCTGCCTGTATTTCAAGGCGTAATGTCAGCAGTTATTTCTGCTGGTTAAAACGAAAAATGGCAGTTTCAAAAGAAAACTGCCATATTCTAAAAACTGTAAATTATATAACGAATCAGTCAGTAGTCATAAGACTACTGACTGATTCTATAGTTTATGCTGCAAAGTTTGCTGCAACAAAGTCCCAATTTACCAGTGTCCAGAATGATTCCAGGTATTTAGGACGGGCATTTCGGTAATCAATATAATAAGCATGTTCCCAAACATCACAAGTCAGCAAGGGGATTTGGCCAGCCGTCAGCGGACAACCCGCATTGCTTGTATTCACAATTTCAATGCTGCCATCCGCATTTTTTACCAGCCATGTCCAGCCGGAGCCGAAGTTAGTGGTAGCTGATTTAGTAAATTGTTCTTTGAACTCAGCAAAAGAACCAAACTTGGCATCAATTGCAGCGCCCAGGTCACCAGAAACAGCGTCTTTACCATTAGGTGTCAGACAGTTCCAGTAAAAAGTGTGATTCCAGACCTGTGCAGCATTATTGAAAACACCACCACTTGATTTAGTGATAATGGTTTCCAATGATTGACCTTCAAATTCGGTGCCAGGAACCAGATTATTCAGGTTATTAACATACGTTTGATGATGTTTACCATAATGATATTCAAGCGTCTCAGCAGAGATGTGCGGTTCCAGAGCATCTTTTGCATATGGAAGTGGTGGCAATTCAAAAGCCATAATAAATCTCCTTGATTGATAATAACCAACGTAAACACGTTAGTTTATGTGAGGGCATGTCTTATAGCAAGCTTTGACCAAGCTGAGATAACATGCCAAGTTCCAAACCCATCAGTACACCATCCTCCCGGCCCTGCTCGGCAGGATAGTACCCCCGGCGCACTGACATTTCATTAAACCCTGTCGACAGATAAAGTTGTTGAGCCCTGAAATTACTGGCTCGCACTTCTAACACGACAATTACAGCAGACTGTTCCACAGCAACATCAATTATATGACTCAGGATCTTTCTGCCATAACCATTTCCCTGATGAGCGGGGGTTACACAAATATTCAGTAAATGCACTTCATCCAGCACCGATTGTACAACGCTGTACCCAATCAACTCATCATCAGCTGAATAAAGAAAGGTTCGGTAACCGCTTTTCAGGCAATCTTCGAAATTGCCTTTTGTCCAGGGAAAACGGTTTGCCAGCTTTTCAATATGAAAAACTTTATCAATGTCCGCCAATTGCATTTGACTAACCGCTAACTCAGTCAAGATGCGCGGCCCTTAAGTTCCGTAATTTTAGTACAACCTGCCACATTTCAAATTTACGTTGAGGCTGATCCAGTAAATCTCGCAAACAGGGGCCAGTCAATGTTAGTAAACCATGACCAATTTGCTGACAGCTTAACGAATTATGAGGCTGAACATTAAGTTTTCTCGACCATTGTTCACCTAAAACCAGAACGACAGTTTTGTCCGCAGAACACTTTGCCAATAATGTGGCTTGCTGCGGATTAATCACCAGTACATCGCCAAGTCCGACATCGATACTGGCGAAGATCGCTTTTAATAACCGTTTTTCTGCCGTTGTGACTGACTCATCCGCGATGACCAACCAGTTTTTTTGAAAATCAAGTTGGCTGACAATATCATTATCACTACTCAACGCAGCCGAAATACTAACATCGTCCTGACGCTGTACCCAGACAGGGATACCCATCTCATTCAAGGCAAACTGTTGTGCGGCAGATAATTGCATCAGACTTGCGGGTGCGCCCGATCAGCCGGCAGCAACATTTTATTCAGTGCATGGATATAAGCTTTTGCCGAGGCAATCACGATATCAGTATCGGTACCCTGCCCACTGACAATTCGTCCCCCTTTTTCCAGTCTGACACTGACTTCACCCTGAGAGTCTGTACCGCTGGTGATATTATTTACTGAATACAGCTGTAACTCAGTATTGCTCTGCACCATTGATTCTATGGCTTTAAAAGCGGCATCAACCGGTCCGCTGCCACTCATTTCAGTTTTGACTTCCTTATCATCAACTGCCAGGGTCACGCTGGCAACGGGTATTTCACCCGTCTCACTGCATACGCGCATCGAAATCAAACGTACACGCTCGTTATCTTCAGTTAATGTATCACTGACAAGTGCCTGAATATCCTCATCAAAAACTTCATGCTTTTTATCGGCGAGCTCTTTAAACCGGGTAAAGGCACTGTTTAAATCTTCCTCTGACTCCAGTTCAATTCCTAATTCTTTCAACCGTGAACGAAAGGCATTTCGTCCAGAATGTTTACCGAGCACCATTCGATTCGTATTCCAGCCCACGTCTTCAGCACGCATAATCTCATAGGTTTCGCGGTTTTTCAGTACCCCATCCTGATGAATACCGGACTCATGCGCAAAGGCATTCGCACCAACGATAGCTTTATTTGGTTGTACGACAAATCCGGTTACACCAGAGACTAAGCGGGATGCGGCCAGTATTTGCGTCGTGTTTAAACGGGTATCGCAATCAAACATATCCTGGCGGGTACGTACTGCCATAACCACTTCTTCCAGAGAAGCATTACCTGCGCGTTCACCAAGTCCATTAATAGTACATTCCACCTGACGCGCACCATTCATCACTGCGGATAAGGAATTAGCTACCGCCAACCCTAAGTCATTATGACAATGCACCGAGAAAATGGCTTTGTCCGAATTTGGAATGCGCTCACGCAGATTTTTGATTAACTCACCAAATTGTTGTGGCAAGTTATAGCCCACCGTATCCGGAATATTTAAGGTTTTGGCACCGGCATCAATGACCGCCTCAAGCACCCGGCAAAGGAAGTCAAGATCACTTCGGCCAGCATCTTCAGGAGAAAACTCAACATCATCTGTATACAGGCGCGCACGTTTAACCGCCTTAACAGCATTTTCAATCACCTCATCGGGCTGCATCCGCAATTTCATCTGCATATGAATTGGCGAGGTCGCAATAAACGTATGAATGCGTGATGCATTAGCTGATTTAAGCGCTTCGCCGGCACGATCAATATCTTTGTCCAACGCCCGCGCAAGACCACAGACACGGCTGTCTTTAACGGCCTTGGCAACAGCTTGTACGGATTCAAAATCACCAATACTGGCAATGGGAAAGCCGGCTTCAATAATATCCACGCGCATACGCTCAAGGGACTTGGCAATTCGTACCTTTTCGTCTTTGGTCATTGACGCGCCAGGACTCTGCTCACCATCACGCAAGGTTGTATCAAAAATGATTAGTTGGTCTTTCATCTCGCTCGCTCCGAACATTCTGCTCATCACTGAGCAAGTATTTATTGTCATTATAATTAGGATAGGTAAGGGCTACAGAAGATTTTTCAATAAATTTTTATTCTGTAAAGTCCATACCCATTATCAAGCTATTCTGAGTAACAGTACGTCCTCAGTATCTTGTTAATTTTATTTTGATTGTGCGCGTTCGTTGCGATGTTTCCGAAGCTGTACCAGAGTTAATACTGGGCCTGAAATCGCATACAACAGGAAGGCAGTAAATAAAACGATTGGCGGATCAGTAGCAATAAGCGCAAAAACCAGGACTAACCCCAACATCACCATGAAAGGTACCTTGCCCCGCAAGTTAAGTTCTTTAAAACTATGATAGCGAACAGTACTGACCATCAGAATAGCCGTAGCAAAGGTCAATGGCACCCCTACAAATGACAGTAATGCCGGATCCAGTTGATTATTATGTCCTACCCACACCCAACCAGCGATACAGGCTGCTGCCGCGGGACTTGGAAGTCCTTGAAAGTAACGTTTATCAGCAATACCCACCTGAGTATTAAAACGTGCCAGTCGCAATGCACCACAAGCCGCATATATAAATGCCACCATCCAGCCAAATTTACCCAGACCGTTCAAGGCCCATTCAAACATAACTAATGCGGGCGCCAAACCAAAGGCAACCATGTCTGCAAGACTATCGTATTCAGCACCAAAAGCACTTTGGGTATTGGTTAAACGAGCAATACGCCCATCCAGGCCATCCATAATCATCGCAACAAAGATCGCTACTGCTGCAGTGGTAAAGTCGCCTCTTATGGCAGCAACAATAGCGTAGAAACCGGCAAACAGGCAGGCTGTGGTAAATAAATTCGGTAACAGATATATGCCACGTTTTTGTTGTTCTTCATGATTAACCATAAATTTCCTGTATTCAGAGAAGAAGTGATTGCATTATGACATCCGCACCTTCATAAACAAAACAAGGGCAGGTTGCCAAGCAACCTGCCCTTGTCAGGGACAACCAAAAAAAGTTTTTAGTTTTTAGACTTATCAACGATTTTTTGAATCCACGGCATCATTTCACGCAGTTTTGCACCGGTTTTTTCAATTGGATGTTCTGCATTCAATCGACGCATTGCCGTCATTTCAGGATAACCTGACTGACCTTCCTGAATAAACTGCTTGGCATACTTGCCTTCCTGAATGTTTTTCAACGCTTCACGCATTGCCCATCGACTTTCTTCATTAATGACTTTAGGGCCAGTAACATATTCGCCATATTCGGCATTGTTGGAAATCGAATAATTCATGTTGGCAATACCGCCTTCATACATCAAGTCAACAATCAGTTTCAATTCATGCAAACATTCAAAATAAGCCATTTCCGGCTCATAGCCAGCTTCAACCAATGTTTCGAAACCGGCTTTAACCAATTCAACTGCACCACCACATAACACCGCTTGTTCACCAAACAGATCCGTTTCAGTTTCATCACGGAAAGTGGTTTCGATAATACCTGTACGGCCACCACCAATGGCTGAGGCATAGGATAAAGCAATGGCTTTGGCTTTGCCGGAAGCATCCTGTTCGATAGCGATCAAATCAGGAATACCACCACCACGGGTAAATTCACTGCGAACAGTATGACCAGGTGCTTTAGGCGCAATCATGATGACGTCCAAATCCTTGCGTGGCAGGATTTGGTTATAAACAATTGCAAAACCATGAGCAAAAGCCAGAACAGCACCTTGCTTCAGATTCGGTTCGATTTCATCTTTATATAAAGATGATTGGAATTCATCCGGCGTTAACACCATGATCAGATCCGCTTGCTTGACAGCAGATGCGGTATCAGCAACTTTCAGCCCAGCGCCTTCAGCTTTGGCAATCGAAGATGATCCGGAACGCAATGCAACTGTCACATCCACACCGGAATCCTTCAGGTTACAGGCGTGAGCATGGCCCTGTGAGCCATAGCCGATAATGGTGACTTTCATGCCACGAATAAGCGACAGGTCACAATCTTTATCGTAATAAATATTCAAACTCATTATTAATTCCTTCGTTTTTAAATCAATTCAATTGCAGGCATTTTTCGCCACGGGCAATCCCGGAAACACCGCTGCGTACAGTTTCAAGTATTTTATGTTCGGACAGTGCTTCGATAAACGAATCCAGTTTGCTTCCGGCACCGGTCAGTTCAATCGTGTAGGTTGATGCCGTCACATCAATAATATGTCCACGGAAAATATCCGCCAGACGTTTGACGTCATCACGTTGGTCCATGGTGGCTGCTTTGACCTTAATCAACATCATTTCACGTTCGATGTGCGGTCCGTCAGACAATTCCATAAGCTTGACCACATCAACCAACTTATTCAGCTGTTTGGTGATCTGTTCAATAATCCGGTCGGTTCCGGTTGTCACAATTGTCATACGGGACAAGGACGCATCTTCAGTCGGAGCAACGGTTAACGACTCAATATTATAACCACGCGCAGAAAATAAACCTGCAACACGTGATAAAGCACCGGCTTCGTTTTCAATCAAAATCGAAATGATATGACGCATTATGACAGCTCCCGTTCTGGATCCTGGGGTAAATCGCAGTAAGGCGACATGTGCATTTCATTGTGGGCTTTGCCCTGTGCAATCATCGGATACACATTTTCGGTTTGATCAGTGACTATATCCAGAAATACCAGTCGATCTTTCAGCGCAAAGGCCTCTTCCAGTTTAGGACGCAAATCTTCTACTCGTTCGATACGAATACCAACATGACCATAACTTTCGGCTAATTTGACGAAATCAGGTAACGATTCCATATAAGAATGCGAATAACGGTTCTGATAGAAAAATTCCTGCCACTGACGCACCATGCCTAGGTAACGATTATTCAATGCAACAATTTTAACCGGCAAACCATATTGCAGACAGGTAGACAGCTCCTGAATACACATCTGGATACTGCCTTCGCCAGTAATACAAATCACTGTCTCTTCAGGGAATGCCAATTGAACACCCATTGCGGCGGGTAAACCAAAACCCATGGTTCCTAAACCGCCCGAATTAATCCAGCGATTCGGTTTGCTGAAACCATAGTATTGGGCCGCCCACATCTGATGCTGTCCAACATCTGATGTTACATAAGCATCGCCTCTGGTGATCTCATGAATCATTTCAACTACTGCCTGAGGCTTGATCTGGTCGCTACTTCGATCATAAGACATACATCTTTTGGCACGCCATCCATCAATAACAGCCCACCACTCCGCCAAGGCTGCTTGATCCGGCTGTGTTTTGCTTACTTCCAGCAAATGATTCATATCAGCCAGAACATCTCCAACATTGCCAACAATCGGAACGTCTACTGAAATAGTTTTGGAGATCGAAGACGGATCAATATCGATATGAATAATCTTGGCGTGTGGACAGAATTCTGCAATTTTGCCGGTAACGCGATCATCAAAACGCGCACCAATGGCAATCAGCACATCACAATCGTGCATCGCCATATTGGCTTCATAGGTTCCGTGCATGCCCAACATACCGAGAAACTGTTTATCATCCCATGGTATTGAGCCTAACCCCATCAGTGTTGAGGTAACCGGATACCCTAAAGTATTGACAAAAGTCCGTAGCTGTTCAGCGGCATTGCCTAACACTACCCCCCCTCCGGTATAAACCATTGGTTTTTTGGCAGTCAGCAATAACTCCACTGCACGCTTAATCTGACCCGGATGGCCTTTGGTAATGGGTTGATAAGAGCGCATATGAACACTCTCGGGATAAACATAAGGAATCTTGATGTTCGGATCCGTAATGTCTTTCGGAACATCAACCACAACCGGACCGGGACGACCTGTAGTTGCTACATAAAAAGCTTTTTTGATGGTCTCCGCCAGATCGTTAATATCTTTAACTAAAAAGTTATGTTTAACGCATGGACGTGTAATACCAACGGAATCCACTTCCTGGAAAGCATCACTGCCGATGTTGGCCGTGGCTACCTGACCAGTAATAACCACCATTGGAATGGAGTCCATATAAGCAGTAGCAATACCGGTAACCGCATTTGTGGCACCAGGACCTGAAGTTACCAGCACCACACCGGGCTTACCGGTAGCGCGCGCATAACCATCTGCAGCATGAGTCGCTGCCTGTTCATGGCGCACAAGGATATGCTTGACCTCTTCCTGGTTATACAGCGCATCATAAATATGCAGCACTGCACCACCCGGATAGCCAAACAAATACTCAACCCCTTCGTCTTTTAGACAATGGACCAGAATCTCGGCACCGCTTAATTCCACGTCTTCCTCTCTCGTATCGCTAACGCGATCTGCTTCAAAATATCAAACGGGTAAAGTTACTGTGAATGCCCGTCAAGGTCAAGAAAAACCACCTTCTGATGCTACCTTTCTATTCAACGCAAAACAATTTTTCAGCAGCAAAAGTAAATAGCTATGGCATAATTTGCTGTATGACAAAACAAGCAATGAACACGATTACGATTACTCAGCCTGACGACTGGCATCTTCACTTGCGCGATAATAAAGCATTACAACGCACCGTTGCCGATACAGCAAGATGTTTTAATCGGGCCATCGTCATGCCCAATCTGCGTCCACCGGTCACCAATGTGGAACAGGCCGCTGCCTATAGAAAGCGAATCCTTGATGCCCGGCCAGCAGCGTCTGACTTTGAACCATTAATGACCTTGTATCTGACTGATAATACTCAGCCTCAGGATATTGTCGAGGCTAAACAAGCTGGTTTTATCAAAGCAGTGAAACTTTACCCTGCTGGCGCGACAACCAACTCAGATGCTGGCGTAACCAATATCAGCAACTGTTATAAAACACTGGAAACCATGCAGCAGGCTGGCATGCCTTTATTGCTGCATGGAGAAGTCACGCACAGTCAAACCGACATCTTTGATCGTGAAAAAGTTTTTATCGATGAAAAGCTGATTCCGTTATTACGTGACTTTCCGGAACTGAAAATTGTTTTTGAACATATAACGACAAAAGATGCGGCTGATTTCGTTGCCCAGGCCAGTAATTTTGTGGCCGCGACCATTACACCTCATCATTTGCTGCTAAATCGTAACGATATGCTGGTAGGCGGAATCCGACCCCATCATTTCTGCTTGCCTGTACTCAAGCGCAATACCCATCAGAAAGCATTGATTGTCGCAGCCACCAGCAGCAATCCAAAATTCTTCCTGGGAACCGATAGTGCGCCTCATACCCGCAACAGCAAGGAAAACGCATGCGGTTGTGCCGGAATTTACAGCGCACATGCAGCTATCGAACTGTATGCTGAAGTATTTGATACGCACGAATGTTTAGACAAACTGGAAGGTTTTGCCAGCTTCTATGGAGCAGACTTTTATGGACTGCCCAGAAACACCCGGCAAATCACGTTGCAAAAAGCGGATTGGCAGGTTCCCGACACGTTGGAATTTGCTGATGAGACATTGGTACCCATGCGTGCAGGTGAAAGTATTCGCTGGAAGCTCATTTAAAAAATCCCGGCCCTGTTACAGGCCGGGATTATTGATTTTAAACCGCAGAAAAAGCTTGTTCCAAATCTCCGAGAATATCATTGATATGCTCGATACCAATACACAGTCGAAGCATTTCGGGGGTCACTCCAGCTGCTTTGAGTTCGGCTTCTTCCAGCTGACGATGTGTGGTCGAAGCAGGATGACAGGCCAGTGACTTGGTATCACCAATATTCACCAGGCGTTTAACTAACTTCAACGCATCATAGAATTTAACGCCGTTATCAAAGCCACCTTTAATGCCAAAGGTCAGGATAGAGGACGGTTTCCCATTAAAGTATTTTTGAGCCAAATCGAAATATTTGTCCCCTTCCAGTCCAGCATAGTTCACCCACTCAACCTTGGGATGCTGCTGTAGATATTTTGCGACTGCAATGGCATTTTCACAGTGCCGTTCCATACGCAACGATAAGGTTTCGATACCCTGCAATAATAAAAAGGCATTCATTGGCGATAAAGCAGAACCGGTATTACGTAATGGCACTGTCCGCGCCCTGGCAATAAAAGCTGCTTCTGCAAACTGCTCGGTATAGACCACGCCGTGATAGGCCGGTTCGGGTTGATTCAAAACCGGAAATCTTTCTTTATGTTCGGCCCAGGGGAACTTGCCGGAATCGACAATAATGCCACCCAATGTTGTGCCATGACCGCCCATATATTTAGTCAGCGAATGCACCACAATATCAGCACCATATTCAATCGGATTGAGTAATACCGGCGTAGCCACGGTGTTATCCACTATCACCGGCACACCATGTTTGTGTGCCATCGTGGCAATTGGTTCAATATCAACAATATTGCCAGCAGGGTTACCGATTGATTCACAGAAAACCGCTTTGGTTTTTGCATCAATCAGCTTTTCCAGATCAGCTGCCTGATCGGTTTCAGCAAACCGTACATCAATCCCTAGTTTAGGCAGCATATGGGCAAATAACGTGTAGGTTCCACCATAAAGCTGCGGCGTGGTTACTATATTGTCGCCCGCTTCGGCAATCGTCAGGATGGCATAATGAATAGCAGCACTCCCTGCTGATGTTGCCAACGCTGCAAGACCGCCTTCCAGCGCTGCGACCCGCTTTTCCAATACATCCCATGTCGGGTTCATAATACGGCTATAGATATTGCCGGGAACATCGAGATTAAACAGATCAGCACCGTGCTGTGCATTATCAAATTCATAGGCAACGGTTTGATAAATTGGCACCGCGCAGGATTTTGTAACGGGATCAGTTTCATAACCTTCGTGAAGGCAAATAGTTTCTTTTTTCATAGTTTTCTCTCGCTGTTATTATTTTGGTGTCTGTAGAACAGTTTCCCCCTAGCTTTGTGGTGCATCTTCAGCCACAGCAGAGGCGGCTCTGAAAGATCAGCAGACCCTGATGTGAGTTTACGACGATAGGAATGAAATGCAATATCGCTTGAACTTTTATCGCTCTATCCCCATCTCAATCAGACAGCAATAAAAAAGATATCAAACCACACATTTCAGGAGATAAAACCATGAAAATATTAGTGGTACTGACTTCACATGATAAGCTCGGCAATACCGGCGAGAAAACCGGATTCTGGCTAGAAGAGTTAGCCGCACCCTATTACACTATGAAAGATGCCGGTGCTGAAATCGTACTTGCATCTCCACAAGGTGGACAACCACCGCTTGATCCTAAAAGTAATCAGCCTGATTTTCAAACAGACGCCACACGCCGTTTTGAAAATGATGCTGAAGCTAAAAACCAATTGGCTAACACGGTTAAATTAGCGGACGTTCATGCCGCAGATTATGATGCAGTGTTTTATCCAGGTGGACATGGTCCGTTATGGGATTTAACCGAGGATCAAAAGTCAATTGCACTGATTGAAAGTTTTGTACTGGCCAACAAACCAGTGGCGGCTGTGTGTCATGCACCCGCCGTATTATTAAATATTAAAACCATTGGTGACGATCCGTGGATCAAAGGTAAAAAGCTCACTGCATTTTCAAATAGTGAAGAAGATGCGGTAGGCTTATCAGAAGTTGTACCCTTTTTGCTGGAAGATGCCCTGAAACAACGTGGCGCTACTTTCAGCAAAGGTGATGACTGGACTCCATTCGTTATTACCGATGGCATACTTATTACAGGTCAAAACCCGGCTTCCTCCGAGGCTACGGCTAAAGCCCTGTTACAACAGCTGGCTTGAGAGTCAGCATCTATAAATCAATTACGGAACTATTATGGCTAGAGCAACCGCACGACACATTCTGGTAGACAGCGAAGAAATCTGTCTGGAACTGAAACGCGAAATTGAAGAAGGCGCAGATTTTGCCGCTGTCGCCAAAGAAAATTCTTCTTGCCCTTCCAGCCGCCAAGGTGGCGATTTGGGTGAGTTTGGGCCGGGCATGATGGTGCCGGAATTCGATAAAGTTGTGTTCTCCGCACCGGTAAACACCGTTCAGGGCCCGGTTAAAACACAATTTGGCTATCATTTGCTGGAAGTAACCAGCCGTACTGAATAAGTTAGCTGATACACCCCGAAAGCCCGGCTCCGCCGGGCTTTTTTATTCGGTTATTAATTGATAATCCGGTAAATGCGAGAGTAATTGTTTGCCGTAATTTTTAGTTAACAGCCGACGATCCAGAATAGTTATTTGTCCGGAATCAGTTTCTTTTCTTAACAATCGACCACAGGCCTGAATCAACTTCACGCTGACCGCCGGTAATGACAAGCTGATAAACGGCTGGCCGCCACGTTTGAGGATCCACTCTTGACGTGCCTGTTCAATCGGGCGGGTAAATACCGGAAATGGTAGTTTAGTAATGATGACATGGGTGCATAAATTGCCAGGTAAATCGACGCCTTCTGCAAACCGATCCATGCCAAAAATAATGCTGCCCCGCCCTGCTTCAATCCGCTGAATATGCTTGACGATCATATTTTTGGGTGACAGCTGATCACCTTGTAACAGAATCAAATTTTTCAAGGACAATGGCAATTGCTTATATACCTGCAACATCACCTGGCGTGAGGTGAATAGCACTAGCGTCGCCGCCTGAATATCAATAATTGATTTGAGTTGACTGACCACTTCCTGCTGCCACTGCGGCAGATTTTCATTGGGTAAATACTGCATCATCGGCAGTTTTAACACCGCCTGTTGCTGATATTTAAACGGTGAAGGCAACGCCAGAAAGTGTTTTTCATCGTAACGCTGTAAGCCACAGTCCGCCCGGAAACGCTGGAACAATCCCATGCCCCGTAAAGTGGCTGAGGTCATCACTACTCCATAGGCCCGCTGCCATAAACTGTGATCCAGAAAACCTGCGGCGGTCATTGGCCCGGCATGAACCACCAGGGTTTGCTGTTTGGCAAACTGTTCCTGTGCCAGCCAGCGCACATTGGGCGGGCGCTCGGCTTTATCCTCATCGAGAAACAGCGCCATAAAATCAATCAGATAACCAAAAATATTCTGTACCGTCCCTACCTGGGGTAACAGCGCTTCACCGACCTTATTACTTAACTGGGTTTTCTCCAGCCCTTCTTTAATCCATTTGCCAATCAAAGAAAAGTGTTTATAGATCGAATTGGCGCGCTGTAACAGGTTCTGGCAGGGAATAAACAAGGCATTGAGTAACGGACTGCCCCAGAAAATACGCGGCTCACTGATGCGTCCTTCCAGCATTTCATTTACTGTGGCATCACTGCCCAGAATATCCAGTAGCTGTTGCAACAGGCTGATAATAGCTGGTAAATCCTGACGAATTTCCTTGAACATATAACCAAAATCATGTTGCCGAAATGCCAGTGCGGTTGGCAGCTTTTTCATCAGACTGTCGGCGGTTTCAACCGTTTGATAAAGCTGGGCAAAGTTCAATGCTTTGGCGGCATGTCCCAGCGCCTTTTGTGGCAGATTATGAGCTTCATCAAACACCAGGATCAGCTCTTCAGGATTGGGTAACACCAGACCGCCGCCCAAATCAGCATCACTGAGTAATAAATCGTGATTGACCACCACAACCTGCGCTAACTGCATTTCCTTGCGCAGCAAATAATAGGGACAGCTCAAAAAATACCGGCAGCTCTTACCCGCACACCCTTCTGAATCAGTAGATACCTCATGCCAAAGAGCCGGATCAATGGCATCGGTACGGCTATCCCGATCACCATCCCAGCGATGTTCATCCCAATCCTGAAACAGATTTTTCGCCTGAGTTTGCATCAATACCTGCTGGTATTTCTGATCTACATCCAACGTCAAATCTTGCTGTTCCGGTGTGGTTGCCAGTTGAGCCAGTTTACTGGGGCACACATAACGGCGGCGGCCTTTGATCTGCATAAAGCGTATCGGTTGTGGCAAAGCCGCTGAAAACTGTGGCAGATCTTTCTGAATCAATTGTTGTTGCAGATTGACGGTTGCGGTACTGATAACCAGCAATTTTTTACTGTTCAAAGCAGTTTCGATTGCACCGCTGAGATAGGCCAGTGTTTTTCCGACCCCAGTTGGCGCTTCGACCACTGCCATTCGATTATGAGATTGTTGCAGTCGCTGATGAATAAAGCTGCTCATCTCAATTTGTTGCGGTCTGGCTTTAAAATCCGGCATCAACTTATTGATACTGGTAAATATTTCATCAAACACTTAACGTATTTCCACTCGGTTTTTCAGTGCCTTACCAGCCATAAAATCATCAATATTCTGCAAAGTTGTCTGCGCGATATGCTGCAATGCTTCTCGGGTGAAATAGGCCTGGTGTCCGGTGACCAGCACATTTGGCAAGGTCAATAAACGCTGGAATATGTCGTCCTGAATAATATCGGTGGAATGGTCTTCAAAAAACAAACTGCCTTCCTGTTCATACACATCTATTCCCAGATAGCCAATATGTAACGCTTTCAGGGCATCCAATACAGCGACTGTATCCAATAAAGCTCCGCGACTGGTATTAATCAGCATTACGCCCGGTTTGGTCAGCCTGAGACTGGCAGCATTAATAATATGATGCGTTGTATCATTTAATGGACAATGCAGGCTGATAATATCGCTTTGACCGAGCAAGCTGTCGAGTGTCACTACGTCAAAACCAGCTTTTTTAGCTGGTTCAGCATTATGCGGGTCATAAATCAAAACCTGACAACCAAATGCCCGTAAACGCTCAGCTACTAACAAGCCAATTTTACCGCCACCGATAATGCCCGCGGTTTTACCGAAGAAATCAAAACCCAGCAAACCATCCAGAGAAAAATTACCATCGCGAACGCGATTATAAGCCCGCGGTATCTTCCGACTTAATGCCAACATCAGCGCAATGGTATGTTCCGCGACAGCATAGGGTGAATAGGCTGGCACATTGACGACGGTTATACCAAGCTTATTAGCAGCCGTTAAATCCACCTGATTAATCCCGGCACAACGTAACGCAATTAAACGGGTACCGTTTTCTGCCAGGGTTTTCAGGGTTTCCGCCGATATATCGTCATTAACAAACGCACTGACCACTTCAACATCTTTGGCTAATGCTGCTGTCATTGGATTTAACGCCATTTCATAAAAACATAAAGATACGCGCTCATCGGCCATTCCCGTGAGATAGGCCTTATCATAGGGTTTTGCGCTGAATACCGCGACATGCGTTGGTTTCATTTGGAGCCTTTATCAGAAATGCAGTTTATTATTGGTCAGCTGAGCATCACTTTATCGAACAAATTTTATTATCGGAGACAGTCATGACGCCATCATCGGGAAACATTCGTGTTTTATGTTTAAACCCTGCGTTGGATGTGACTTACCATGTCAAAAAGTTAATCCCAGATCAAAAATCACGTTCCGATGCAGCCCGTCATGATCCTGGGGGTAATGGTATCAATATTGGCCGGGCTTTGTTTCGTATGCAGGCAGATGCAACAACGTACTGTGTTATTGCCGGTTCAGTTGGTGAGATTCTGCGAGACATGCTTGTTGAACAGCTACCCAATGTTATGTTTCATCCTGTCTCAGGACAGACACGCATTAACAGCACGATTATTGAGCTTGATACACAATCTCAATTTCAAATCACTGATGCTGGCACACCTGTCCCGGCAGCCCAGTTAAGTCAATTGGTGGAGAATTTTGCCGATGCCGTAGGAAATGGTTATGGCATTCTTACCGGGTCATGCCAACCCAATATACCTACCTCTCTGTATGCTGATTTAGTTAATAAAATCCAGCAACATGGCGGACGCGCTGTCGTTGACAGTCATTGTGAAATATTGCGTTTGGCAATTGAAGCGAAACCTTTTTTGATTAAACCCAATCTGTATGAACTGGAAACCCTGCTGCAAATAAAACTCAACACTATAGAAGCTATTGCCGAATGCGCCAGACAACTGCAACTGTCCGGGGTTACCCATGTCTGTGTCTCGTTAGGCGATCAAGGTGCTTTATTAGTCAGCCCGAAAAACAGTTTTTATGCGAAAGCGTTAGCGGTACCAGTGAATACTACCGTGGGTGCAGGTGATTCCATGGTGGCGGGTCTGGTGGCCGGGTTCAGTCTTGATGATCAGCCCGAAACGGCATTGCGCTATGGTATCGCCTGTGGAGCCGGTACCGTAATGCACGCCGGAACAGAATTATTTCAAGGTCATGAACTGGCCGATTTCCGACAGCAGGTGACGATTCACACACTGGATATTTAACTCGGCAAGATATTATCAACCAGCAATTGTAATGATTTTGTTTGCCGGAATTCATTCACATCCAGGCGATAATGCAAGCCAACTTTCTGGCCGATTTGCAGCCATTGTGGTGCTGTCTGACGAAACGCCATGGCCGTGATTTCACGTCCATCATCAAGTTTGATGGTTAGCCGAAGATGGTCCGATTGCTGACCGACATGACGATAATTCTGTAACACAAACTGGCCATGAAACTGTGGTTCCGGAAAAGCCTGTCCCCATGGCGCCAGAACCGGTAATTGCTCTGCCAGCTGCATGTTCATTTCCTGCGCCGATAATTCACCATCAGAATACAAAGCGCGTTCAAATACAGTGGGATCGGCTGCAAGCTGTACAGCGTCCCTGAATGCCTTTTCAAATAATGAAAAATCGTTCTGCTTTAATGTTAACCCTGCTGCCATCGCATGTCCGCCAAAGCGCAAAATTAAATCCGGATATTTAGCAGCGACATTAACCAGCACATCACGAATATGAACGCCTGTTATGGAGCGTGCCGAACCCTTGATTTCGCCAGGTTCGCCCGGTGCAAACACAATGACCGGCCGATGCAGTTTTTCTTTAATTCGAGAAGCTAGTAGCCCGATTACCCCTTGATGCCAGCTTTCTTCATATAAACAATAAGCAACTGCCTGACTGGTTTCATTAAGCTGAAGTTTTTCCAGCATCGCCAGAGCTTCCAGTTGCATGCCTTGTTCAACCGAGCGACGCTCAAGATTAATCTGATCCAGCAACTGAGCAGCTTGCTGAGCCATGGCAAAGTTATCTGTTACCAAAGTATCAATGCCCAGCCCCATATCTTCCATACGACCTGCGGCATTTAACCTTGGTGCGATGGCAAAGCCCAAATCCTGTGCAGATAATCGCTCAAGATCTTTACCGGCAATCTGTAATAAAGCACGAATCCCTGCACAGGCGCGTCCCTGCCGCATGCGTTTCAGACCCAGATCTACTAATGTGCGATTGAGCCTATCCAAAGGCACGACATCGGCGACGGTGCCTAATGCCACCAAATCCAGCAATTCCACCAGACGTGGTTCTGCCAGTTTTTGTAATTCAAACCAGTTAATATCACGTAATCCCTGCCGCAAACCGAGCAGCACATAAAACGCCACCCCAACACCGGCCAGCATTTTGCTGGGAAAGTTATCATCCGGTTGATTAGGATTAACGATGGCGTCGGCTTGTGGCAATTGTTCTGCCGCAAGATGATGATCAGTGATCAACACTTGCATACCACGTTGTTTGGCCAGAGCAACGCCATCCAGACTGGCAATCCCGTTATCCACAGTAATCAATAAATCCGGCTGGTTTTCAGCAGCAATTTCGCTTAATAACTCAGTGGTTAAACCATAACCGTGGACAAAGCGATTCGGCACAATAAAATCAATCTGTTGCAACCCCATCATGCGTAAACCACGCATCATCACGGCGCAGCTGGTAGCGCCATCGCTATCAAAATCCGCCACAATCATGACTCGCCATTGCTGCTGTAATGCCTGGATCAATAATGTTACGGCAGCTTCCATCCCCAACATTTCCGAGGGTTTTGGCAACTCAGCTAAATCAAAGGTTAATTCATCAGCCTTTTTGATACCGCGTGCGGCCATGATTTTGCGAATGCACTCTGGCCAGTCATTGGGTAAAGCGCTTAAATCTTCTGTTGTTCGTTGTTGAATGTTCATCGGATTACCACGGTTTCCAGACATCCCAGCAACGCCAGACATACTGGCCATGTTGCGGGATAATTAAACGTAATTGACGAATTTGATAACGACGTAATTTACGTAGCAAAGGCAAAATGTGCTGCGTTGTATTTTGCTCCAATCGTTGTGGCCAGTTACTTTGTAAATCCAGTTCAGGAAATACCAGTAACTGCTGACCCGTCATCGTGTTTTCAGATTTCCATTCAGTCATGGGTTGCAAGCTCGTTGAAGTCGCTGATGCAAGCGACTTTAATAACGCCGCGTCACCATAAAGCTGTTGCCAGGTATTTGCTTGTGGCTGCCAATCAGCCTTCCCCCAGAACCAGAGACTGTTGACCGGTAATTTGCCAGCGGACTGCCTTTGTTGATTAACCGGATGTTCAAATAACACCATCTGAATTTCATTACTTAACCGTAACCAATCGTTTTGTTCGGCCCCTTTCGGTAATGCTGATGCAACCGATTTACCAATTAAGGATGACATGGCTGTCAGATTAATGTCCGGCATAGTTTCTAACCAAATCGACCAGTGGTTCAGATCATTGGGCACCAGTTGAGCGTCGAAATCATTCAACAGTGGTTGGATGCTTTCTCTGAGCTGAGTGCCCTCTTCCATTGTTAAATCAGTGATGGGAAATAATAAAAGCCGATCACGATCAGCATGCAGATAACATGGATCAGCACACAGACTCAATTGGCCCGGGTTACGTAATTGCGCGGTGGGTAAATCAGGTCCTGAAAGCATGTTAGTGCTGAATAACTGGATAAGCTCATGTTCAAAGGAATTATCGCTGACTGTAAAGTTAGCTTTTTTAAATAATTTCTGTAGAGCTTCGGGCACTAAAGACTGATTGATTTCCTGCATTACAGTGGCTAAACCGGGCCATATAATCGTTACCGATGGCTTTTCAGCCATGGTGGATCACTTCCCGTACAAACGGAATGGTCAAACGACGCTGGGCCTGTAAAGACGCCTTATCAAGTCGCTGCAGGACCAGCATCAGCGATGGCATATCACGGCTGTAATGACGCAAAAGGTATTGAGCCACCTCTTCAGGCAGAATCAACCCCCGGCTCTGTGCATGGCTTATCAATGCCTGTTGTTTAAGCACATCAGTCATTGAAGGTAATTGGTAAATCAACCCTGTAGAAAGCCGGGAACGCAGATCTGGTAATTGAATAGCCAGTTGAGCCGGATTCTGGTCAGCACAAATCAATAATTTATGCTCATGTTCACGTAATTGATTAAAGCAATGGAACACTGCTTCCTCCCAGGCTGGCTCACCACAAATTGCCTGCAGATCATCCAGACAAACAACATCCGTTTGAAATAACGAAGCTAATACCTCTGGGTCTGCGGTATCAAGTAACTCCTGAAGGTTGATATAACTTACCTGACGTCCACGCTGTTGTAATTGTTCGGCAATCGCGAGATTTAAATGCGTTTTGCCAACGCCAGACTCTCCCCAAAGATAGAGAAAATCGGGTTTTCTTTCGCGGCAGAAAACGTCAACTACTGAGGCTAACTCATCGTTTTCAAATATAAAATTATCTATTCGAAAGATTTCCTGCGGCGTAAGGTGCAGTGTCAGCTGTATTTCTTGCTTCTTCATCGGTACAGAGCGGTTAAGAATACAAATGACTGTTCAGATAACGATGATGTGCATGGCGTAATAAAACCATCACAACAGCTGCCACCGGCAGTGCGAGTAATACGCCGACAAACCCAAATAAAGTACCACCGGCCATCACAGCAAATATAACCGCCACCGGGTGCAGGCCAATTCGTTCACCGACAAATCGTGGGGTTAAAACCATGCCTTCAATAGCCTGAGCAAAACTGAATACCAGGACGACTAGTAAAACGGGTAACCATTCCTGAAACTGTAAATACGCTGCCAAACCAGCAAGGGTAATTCCCACAAACAACCCCAGATAGGGAACGAAACTGACAATGCCGGCGATAACACCTAATAACAACGCCAGATCCAGACCAATAAATGTAAGACCAATACTGTAGATAATTGATAATGCCAGCATAACCATCAACTGACCTCGGAGAAAACCAGCCAGCATGTCATCACATTCCACCGTTATTTGCGTGATCTTGTCTGCATGTGTACGAGGTAGTAACTCACGAAATCTGGCCACCAGATCATCCCAATCGCGTAATAGATAGAATGTCAGCACTGGAATCAGCACCAGGTTTGTCAGCCACTGCAATAGCACTAAGCCAGAACGTGTCATATAACCCATGATATTTCCGGCCATTTGACCTGCCTCAGACCAATAGTCCTGCAGAGCCGTTTTGAACGTATCAAAGTCAAGCATCGTTGTGGTAATGCCGACATTTGCCAGTAATGGTTCAATTGTGTTCTGCAACCGATCAATATAATCAGGTAACTTTTCAAACAGTGATGTGAGCTGCGCACCGAGCATAGGAATAAAGATCAGTAATAAGATTATTGCGCTAAGCAGAAATGCGGCAAACACCACGCACACCGCTACAGTACGAGATAAACGATACTTTTCTAACCTGTCGACCAATGGATCGCCAAGGTAGGCTAACAGAGCAGCAATAAAGAATGGTGTTAATACCGTTGACAGCTCCATCACCAGCCAACCACAGAGTATTAACAGCCCTAATAACAGGAACTTATTCGTATCACTTATCAGCTTTTTTTCATCTGACGCCACGCGTTTGTCCCCCAAACCAGAATATATTCACTGCCACTAATGATGACACTCGCCACCACCAACCAGATCATGGTTGTGCTCCATGTCGCAATTTGCGGTAGCCATTGCTGTTGCACAATCACCAGCAAGACTAAAGCAATTTGAAATACTGTATTGATTTTGCTGCTCCAGAGCGGAGTCAGTTCATATTCACCAAACTTAAGATGGTAGGCCAAGGCACCTATTACAATTACCAGGTCCCGACCAAACACCAGCAATAATAGCCATAAAGGTAATAATTGCATATAGGTTAACGTAGTAAATGTAGCAACCAGCAGTAATTTATCTGCCAGAGGATCAAGAATAGAACCCAGACGACTTTGCCAATGAAAATGTCGGGCCAGGAAACCATCCAGGCCATCAGAGATACCGGCAATCGCCACCAGAAATAATGCGGCGGAAAAGTTTTCTTGCAGCATCAGCCAGACGATTGGCCCAACCAATAAAATTCTAAACAGACAGATGAGATTGGGAATATCCCGTGAACTCAAGGTAATAACCGATATTGCAAACCAGTAGTGTCATTTATCTCAGGCTGTATTACCCCTCCAATGGATAATAACTGTCGGAATCTTTCTGGTTCAGCTTGAATAAAAAGCACTAAATCAAGCGACTCACTGCCCAGACTGCCCACCTTGATATCAGAGACCGCCTGTAAGCTTTCCAGGTAATCCATGATTCGGCTGTAACCTTCATAATCGTTCACCCCTGAGACCTGAATAGCCAGCTCAGCTTCACCCGAAGTGCTGATTGACATATTAAGCCGCCGACCCAAGTGGTCAGCAAGAGCATCCACCCCCGTACGAATCGCAGTCTGCACGTCTCCCTGACTTGACCAACGTTCAACATCGTCAGTCAAAATAGCTTGCCAGCTAATCTCTGTTGACTCGGCATTACCTCGCAATCGTGCCGTCACCAGCACAGAAGCACCATAGCGCTCAGAAGCCTGTTTCACTGCGGTATTATTACCGGTCGAAACATCATTGAAAGTCAGTTGAGTCTGATCTTCCAGATCCATTAAAGGTATCAACAAAGGAATACCTCGATTTTTAGCCGCTTTATCAATCTGCAAAAGTAATGAATGCTCATCACCCTCGCCAATCAATTGCTGATTACCTTCGTATTCTATGGCAACCCAAATTAGCGATTCAGGCCGTATTTTGTCCCAAACAGGTAAACCAATACGTTGTAAAGCAGTATTAATAGCATTGGCATTGAAATCCAGAGTCAGCATAAGCTGCTGTTCTGGTGGATCACTGTCCATATTCAGAATCTGTTGATAGTAATACTGATCGATGTAACGTTCTGCATCAGTGACCAGGGCAGAAATATCCGCCTGTTCTACTGCACGTCGATCACCGACCACTTTAATCACAACCTGTTTGAGTAAATCCGGCGCAAGTCGCTGACGTTCCTCTTCAGTTTGCGACTCTGCAGGCGCTTGCGCCTGATACAAATCAGTAACTTCCGCAGCGGAAGCAATCGACGCAGCGAAAACGAAAATCAGTGAGAAAAATAATCTAGGCATTGTGGTATTCTAACACGCTGTTTTTTGTGTGTGATGTCCAAATAATCAGGAAGCCAGCATGACCGATCCCGTCGTTCCACCAAGCAAATCAAACCAAGCCCTCAGTTACCGCGATGCCGGTGTCGATATAGAAGCCGGCAACGCCCTTGTAGAACGAATTAAGCCGCTTGCCGCCAAAACCCGTCGATCTGGTGTGATGGCCGGATTGGGCGGGTTTGGCAGCCTGTTTGAACTGCCACTCGATAAATATAAAAAACCGGTTCTGGTTTCAGGAACGGATGGTGTCGGCACCAAATTACGACTGGCAATCGAGGCTGGAATACATGACACCATTGGTATTGATTTAGTTGCCATGTGTGTCAACGATATTGCGGTTCTTGGTGCGGAGCCTTTGTTCTTTCTGGACTATTATGCAACGGGCAAACTGAATATCGATGTCGCTACCGATGTAGTCAGCGGGATTGCTGAGGGTTGTTTGCAATCAGGCGCCGCTCTGGTTGGTGGAGAAACGGCTGAAATGCCAAGCATGTACCAGGATGGCGATTTTGATTTGGCGGGGTTCTGTGTCGGTATTGTCGAAAAAGACAACATCATTGATGGCACACAGGTAAAAGCCGGTGATGCCATTATTGGACTTGCCTCTTCTGGTCCACATTCCAATGGTTATTCACTGATCCGTAAAATTATTGAAGTCAGTAATGCTGACTTAACCATGCCGTTTGATGGCGCAACATTAGGCGAAAAGCTGCTGGCTCCAACCAGAATCTACGTTAAGTCATTATTGCAACTACATGAAAAAATTAACATTCATGCTTTGTCTCATATTACTGGTGGCGGCTTACTGGAAAATATCCCCCGAGTTTTGCCAGAGCATGTGACTGCTGTGATTGACAGCAAAAGCTGGCAAAGACCGGCGGTGTTTGACTGGTTGCAACAACAGGGAAATGTGGTTGATCGTGAAATGTACCGCACCTTCAATAATGGTATTGGCATGGTGGTTTGTGTCGCAGAAGAAGATGCTGATGCCACGGTTCAGATACTCACTGCATTAGGTGAAACAGCCATGCAAATTGGTCATATCGACGTCAGCAATACTGAAGAACAAGTCATTATTAAATGAGTAAAACCTTCAAACCTAAGTTCGTCATCCTGATTTCAGGTCGTGGCAGTAATATGCAGTCCATTATCAACGCAATTCAATCAGATGAGTTGGATGCTGAGGTAACCGCAGTCATCAGTAATCGACCAGATGCCGCTGGCTTAATGTTTGCCAGAAATGCCGGTATTGCTAATGAGATCCTGGATCATAAAAACTTCACTACCCGCGAAGCCTTTGATGAGGAGTTAATGCAGCTGATTGATTCTTTTGACCCCGACTATGTTGTGCTGGCAGGTTTTATGCGCATTCTCAGCAGGGAATTTGTCCAGCACTATGCCAATCGCCTGATTAATATACATCCTTCACTGTTGCCCAAATTCAAAGGTATGCATACGCATAAACGAGCAATTGATGCCGGCGAGACGGAGCATGGTGCCTCCGTACATTTTGTTACCGAAGAATTAGATGCCGGCCCGGTCATTTTACAAGCCAAAGTCCCGGTTATGGCTGATGATACAGAAGAAACATTAGCAGCAAGAGTATTGCTCGAGGAACATAAGCTTTATCCCGATGCCTTAAGGTTGTTAATCCAACAACATCAGAGCTAATTACCCATGCGCTATTTTTTCGGTTTAATGTTGCTTTTACTGTCATCGATGTCATTCGCTCAGGGTCTGGATGACTATTCAGCTCACTATCAAATAGAAATGAACGGTCTGCAGGCAGGTGAGTTAACTCAGCAACTTGAAACCTTAACGGATGGACTGCATCGCTTTCGCTCAGTCACCAAAGCCAAAGGACTGGTTGCTGTTTTCAGACGTGATACCGTTAAAGAAACCAGCTTATGGACCCTGACCAAACAGCAGATTATTCCCCATCAATATCTTTATCAACGCAGCGGTGGCAAAAAGGATAAATACCTGCGTATGGATTTTGACTGGCAACAGAATTCAGTTCATATCGATGATAAGGTTCACCCATGGGATCTTGAAATCGATCCCAAAACATTGGAAAAACATATTTATCAGGTGCAACTTCGGTTGGATTTACTACAGGACCCCACTAAACAAGTCTTTAATTACGCAATCGCCGATGGTGGACGTATCAAACACTACCAGATTGAAAGACTGGAACCGGAAACAATCTCGACACCGCTAGGCAAAATAGCAACCGTTAAATTTAAACGGCAACGGGATCGCGATAGCGATAAAGATCGGGAAACGACATTATGGTGTGCACCAGAGCTGGATTATTTGCCGGTTAAACTTGAACATATCGAGAAAGACGGCACAAAATTCACTGCAATACTTCATGAACTGGATGGCATTTCAGATTCTGTATTTGTTCAGGACAATTAATCTTCTCGCTGATAACAGGAAAACGGATGAGCAAAAAACAATTTGAAATCATTGAACAAACAACCGCTTACAGCGGTTTTTTTAGTTTAAAAATTGTTTCAGTCAAACATACCCTTTATAAAGGTGGCTGGAGTGCTCCACTCACTCGTGAAGTATTTCACCGAGGAAATTGTGTTGCCGTATTACTTTATGATCCGCAAAAAGATGCCCTGGTGATTATCGAACAATTTCGTCCCGGTGCATTGCAGCTGGACGATGAACGTGTCTGGTTACTGGAAATTGTTGCCGGTGCGATTGAGCCGGGTGAAACACCTGAGTCTGTCGCCTATCGTGAAGCCGCTGAAGAATCCGGCTGTGAGATTTTAGAGATGATTAAAATCAACGAGTTTTTTACCTCACCCGGTGGCACTTCTGAACTATTGCATTTGTTTTGCGGACGTATTGATAGTACCCATATCGGTGGGTTGCACGGTTTAGATGAAGAAGATGAAGATATCGCCGTTAGTGTTTTATCATTTGATGAAGTCTATTCATTGCTGGAAGACGGTAAAATCATTTCGGCTATCCCGATTATTGCCATTCAATGGCTGGCATTACATAAGGATGAGTTGCGTCAGCGTTGGGCTTAAACGTTACATATCCAAGAATACTGCCAAAAGAATGTAACGGGTTATTCCAATGGCATAATACGGTAACTTGCTGAAATAGTATGAGATTGTCCAGGTGAAAGACTGATACTGTCATGAGCGGCATTTGCCGTTTCAACACAGACAAAATAATGATACGCATCATCAGTCATATCTTTCAGCGCCGTTACCCTTTCCCAGGGGTTCCAGACAATCGTGGTGCTGGATCCCGCACTCTCAACGATAATTCGGCGTGACCATTCAGTATCTTCAATAAACAGTTTTTCAGGACTGTTCAGATAAACCCTGTCGGTTTCGCCATTAAAAAGTATTTCGCCAGCTTGCAGTTTTTCACTGAAATTCTCGACTTTGTCGAGATAATGATGATTACTCAGCCCCCTTACCTGGGTTTTTTCTATATTACCTACCGCAAAATACGTATGTAACGCCTGAGAAATAACAAAACTTTCTTTATCAAGGTTTTCCGTGGTCAGAGAGAGTATGAGTTGCTCATCAATCACGATTGTCATTTTCAGCGCATATGCACAATGCCAAAGTATTTCATCCTGTGAATCGGGTGTTAATGACAGTATTAATTTAATGCCATCATTTTCAGTTTGCTGAACAGCGGTCAAATCCCAGATACGATTGCGCGCAAAACCATGTGCAGGTCGCCCCTTACCACTGGGATCATCACCAAACCAGGGCCAGCAAACGGGTACACCACCGCGAATTGCACGCCTGTCGCCATAGCGACTCAACTGGCTCAAAAACAAGAGATCATGTATTGCATCAGCTGGTCGATAAGATAAAACCTGAGCACCCTGAAGTGCTATTCGCGCTTTGGCACAAGGGGTATCAATATCGATCATCACACACCCGGAAGGTCCCATGGAAAAGTCCAGGCGATCAGTTATGGCAAATTGTTGTTTTAATTGTTCAATAGTTTGCATGTATTTCTACGTCTGAAACAAAAAGACGGGCACAATGCCCGCCTTTGAGACTAAGTATTAAATCTAGCTTTTAGTGCTGGTGGCCGCCTTCACCATGAACATGTCCATGTTCCAGCTCTTCTGCACTCGGTTCACGCACTTCACGTATTTCTACATCAAAGTTCAGATGAACACCCGCCAGTGGGTGATTTCCGTCTACAGTAACAGTTTCATCGTTGATGGCAACGACAGTGACTAAAACCGGACCTTGCTCAGTTTCTGACTGGAACTGCATACCCACTTCAACTTTTTCAACACCACTGAACAATTCAGCAGGGACATCTTGTTTTAATGCTTCATGGCGTTCGCCATACGCATTGGCTGGTTCAATACTGGCTTGAACTTTATCGCCAGTTTCTTTGCCCATCAGGGCATCTTCCAAACCAGGGATAATATTGCCTGCACCATGCAGATACGCCAGCGGGCCGGCACCTTCACTACTATCAATGACTGTGCCGCTGTTGTCGGTGAGCGTGTAGTCAATCACGACTACTTTATTGTCTGCAACTTTCATGGAAACTCCTTACATGTTTTGAATAACAGCTGCAGCATAATCACTACAACTCAACGCATCGACGCCAATAGCCTGAGCTAAATCACCGGTGACACGTGCATTTGAAATGGCGCCTGAGACGCCGGAAACGACCAGATCTGCCGCTTCGACCCAACCTAAATGCCGTAAAAGCATTTCGGCCGATAGGATTAATGATGACGGATTCGCATTATTTTTTCCAGCCAGGGCTGGTGCTGTGCCATGTGTTGCTTCAAACATCGCAACGGCATCCGCTAAATTTGCACCCGGTGAGATGCCGATTCCTCCAACCTGTGCGGCCAGAGCATCAGAAATATAATCTCCATTCAGATTCAATGTGGCAACCACATCATAATCTTTAGGATGTAACAGGATTTCCTGTAAAAAAGCATCGGCTATCGAGTCTTTGATAACGATTTTTTTACCGGTATTTGGATTTTTAAAGGTTTTCCAGGGACCACCATCCAGCGGTGTTGCACCAAACTCTTTCTCAGCAAGATCATAACCCCACTGTTTAAAAGCGCCTTCAGTGAACTTCATGATGTTTCCCTTATGTACCAGGGTCAACGAATCACGATCGTTGTCAATAACGTATTGGATAGCTTTGCGCACCAATCTTTCGGTACCTTCCTGTGAAACGGGTTTGATGCCGATACCGGATGTATCCGGGAATCGAATTTTGGTTACCCCCATTTCGTTCTGTAAAAAAGCAATGACTTTCTTTGCTTCAGCGCTTTCTGCAGGCCATTCAATACCGGCATAAATATCCTCAGAGTTTTCCCGGAAGATAACCATATCAATACTTTCAGGCGATTTTACCGGGCTCGGTGTACCTGGATAGTAACGAACCGGACGCTGACAAACATATAAATCCAGCGTTTGTCGCAATGCAACGTTCAAAGAGCGAATCCCCCCCCCCACCGGAGTCATTAACGGGCCTTTAATTGAGACAGAGTATTCTCTCAAAGCCTCAATGGTTTCTTCTGGAAGATACGTTTCTGTGCCATAGAGCTGTGTCGCTTTTTCACCGGCATAGACTTCCATCCAGGCAATTTTACGTTCGCCGCTATAAGCTTTGTATACTGCTGCATCAATCACATCAATCATGGCCGGCGTGATATCAACACCGATGCCATCACCTTCAATAAAAGGAATAATCGGTTGACTTGGTACATCTAATGAATAATCGGCATTAACGCCGATGGCTGCACCCTGTTCCGGTACACTAATGTGTTGATATGCCATGCACGGCTCCTGAAAATAAAAGTGGCATTTTACATGATCTCTGGCACTGATATAACCATGACCAAATTAATTGCTTTTAATAAACCCTACGATGTACTGACACAATTCAATGACAAAGACGGTCGAACAACGTTAAAAGATTACATTGATATAGCGGATGTCTACCCGGCTGGACGCCTGGATCGTGACAGTGAAGGATTATTATTGCTGACCGACGATGGCCGATTACAACATCATATCAGCGATCCGCGTCATAAATTAAGCAAAACATACTGGGCACAAGTGGAAAACATCCCGGATGCCTCTGCAATTAAACAATTGCAACAAGGCGTTCTGCTAAAAGATGGAGTGACTAAACCTGCAAAAGCTCGACTGATCGACCCACCTGAAGTATGGGAAAGACATCCACCAGTTCGTTTTCGGCAATCCATTCCCACCCAGTGGATTGAACTGCAAATCAGTGAAGGCAAAAACCGTCAGGTACGCCGGATGACCGCAGCCGTTGGTCATCCAACATTAAGATTGATCCGTGTCGCGATTGGTCAATGGCAATTAAATGATCTGCAACCGGGACAATGGTGCGAAGTTAATTTTCAGACCGTGATAAAATACGCCGATGATTTGGACTCCAAGAACCACCGTAGCCGCCGTAATAGAACGCGACCAGCAATTTCTGATGGTCGAGGAAATGATCGGCAGCGAACTCAAACTCAACCAGCCAGCCGGCCATCTCGAAGACGGCGAAAGCCTGGTTGAAGCCGTTATCCGGGAAACACTTGAAGAAACTGCCTGGCAGTTCATTCCTGAATCATTGATAGGTATTTATCGCTGGCGACATCAACAAACACAGAATACATACATACGTTTCTGTTTTAGCGGAAGCCTTGGAGAACACCTTGATAGGCCATTGGATAGTGATATTCATCAGGCAGTTTGGCTGGATGCTCCCACCATCCAGCAACGGCGGGCACAATATCGCAGCCCTTTGGTCGAGCAGTGTCTACAGGACTATCTTTCCGGTAAGCGTTACCCACTTGATTTATTAGCTGATTAATTATGTCTGAACACAAAAAAATAGTCGTCGGTCTGTCCGGTGGTGTGGACTCCTCTGTCGCTGTGTTGTTACTGAAGCAACAAGGTTTCGATGTCGAAGGCCTGTTTATGAAAAACTGGATCGACTATGCCGATGAAAGTGAATGTACGGTTGAAGAAGATCGTAAAGACGCACAATCCGTAGCCGACAAAGTTGGTGTTATTTTTCACGAAGCCAATTTTGCTATGGAATACTGGGATTATGTATTCAAACATTTTCTTGAGGAGTACCAGGCAGGACGAACGCCTAACCCTGATATTTTGTGTAACCGTGAAATTAAATTTAAAGCTTTTTTGGATCACGCCATGGAATTGGGTGGTTATCTGATTGCAACCGGACATTACGCACGGGTCAGGGAGCGCGATGGAAAATTTCAGTTATTAAAAGGTCTCGACAACACCAAAGATCAAAGTTATTTCCTCTATACACTCGGTCAGGCGCAATTATCCCGTACCCTTTTTCCGCTGGGCGAGTTACCAAAAACCGAAGTACGTCAAATTGCCGAAAAAGCTGGCTTTATCAATCACGACAAAAAAGACAGCACTGGCATCTGCTTTATCGGTGAGCGACGCTTCCGTGAATTTCTGGGACGTTATATTCCAGCTCAACCTGGCGAAATGCGTACCCCTGAAGGCGAAAAAATTGGCGAACATTCAGGGTTAATGTACTACACCCTCGGCCAACGTCAGGGACTTGGTATTGGTGGCCGAAAAGACAGCAGTGGCGAGCCTTGGTTTGTCGCTGGCAAGGATATGGAAAACCGCATCTTGTATGTTGTTCAAGGTGAACATGAATGGCTTTACAGCACTAAATTGACTGCTGAACAACTCTCCTGGGTGGCCGGTGAAGCACCAGAGTTGCCTTGCCGTGCCAGTGCTAAAACTCGCTATCGTCAGCCAGATCAAGCCTGTCTCATTACACAGGATGATAATGGCAATATTCAGGTTGAGTTTGATGAACCACAACGTGCCGTCACACCAGGACAATCAGTGGTGTTTTATCAAGATGATGTCTGCCTTGGCGGCGGCATTATTGTTGATACCAATGCACCAGGAATGCATCCATGACTCAGAAAACAATTATTCATGAACGGGTGATCGCCCTTTCGGCTTTGATGCAATCGGTTACTTTGGTTAAACAAATCGCAGAAACTGGCCAAGTTGATAACGACGATATGCAGACTATGTTGCAAAGTTTGCTGGTAATGGATGCGCCAGATACTGAATCAGTTTATGGTGAAATCAGTAAATTAAAAACCGGTTTATATCAATTCAATAACCAATTATCTAAACGTAAACAACCTGGCGATATTGTGATGTTGCGCTATGCCATTGGAATTTTGCATTTGGAACGTAAGCTACGTAAACGTCCAGCGATGTTGGATCTGATTACCCGAGAACTGGATCAGATTCCGCAGCAGATTGAGTATTTCGGCAGTATCACCAGCCCACAGGTCATTGCCCGTTTTGCCGATATCTATCAGCGTACGCTCAGTGAACTTACACCACGTATTCAGGTATTCGGTGATTCAGGATTTTTGCAACAAGCTGACAACGTCAATCGTATTCGAGCGTTATTATTAACGGGCATAAGAGCCGCGGTTTTATGGCAGCAGAAAGGTGGCCGGCGCTGGCAGTTTTTATTACAAAGTAATAAATTATTACAGGCAGCAACAGAATTACACGCTCAAACCTGAAAACTTTTAGTAAAACCCTGTCTTGTCCTGAAATAAGTTGACACTTATTTCGATTAAAACGCCCG
>CEPP01001201.1_pt1 | contig 85998 bp, 95 predicted proteins | sample 530521 | NCBI WGS metagenome assembly CEPP01 (sample SAMEA2620256, study PRJEB7988) | marine metagenome | biome: marine biome (ENVO:00000447); feature: surface water layer (ENVO:00002042); material: "saline water (ENVO:00002010), including plankton (ENVO:xxxxxxxx)" | depth 5 m | reverse complement strand
CGTTCTAAATAAACGACGAGCAACACAGGCCGGCGCGCGCCTCCCTGACGCGCCGGCATACAGTCCATCCATGGACATAAGTGGTGCATTTTCAGCCACACCCCGCAGGGCTGGGACTATTTTTCCGCCCCACGGCGTTGGAAATGAATTATGAAGAACAACTACATCGCATCATTTCCGCCTTGTTGGACGGAAAAATAGCCTCCAGCAGTGGTGGCTATGAGAGAGCAACAAGCCCTAGTATCAAAAGCATTAAAAACTCAGACCTTGAACGAGCCTAACTGTTGTTTCAGAGTATTGGCAGCGTCGTCCAGCTCATTGCCAACCCGGCTCAGCTGAAGAGCTCCCTCGGTTGTATGCCCGACCAGTTGGGAGATCTTAGTGAGATTTTTACTGACATCTTCACATACAGCACTTTGCTCTTCAGTGGCTGAAGCAATCTGAAATGTCATTTCCGTCACTTCCTTGATGGCTTGCTGAATATCCTGCAGTGCCGATTCTGCTGCACGAGCAAGATCAACCGTTTCCGTCACCTGCTGCCCGCTCTGGTGCATTGCTGCCGAAGCCTGACGACTCCCCTGTTGCAGTACACTGAGCTTTTCATGAATATCCACAGTGGCATCCTGCGTCCGGCTAGCCAAGGCCCGCACTTCATCTGCAACAACAGCAAAGCCGCGCCCTTTTTCGCCGGCCCGGGCAGCTTCAATCGCTGCGTTAAGTGCCAGCAGATTGGTCTGTTCAGCAATGCCCTGAATGACTGACAAAATGCTGACAATAGCTTCACTGTTTTTTTCCAGCTCCAACATGGCTGATTCCGATTCCTGCACACTGGAACTGACCGAATGAATCGACTCTGAAGTTCGTTTCACCAGTCCCGCGCCGGACTGTGAAGAGTCATTGGCTTTGCTGACAAATTGTGATGTGCGATCCGCATTGCCGGCTATCTGCTGTGCTGAAGCAGCCATTTCCGTAACGGCAGAAACCATTTCTTCAAGCAACTGCTGTTGCTGAACCATCTGAGATCGCGTCTGTTCACTGATTTGGCGACCTTCTGCAGACAGTTCACTGACATTTTCGCCCAGCGGAATTAATTGCTGGATCAGCTTGCGCAGTTTGCCAATAAAGATATTAAGGAATCCGGATAACTTACCGGTCTCATCCTGGCGTTGGATATCAAGCTGCTGAGTCAGATCACCTTCACCTTCAGCAATTGATGCAACCAATGTAGTCATTTTTGAAAGTGGTTGGATACTGCTGCGCGCCACCAGCCACACAATACCGACCCCAATCAGTGCCAGAAGCAAGCCCAGCACACTGGTACTGACGATAAAGTTTCTTTGCGCACTCTCAAGAAATTGTTCCTGCTCCGCAACGGCAGCCAGTACCTGTGCCTCAGGAACTGCCAGATAAGTCACCCAACCTTGCTGGTTACCGGGCATAGTAAATGGGCTCAGCACGATAAACTGATCTTGCTGCTGCAAAATCTGGCTTTGGCCTGACTTGCCAACGGCGAGAAGCGCTTCTCTGAGACTGTTATCCAAAACACTGAGATTCTGACCGATCATTTCTGGCTGCTGGCTATGTCCGGCAATAACGCCCCGCGGACTGACCAGCAAAGTTTGACCAGCTCCCTGATAAAGAGAAGCAGCGACATCAGTGATCACTGATTGCAAAAAAGCAGCAGAAATATCGATACCACTAATGCCGATAAAGCGACCAGCATTAATTACCGGTGCAACCAGACTGGTCAACAGAACCTGCTCACCATCAATTGGATACAAGTAGGGGTCAATGACACAGCTACCACTGCTATCTTTGGAACAAAGATAATATTCGCCTGCTCTTACGCCATTGTCATCAACAGTAGCATCTTCCAACCCTTCGAGATTTTCCACTACAAAAGTGTCAGATTCTGAACGCACAACATAGGGCAGGAACCGTCCACGGCTATCACTGCCCAAAGTTTCACGGAACAAGAAGTCACTGCCGTCTATTGCATTTGGTTCAAATGCGACATAGGCACCCAAAAAATCCGTATTCAGGGCCAGAGTTTGCTCAAGCATTCTGACCGCAAGACTGCGTTTATCATCAATTTCCGAATCGTTTACGACTGCCTGCATCACAGCCGCATTCGCCTGAGCCGTATTCAGCGCTCTTTCAAGTGGCATACGCAACTGTGCTGAAGTATCTTGAGCCAAAACCTGTAAATAATCCTGGGCCTGTTGCTCAGTGACCTCCCGGCTATGATCAGAAAGACTCTTTTTGATTGAACTGAACTGCCATACGCCAACCAGCGCAGTAACCAGTACGACGGTCAATAAACTGAGGCCAGCCCAAAGACTAAAGCGCTGTTGAATAGAAAGATGCATCTTTATCTCCATTATCAGGGAACCGGAATTACCGGCATACCATTTAAATTGCAATCTGATTTCAGACTACAACAATCGTATTCACTGAACAGCCGAAAATTGCCAGTGCTGACAATCGGTTCCGGCTTTACCCCTGTCCGGTGATAGCATCACAATTTAGCAGCTTCGCTATAGGCTTGAGATTGGCCGTATATACTTGTTGAGACTGTAAGTTCGCGCAGACTTTGCCAGATTTCTTTCAGGCACGCAATGGAGAAAAGATCAATAATCTGCTTTGATTGGCAAAAACTTACATTTCTGATGTATCTGAAAAGTTGAAACGACCAGTTTCTTCTATGGTTTGATATGGTAATAGCCCTCCCATATCCAGTCTGGCCTTAAATGTATAAGCAAAACCATTGTTCTGACCAGTTAATAACCGGTTGATTAATCGCGCACTGCCCAGTAAATTCGGGCTGGCCTCGATAGTAAAATCAGCCATGCCATAGCCTGGAACTGTCGGCAAATCCGGCGTTGCACCACTTAATACACGATTATTTTCCACCTCAACAGAATAACTCATCCCCTTCAAAGACAAAGTGCCGCGATTAGGGTTGATGATCTGTAATCCGATAATAAACCGCGGTGACAGACCATTGGATTCTGGCGCCAGAGAAAAAGACGTGATGTTCACCTGAGGCTTTTCATAATTTGGTGACCAGCTGGCACACCCCATCATGGATATTATTGCTATCAGACATAATATTCTTAACAGGGGCATTTGATTTCCAATCTGGAGGGAGGTATTCAGTCTAAACTGAAATCGTTAGTAATGATGGAAAAAAGCGCAGCAGCGGCTTTCATTGACAAGCAATATCAAGAAATATTGCCCGTTTAAAACAACTGCCGCGCTATTAAGAACGGGATTGTGAGATCAACAGACCCAGTGTATTTATTGGCCACGTTTCTGTACTGGCTCGACTTCATCCATTTCATGAGCAGGATGCATCGCATTTCCGGATTCCCGGGCATCCAGGCGATTTTCCTGATAATCATCTTTCGATTCTTTATTGACACGTTCTGCAGCCTCACCCATATCATGTGCTGGATGATTACCCTCCGATGATTTATCTGCCGGGTTATTGGCAGCTTTTTCTTTCTTCCATTGATAATCTGCTTGTTGCTCTATCTCAGCAGCTTTAGAAGATACTGACTCATCCATTTCATGGGCAGGATGTTTGCCAGTATCATCATTAGCAGCTAACGCAGTGGTGCTGGCAAAAAGTGTCGTCAGGGCAACTGTGTAAAAACATTGTTTAAACATGGTAGCCTCCTTTAATTATGGTTAGAAACAACTCAAACAAAATGGCTTTTCACCATTTGATGTTATGTCCACCCTAACGAATATCCCCGACGACATCAAATCACCGAAAAAACCATTAAACCCATTTTAAATCATATAGTTATTATTTTATTTAGGCGTAATTCAGTATTCTGACCAGACATGATGTGAAAAACTTCCTGCCCCAAGGTAATCAGCCATTTTGCTTTATAATCCCGCCCCTAAGCCGCTTCACGCTGCGTTGAGATAAAACGATTTACACCATTGATAATGGCTTTTATCGCTGCTCGGCTGATATTTTTATCTTGCCCGACACCAAAAACCGGGCCGGCATTACCGACTTTGATTTCAACATAACTCACTGCAATCGCATCTGAACCGCTACCGATACCGTGCTCATGATAATCAACAACGGTTATAGCCTGTTGAATATGACTGGATAATGCTTTTGCAACGGCATCAACGGGTCCCGTACCTTTTGCTTTAAGCTTAAAAGATGTTGTGCCGTGATCCAACTGTAATTCAGCCGCGACACTGTCCTGAGATTCATCCATTAAACTACTGCTTGTAAATTGATAGGGTGCATTTACGCTGAGATAAATTTCATCAAATAAATTCACAATACCAGCAGCATTAATTTCCTTACCGCTGCTGTCGCTGATGTTTTGCACGATTTTGCTGAACTCAATTTGCAAACGACGTGGCAGTTCGAAACCGGAATGTTGCTGTAACAGGAAGCTGACTCCCCCCTTACCGGATTGACTGTTGACTCTGACCACAGCATCGTAGCTACGATTTAAATCTGCAGGATCAACAGGCAAATACGGCACCTCCCAAAAACCATCGGGATCCTGTTTTGCAAAACCTTTTTTAATCGCATCCTGGTGCGAACCGGAAAACGCAGTAAACACCAATTCACCGGCATAAGGGTGGCGTGGATGGACAGGTAACTGTGTGCATTCTTCGGCCAATTGGCGGATCTGATCCATCTGACTGAAATCCAAGCCGGGATCGATACCCTGCGAATATAAATTCAATGCCAAGGTCACTAAGTCGACATTACCGGTTCGCTCGCCATTACCAAACAAACAGCCTTCCACGCGATCGGCACCGGCCATTACGGCCAGTTCCGCTGCAGCAACGGCCGTACCGCGATCATTATGCGGATGCACACTCAAAATAATGCTGTCGCGATGATTCAAGTTGCGATGCATCCACTCAATCTGATCGGCATAGGTATTGGGTGTTGACATCTCCACCGTGGCTGGCAAATTGATAATCATTTTGTTTTCAACTGTTGGCTGCCAGATGGCTGATACCGCGTCACACACTTCCTTGGCAAATTCCACTTCGGTGCTGGAAAACACCTCGGGAGAATATTGATAAACCCATTGGGTTTCCGGGTGTTGATCAGTTAACGCCTTCACCCATCGCGTGCCGCGTTCAGCAATCTCTTTCACACCGGCTTTATCGGTGTTGTAAACAATTTTGCGAAACGCTGGCGCGATTGGATTGTACATATGCAAAATAGCCCGGCGAGCACCTTTCAATGATTCAACTGTACGTTCAATCAAATCCTGACGGGCTTGGGTTAACACCTCTATCGTCACATCGTCCGGGATCAGATTTTCTTCGATCAAGCGACGTACCAGATTAAAGTCGGTGTCAGAAGCTGACGGAAATCCCACTTCAATTTCCTTGAAGCCCATTTCCACCAAGGCTTTGAAATAGCGGATTTTGGTCTCGACCGACATCGGATCAATCAGCGCCTGATTGCCATCACGCAGATCGGTGCTCATCCAGATAGGCGCCTTTTCAATCACCTGGTTCGGCCATTGTCGATCCGGCAATTGAATTGGCTCAAAGCGCCGATACTTTTGAGCGGGATTAGCAATCATCTTCTGACTCCTGAGTCTGTATAAAAAATAGAGTTGCCTGATGGCGTATAACGTTAATAACGCTTCCGGCAGGTTTATTTAACAATGGCTGAAGGATTTCCAGTCCCTTTTTCAGTTTCCGCCGCTCACTTATGATGAACTTGAGATAACTGCGTTAAACAAAGCTTGTGGCTCATAACGCTACCGGTTCAGGCATGTGGAACAGTATAGATAAACAGCGGCAGAATTAAATTGCTAAAGTTGCATCAAAATATGGTCATATAACATTTTATTGCTGATAAATATATTTTTTAAGCATAAAATGCCTTTAATACATTTTATTGGAGTAAATCATGACTGAAAAACTGGATCGCTATGATCAGATGATTCTCGATATCCTGCAAAAACAGGGACGAATTTCTAATCAGGAGTTGGCGGAGGCCATTAACCTGTCTCCTTCCCCCACCTTAAGACGCGTTAAGCAGTTGGAAGAGAATGGGTTAATTGATGGTTATGTGGCGTTATTGAACGCACGCAAACTCGGGCTGACGTTGATGGCCTTTATTGGCATCAGCATGGATAAACACACTCCGGAACGTTTCAGCGGTCTGGAGGAAAAACTTGCCGGCTATCCGGAAGTGTTGGAATGCCACTTAATTACCGGCCAGACAGCTGATTATTTGTTAAAAGTCATCGTCAGGGATATGGATGCCTATCAACAGTTTCTATTGCAGAAACTGACACGAATTGAGGGTGTAACCGGTGTACATACCTCGTTTGTAATGAAGTCACCGATTAACTCTACCGCGTTACCATTAAACTGATTTCCCGTTGTGTTATTCAGGAGTTGTCTAAATGCTTTCGAATCGACTGCAACTCAAGCCGGTGAGCATCAGTCGCCTGGGGATAGGCCAATGGCAGATCAGTTAACGTTTTTAAAAAGATTTCCGAAATAATTAACCGGGCATTTTGTTTGTCATCGGCTGGCACGATGTACCACGGCGCATCTTTGGTCGTTGTTGCATTGATACAGTCTTCATACGCTCTGGTATAGTCATCCCAGTATTCACGTTGCTCAATATCCGCTGTGGTCAGCTTCCAGTTTTTATCCGGATCATCAATACGCTGCATGAACCGCCTGGCTTGTTCATCTTTGGATTGATGCAAAAAGAACTTGATGATCCGGGTGCCACTGCGTTGCAAATGGGCTTCGTGCTCCACAATAGAACGATAGCGATCACGCCAAAAAGCTTGTTTGGGCGGCAATTGTTCCGGCAAACGTTGATTCATCAGAAAGTCAGGATGCACTTTTACAATCAGCACTTCTTCGTAATATGAGCGATTGAATATACCGATTCGACCTCGTTCAGGCAGACACCTTACAGTACGCCACAAAAAATCATGTTCGAGCTCATTGTTACTGGGTTGTTTGAAACTGAACACCTGAAACCCCTGCGGGTTAATTCCCGACATGACATGGCGAATCGCCCCATCCTTTCCAGCAGCATCCATACCTTGAAAAATCAGTAAAACAGCATATCGATTATCGGCATACAGCTTGTGCTGTAATTCACTTAAGGCATCAACATTCTTTTTAAGCAATTTTTGATACTGCTTTTTTGATGAATAGAGTGGCTCAACAGATGTGGGGCTTTTCGTTAATTTAATCCTGCTGTCCGGGAGCGCCTGAAAATCGCTGATAGAAAACTTCATCATTTTTGCCTTTATAGGTTTTGTCATTTATTAAACGCATGAAAATCTCAAAGGACAAATTACAAATTATTCAGGGAAGTCCTTATTGACCTGCCAAAGTCCATCAGCAAAATATTCTTGCGAATCCTGCCAGTTTTTCAGTACGGTAAAGCCGGTCTCATTAGCCAGTTTCTGCATGTCGGATAAAAGATATTTATGGGAAAGCTCCAGATGAATGGCTTCATAGGCATCAAATTCAAAGGTCTTTTCCAGCGCACCGATATGTACTTGCTGCGGCTCAATCGACACCAGATAACTTTCCATTGCACCATGGCGTGGATTGTACATTCCATGGTGGGTAAAACGTGTTAAATCAAATTCTCCCTCCAGCTCGTTATTAATACGCGTCAATATATTCAGATTAAATGCTCGGGTCACACCTTGTTTATCATTATAGGCTTTGGTTAAGACGTCGATATCTTTTTTCAGATCAAAACCAATCAACAATAAATCTTCATGATTCAAACACTTCCATATACTGTGTAAAAAACGTTTAGCGCTGGGAAAATCAAAATTGCCAATATTGGATCCCAGTAATAATACTAACTTGCGACTGTCGGAAATGCCTTCCAAATGACGGATACTGGCAAAATAATCACCGACAATGCCATGCGTAACCAATGAAGGATGAGAGAGGTTCAATGAGCTGACCAGATCCGCCATAGCCGTTTCCGAAATATCTATCGGAACATAGGAAAACTGATGGGTGGTTTGTAACATCTGGTTTAGCAACACCTTGGTTTTACGTCCATCCCCGGCACCCAGCTCAACGATTTCAAAGGGATCATCGGCGATAAAATCAGCAATCTCGCCCCCCACCTTATTAAGAATCTCAAACTCACAACGGGTAGGATAATACTCTTCCAGTTCTGTGATTTGCTCAAATAACCGACTGCCATGGGCATCATAAAAATATTTGCTGGGCAGAGATTTTGAAGGCGCGGAAAATCCCATCAACACATCAAAGGCAAACTGTTCTTTCAAGGCATCCTGTGTTTGATCCCGTAAGGAATCTAATACCAGATAGGTCATTACAAATCCCTTGCCAATCGAATACCAGTAAATGCCCAGCGATCTGATGGGCGATAAAAATTTCGATAGCTGGCGCGCATATGATGTTTTGGAGTCGCAACAGATCCACCTTTCAAAACATATTGGTTTGCCATAAATTTACCATTATATTCACCCAGAGCCGTATTAGTGGTTTTGAATCCAGGATAAGGTGCATAAGCACTGTTGGTCCATTGCCAGAGCAGACCGGTATCAAACGCATCACAGGCTCTTTCCGGTGAGGGATAAACCGTTTCATCAGGATCCCAGAAAGCCGTTTCTTTCTCAAACAATGCTTTATCTTTTGAGCAGTACGCCTCCAGTTCAAACTCGGTGGGTAACCTTGCGCCCAACCAGCGCGCATAGGCATCTGCCTCATAAAAACTGATATGGCTGACAGGTAAATTAGGATTTAATGGCTCTAATCCACTCAGATGATATTCGTCCCAGTGATGATTCTGTTTACGCCAGTACAATGGATGGCAGATCTGGTTTTGCTGCACCCAGTCCCAGCCATCACTTAACCAAAGTTCTGGTCGACGGTAGCCACCATCCGTCATAAAATCCATATACTCGCCGTTATTAATCAATCGATCAGCTAACTGAAAACCACTTATCCAGCGTCTGTGACGAGGACGTTCATTATCATAGGAAAACCCGGTCAGACGGGCTCCAAACAGGGAAATATTTTCTGTCGACTCTAACCAGCCCAGTGCCCTTGCAGGAAGCAGAAGTTTATCTGCATCGGCAGCTTGCTGATACGCCTCGGGCCAGGGCTGGTTGCCCAGAATAAATTTAATATCCATCAACAGCAGTTCCTGATGCTGTTGCTCATGCTGTATTCCGACAGCAAGAACTTCCAACTGCTGTTTAGAAAGCGAATTCGATTCAAAAAGCGCCACAATGGCTTCCGTAATCCGATGACGATAACTCATGATTTCTTTAACCGTCGGACGCGACAGCTGACCTCGGCTGGACTGTAACCAATGAGATCCCAGACTCTTATAATAGGAGTTAAATAAAAAATGATATTGCGGTGATTTACTGGTCTGAGCCAGATTCAGCGGTTCCAGAATGAAGCAGTCAAAAAACCACGAAGTATGCGCCAGATGCCATTTTGGAGGGCTGACAAATGCCGCCGGTTGCACCACTTGATCTTCAATTTCCAGTTTGGCGCAAATTTGTTCAGTCTGCTGGCGTACTTCTACAAATAACTGTTGTAGGGAGGAAAGAAGATCTTCAGTCATCTCACCCCTGAACGTTCGGTTTGTTGCTTGCTTATTCGTTGTCATTGATTCAACTCCATATCTGGGGTTTATCAATCACCTGACCGGTTTGAAGTCGGTGAGCAATTTAACTTTTATACCGAAGAGCGAAGCCATAAACGGCTTCACTCAACAGCCTGTTAATTCACAACAGAATCGCCAATATAATGATAATGGGAATGGGGACACCTAAAAACCATAAAAGAATGGATCGCATGTTATTTCTCCCTGATAAAGACTGTCTGACATTACGCTGAATGATTAATGGATAACTGAATCACGTTGGCGACCACCTATTGTCGCCATAAAGCTGGCGATATACGCGCCAATCAATAACGCGATAAAAATCCATAGCGAGGCAAAGGTAGCCCCTTCCAATGCGGCATCAGCTGCTTCACGCGCGGCCTGTTCAGCGTCGGCAGCCGCTTGCTGAGCTCGATCGACTACCGCATTGACACGTTGCCCGGCCTCGCCTTCATCCAGTTCAGTATAGTTAGCGACTAACCCCACAATATATTGTTTATCATCTTCATTTAGCTCCCCGTCACGCAAGGCCTGAACGATAATATTGGATATTTCATCACGAACCTCGCCGTCTGCACGTTGTGCCACTTCCGCACCAGGAGCGGTACGCAAAAGTGCATCCGTAAAGTAATCGGATGAGTCAGACACAGCTTTACTGATTGCAGGCATTGCTGAGGTTGCACCTTGTGCCACTGAAGCGCCAGCTTTGGCAGTACCACTAATCACCGCGCCCACACTGGAAAGAATTAAGACCGCGACCAGAAGCGTTGCCACAGCCCAACTGATCAGGCCATGTGCTGTGTCACGAAAATAGACTTCATCAATATTAATATCAGTCCATCGGGTTCTTAATCGACCGGCTATATAGCCACCCAATCCAGCGGAAACAAGTTGTGTTACCGTCAGCCAGATAATCGTTGACCAGCCAATGGTTTGCATACTCACACCTTCATTCTGCCAGGGCGAAATCACTGAAAATCCTAATCCAAAACCGAGCAGTAACATGATTAGGGTCATGGTCGCAGCGCTGACCGCTCCGGCAAAAATAGCTGCCCATGACACGCTGCTGTTGCTGTTTGCTGAGAGAGTTTCCATATCGCGTTCCTTTTAATTTGCTTTCAAATCCGGATTTGTTTTTTTTGAGGAAAATCACTTAGGCATTAGTTGCCCAGAAATTAACTTTTTTAAACGCCTGAATGACATTCAGGCAATTGAATAAAACAGAATTACAACGAATACTTTTCGACGTTTCCAAGTGTTGGAATAGCACTTTAGTTACTGTGCTGAGAGCGCTTTCAAAGATACAGTGAGGTTCAAGGTAACAACCTAATATACTGGCAGATATTACATAGGTTAAAGTTCACGAAAAATAATCATCCAGCGAGACTTCGGTGATCATTTCTGTGCCGTTAATGGTCAGGAATGACTCAGCAACAGATGGCTGAACAGGGCCAGACAAAAGCCGAAAACAGCCCCCAATGGTGGTGCCCAGTGTCTGGCGAGTTTTGATTGTGGGGCAATGTCCTGAAACACCAGATACAGAATGCCACCTGAGGCAAACAGCATAATCGCCCCGAGAATGGCGGGATGTTCAGATAAAAAGAAATATCCCGCCAATCCGGCTACCGGACCAAGCACAACAAACAATGTCATCTTGCCCAGTACATTGCCATGCCTGTTGTGCTGTTTCAGCTCACGATAGGCGTTAAAACCTTCGGGGAGATTCTGTAACCCTATCAACAATGCCAGTAAAGGTCCTGAAGCCGGGTTCAATGCCATCAACCCGCCTAACGCGATCGCTTCCGGCACATAATCCAATATCATGCCCAATAGTTGGGGAGATTCATTTTTGTGCAAACCGAGCAACCGTTCTATATAGAAAAAAATCAACCCGCCAGCGACAATAAACAAAATACCCCAAACTGAATCTCCCATATTCTCTATGCCTTCGGGAACCAGCACCAGCATCACCGCACCCAGCAAAATGCCGCCTCCCAAAGCGATAATAAAATGTCTTAATTCTTTTTCCAGCCATTGCGAATGTATCCGCTCAAAACTGGCCACAAAACCACCGACAGGGATGCAGATACCCGCGGCCATCGTGAGTAATACAATCTGTAAAACGGGTGAGTTATCCATTGGTGACCTTCATTACTTGCTGAGAATGCTGTTTATTAATGCATTCGATGTTAGATAAATTGACTGCACCTTTCCAAGCTGAATTTGAATATTTAAATCATTCATTAATCAGCACTTTTATCACATCCACATGTCAATCATTGAAACGCATCACCCAAAAAGCATGGAGAACGAACATGACAACACTCAAACAGGCAACTCAATTTCATCGCTTTATAGCCTATTTTCTGACAACAGTAACAGGGCTCATCCTCGGCGACGTGGCTATGGCTGACTCACCGAACGATAAAAATATCGTAAAAGAAGCTGACAGAGTTTCCCTGAATTTCCGCGAGTGGCGTGTTGAATGGAAAAATACCCGGCCACGGGATCCGTATGTCAGTCCCGATGGCAGCGTCTGGTTTGTCGGACAGGTGGGTGATTATGTGGCGAGACTGGATCCGCAAACCGGTGAAATGCAGCGTTTCGACATTCCTAAAGCAGGCCCGCATACCGTGATTGTCGATGCTGAGGGTTATCCCTGGTATGCCGGTAATAAAGACCGGCATATCGGCCGTCTGGATCCAGATACCGGTGATGTGACTCGTTTTGATATGCCAAAGAGTGTTAATGACCCACACACAATGGATTGGACTTCAGATGGCAATATCTGGTTTACCGTGCAGCGTTCTGGCCAGGCCGGTTTTATCGGTAAATTAGCCACTGACTCAGGTGAGTTGGAAATTATTGAAGTCCCCGGAAACAATATGCGGCCTTACGGATTGGTTGTGGATAAGCAGAATCGTCCATGGATTGCTTTTATGGGGAGTAATGCCATCGGCACAGTGGATCCAAAGTCCATGCAACTCGATATCATTAACACCCCTGATGAAGAAAGTATTATCCGTCGAATTGGTCTGACATCAGATGGCCGTGTCTGGTGGGTGGATGCAGGTGTTGGTTATGTGGGCGTCTATAACCCGCAAGATGAATCCATGCAGCAATGGCGGACTCCGGGAGGCGAAGCCGCAGGCTTGTATGCGATGACCGTCGATAACCAGGATCGAATCTGGTACGTGGAAACAGGGTTACAACCAAACCGGTTTATCGGTTTTGATAGCAAAACCGAACAATTTATAGCGATAGATGAAGTTCCATCAGGCGGTCAGACTGTGCGGCATATGGTGTTTGACGAAACCAGCAATGCCATCTGGTTTGGCACCGATGCACATACCATTGGCCGTGCAGTGGTACCGGATTAACAGTCATAAAAGTGCCAATTTATTATCTGCCAGAAAAATACGGTGGCCGGCTTTTCTCAGATTTGAATTAAAGTAAATTGGAGAAAATAACCCAGGCAGTCAGGCCTGTCAGAATAAATGACAACAATGCGAGCAGGCCGTCTCTGGCTATCAGCGCCAGGCCAAAAGCAACCAGGGCGATACCGGCTGCGTTGGCGCTGAAAGGGATGACTTCCATAAACGGTAGCATGACTGCAATCAAAATACAGACACTGGCTATCGCAAATTTGGCGGTCCCATTAACAAAGATCAACAAACGTGGTCGTATCAGTTTATCGATAAAGTGAGCAGGTCTTCGCAACCATCTCACAGCCTTTAATAACTTGTCACCAGGAACAGCACGTTGTAATAACCATTTTGGTAACCAGAAGTGTTCCTGCCCCGTCAATAACTGTATGGCGACTAAAAAGATAAACACGCCCATGATACTGGGAACCCCGGGGATATCGCCAATAACCGGTGCTAATATAATCAAGCCAGCCAAAAGCAACAGTGGTCCAAAAGAACGACGGCCTATCATATCCATAATAAGGTCAATCGAAACGTTTTGATTGGGCCTTTGCTCAGCCGCTTCGCCAATACAATCAAACAATTCTTCGAGATCGGTTACCGGATGATTCTTACCCATCATTAGTTACCTGCTTAAAGGAAAAAGATGCTTTGGCACCCACCACAAAAACACCATCATGGCGATCAACTCGACTAATGATTGAAACACAATGACCACGACTGCCAGCTCATATGAAGCGGGCAACGCCAGGGCAATGGGTAACATCACAAAAGAATTACGGGTGCCAAAGCTGAATGCAAGTACCCTACCCTGCCGTGATGAAAGTTTAAATAACCTGGATAAAAGCCTGGCCATTACGGCCGTAATAGCCAGGAACAACAAAAATATTACTGATAAGTGGAATAATAAGCTGACGGACTGCAGCACGATAGTGACTTGCGATATCGCAATAATAAACATCACCATGGCTAATAACAGCACCGGAAACCATGCCAGAAAATTGATTACCCGCTCACCATTGTCCTGCTTCGCTAACCATTTTTGAGTCAGAAATGCCAGCATCAATGGCACGATAATCAAACTGAAAAATGCCCAAACCATCTCACCCTGTGCCAGATTCAGATGAAACTCATCACCGAGAAACAGCCAGAGATAGAATGGTAACAACAGGATTTGCAACAGCAGGCTTATCGGGGCAAAAGTGATTGCCAGTCTGGTATCACCACCGCCAAGCTGAGAAAAGGTAATAAACCAATCCGTGCACGGCACCAACAACACTAATAAAATACCCAGTTTTACAGCGGGGTCATCGGGAGCGACCAGCAGCAGACAGGCGACTGCAAGAGGAATCAACACAAAATTCCCCAGAATTGCTGCCAGTAGTACTTCAGGTTTGTAAAAAGCGTCCCGCAGATGCGTTAATGGAACCTGGGTAAACGTTGTATACATCAAGGCCGCTAATAACGGCCATACGACGATTTCCAACCGGCCACCCATCTCTGGCACCATAACACCCAAAATCAACCCAAGTAACACGGCCAACAGATAAATAAACAGCTGATTTTTTTCCAGAGACAGATGTGTCAATGATGGGATCCTTGCAGATAAAATAAAAAGCCCGAAATTATTATTTCAGTCGCCCGGGGTTTATGCTGTTTTTTCTTTTCCTGATTAACTGAAGTTAACGAACCTCGCTACCTGATGCTTTATAACTGGCAACATGGTAAACCGTATCTGCGCTTTGATGCTGAAGATGACAGAGCCAATTCACTACGTTTTTTCAACAAAGGATTTATCGATGCAACATATTTTCGGCAAAACAGTTCTTCCTACCCTCTTATCACTGTGTTTTATAACCGTGGTGCTTGCCGCTGAAGGTGAAGGTAAACAAGTCGTCATTGACAGTAAAGAGGGTAAAGAAAAAGTGACCATTGAAGAGTCACAAACAGGTGATCAATCAGGAGCTGGCACCGCTGTCACTGATGATCCGGTGGATGATCATAAAACGACTGATGAAGATGACAACACCGATAAGCCCAAATATCAGGAATAATGACACCTGTTATCAGATTAATTGACTAATGTCGGCCAGCCGTCGTTCTGCTCCAGAAACTGCAGCAGATTTTTAGGGCGATACGCCTCATCGTTATCCCAACGTTGTTTCACAGTCTGATGAATTAATACCTCACTTTTTTTATGGTTTATAGGGCGATATAAAGGCCTTTTCGAACGATATATATGTTTACGTGAGTTATGCAAAGTCGCATCATAACGGCCATTCAAACTGCTTTTAAGATGCGTTTCGAGCACTAATCCAGCTTCAGCTGCCTGCTGCATCATCCATTCAAGTGGAATATCGGATAACAAGCCACCGGTTTCTTTATCCGGCGCATAACTCCCGCCAATATTGCTGTGTACACCGGCAAACCACACCTGTTTGAGATCCAGCTTTTCCCGCGGATCCCAGATGGTCGGTTCAAAATCTGAACGCACTTCATCGATCGCCATCGCATGTCGGGCAATATCGACATTAGGGCCGATTTTGGTATCGTAAAATTCGTCTTTTTTGTTCAATAAACCGAGAAAAGATATCGGAATACCTAATGCACCAACGGTATCCCATACGCCAACAAATTTAATCTGACGACTTTTATGTGAATGCGCTTCACGAAAAGCAATCGACTTTTCGCCATCCGGTGCGTAACTGTAACCGGGTTTTTTGTAATGCTCGAATGCCGCTTCAATCAGTCTGGCATCCGGTCGTTTGAGAATGCCGCAGTTATAAATCAAACCACTTAAACTGCGAACGGTGTAAGCGCCACGGCTAAAGCCAAACAGAAAAATCTCATCGCCCGGCTGGTAGTTCTGAACAATATAACGGTAATCGTCCATGATGTTTTTATTCAGGCCCTTGCCGGTGGTACCACCGAGCACCTGTTCATAATAAGAGCCGATTCCCCAGTCGTAAAATACCTGCTGCGTGATGCCATCAGACCCTCTCGGGTCAATCGAACGCGCCATTCGAAGTACGTTGGTGGGGAAATCTTTGGCCAGATCCTTTTCCGGTCTATTCCAGGTACCGTCTGCACAAACTACTATCCGCTTTGTCATCAGCGTGCTCCGTCGGTCGTTTTATCCGGCAGCAAAGCGTTAGCTTACAGCTTTCATATCAGGCTCTCTGCCCAGAACATCAGTTGTGACAGTAAACCTGAATCATTTCAGAAACAATACCTTAACCAGTCATCTTTGAGGATTATGCTTTTTCTTCTGCCTCTTCTTCGGCTTCTTCCTCAGTACTTTTGCCTTTGCCCGAAAAGTCTTCGGTAAACACCTCGGACAGAATCAGCTGTTCAATATAACTGCGCTGAGAAGCCCGTACCGGGAAACGCACCACCAGATGAATTTCTGCAGCGGTAGGAACCTGAATCGTGACACGAGGATCAACCGAACTCGCATCCAACCCACGTTCATCACTCAGTTTCTGCATATAGATACGGGCATTTTCCAGATAGGGCTGACAATGTTTTGCAGCCGCCGACAATAAGGCCTGTTGGGCAGTTTGCCATTTATCCGTGCGTTTGAATGGCACGGTAAAAACATGCAGGACATATTGCCGGGTATAACTTTCATTTATGACAGGCTCGGAGACAAATAACGCATTGGGAATAACGGCCATACGTCCCGTACGTTGATGAGTAAGCTTTCCGGGACCCACTTCCAGAATGGTGGTCGCTAATAAGGTTTGATCAATAACGTCGCCACGGAAATCCTTGATTTGAATACGATCGCCAATATTAAACGAACCAGCACCGGTTTTAAGTAATGACCCCGTTACACACAAAATAAGTTCCTTGGTGGCCACTACAAAGGCTACGGCAATGGCAACCACCGATAACGCCAGCGTTCTGAGTTCTTCGCCCCAGATTAATATGAGCCCGAGAATAAAAATGAGAATAATGCCGTTGCGGGTCTGAACCAGCCATTTGCGACGCAATTCTGTGGAATCAATGGTTCGACGAATAAACCGGGAAGCAACAGAATTTAATACCAGCATCACCAGAAGCAGGAGAAAAGTGCTGCCAAACAAGCTGATAATCGGAGCAAAAAATGCAAAGGTTTCCTGGGAAATTCCAAGTTTTTCGTTCATTTAAGCAGCCTGTTACTTTAACGTTGAATATAACGTTACCAATAATACCCAAATCTTACACCGGATCATAAGCCATCAGGATAATGGCATGAATATAAGGACTTACTGACAATCCTGGATTTAAGCCGTAAAACGCTTCTTAACCAGCTAAAAAATTATCCTGCGATAGTGTCGTATTGGCAGCCCTACGCTTGAAAAGTGCTTTTCAACAAAATTATTTATATCCGATTCAATGATCTAGTTGATTTAGTCCGATAAATACGCCTGATTCCCCTTTGCAGATGCATTTACTTCGATCATAATCAAACGCAGGCACGTCAATTCAACAAGAGGATCTACTCCGAATGATTAAACGACCCGACGCGACAAAACGTCTGTTTGTGCTTGATACCAATGTGCTGATGCACGATCCCACTGCTTTATTCCGCTTTGATGAACACGATATTTTTCTGCCTATGGTGGTACTGGAAGAACTTGATAGAGGTAAAAAAGGTTTATCCGAAGTGTCGCGAAATGTGCGTCAGGTCAGCCGTTTTCTCGATGATTTGTTAGAACAGGCCGCAGATAACGATGCCATAAATTCGGGTATTCCTCTGCCGAGCGTTATCAACAGTGATGTGCCCCAGGCCAGTGGTCGTTTATTTTTCCAAACCCGCCAGATGGCCGGAGAATTACCTAAAGAATTACCAGGACAAATAGCCGACAATGCCATTCTTGCTGTTGCTATCAACCTGCAACAAGCTCAAATCGATACCAACGTTATTCTGGTTTCCAAAGATATTAATCTGCGTATTAAAGCCACTGTGTTAGGTATCTGCGCCGAAGATTATTACAACGATAAAGTACTTGATGATGTGGATCTGCTGTATCGCGGTTCCAGTGAGCTGAAAGCCGATTTCTGGGAAGATTTAAACCGCCTCGAATCGTGGACTGAAGATGGCCGTACCTTTTATCAGGTCGAAGGAGAAGTCGTCAAAGACTGGTATCCCAACCAGCTGATTTATTCACCCGGCGAAGAACGAGCCATTGAAGCGGTAGTGCGTAACAACAATGAAACCACCGCTGACATTGAGCTGATTCATGATTATCGTCGTGAGAACCATTCAGTCTGGGGCATTACCGCACGCAACCGTGAGCAGAATTTTGCGTTGAATCTGTTAATGGATCCGGAAATTGATTTTGTCACCCTGTTGGGTCAGGCGGGAACCGGTAAAACGTTATTAACCCTGGCAGCCGCCTTAACTCAATGTATTGAACACAAACGCTATGGTGAAATCATCATGACCCGTGTCACCGTGCCAGTGGGGGAAGATATCGGTTTTCTGCCCGGGACAGAAGAAGAAAAAATGACGCCGTGGATGGGCGCGTTGATGGATAACCTTGAGGTACTCAACAAAACCGATGGTGGCGACTGGGGCCGGCAGGCAACCAATGATTTGCTGCAACGCTGGATCAAGATTCGCTCACTGAACTTTATGCGGGGTCGTACCTTCCTTAACCGTTTTATTATTATCGATGAAGCACAGAATCTGACCTCCAAACAGATGAAAACCCTGATTACCCGGGCAGGTCCCGGCACCAAGATTGTCTGTCTGGGCAACATTTCACAGATTGATACCCCATACTTGAGTGAAACCACTTCGGGTCTGACTTACGTGGTGGATCATTTCAAGAACTGGCCGCATAGCGGACATATCACCCTGCTGCGTGGTGAACGTTCACGACTGGCTGACTTTGCTTCAGAAAACTTGTAATCTGTTGTGTGATTAATGACATCGGGCGGCACTGGGAGAAATCCCCCAGGGTCACCCGATGTTTATACTTTATTAAATAAAATCAGCATTGATTCATTTATTGGGTCGCAGGCAACAGGAAGACATAAGATGAACGATATCCCTCCAACCGGTGCCGAACGCCGGGAATTTTTCCGCATTAATGATCGTTTGGTTATGTCCGTCGTTCCACTCAGCACTGCTGAAGCTGAGCAAATTGGTCAGGCCATTATTGATGCCACGCCTGAAGCCGGACAGTTGACTCAGCAAATGTCATCGATCCAAAAAAGTTTTAATCATCTGACCGACCAAATCGGTCATACCGACAGGGATATCGCCAGAGCACTGAGAATGCTCGATGAAAAGGTGAATCTGCTGGCGCAGAATGTCCAATTGCTGCACACCCCGCTCAATCCGGAAGCCGCAAATGAGGTCAATCTCAGCGCCGGCGGCCTGGCTTTAATGACCGATAGTGCGTTTCAACCCCGTTCAGCAATGGAAGTCAGAATGCAGTTGTTGCCGGGCGGTCTGCATATTCGCGCCATTGCCAAAGTCATTGCCTGTGATCAATTAGTTGAAAGCGTTGAGGGTAAAGGCTTCTACCTGCGGATGGCATTTACTCATATGAGTGAAACTGATAGAAATATTCTGGTAAAACACACGCTGAATCGTCAGGCAGAAGAGCTGCGTAACAACAAGCAGGTTTAACACGGCTCTACTCTTCGCCAACATCCAACGTACAACTCTCCATTTATAGTGTTGTTCAGAGCTATTAAAAGAGAACGTTAAATGTCGACTACTCTACCCATCTTATACAGTTTCAGACGTTGCCCGTATGCTATGCGAGCCCGGCTAGCTATTGCGATTACCGGACGTAAAGTGGCAATACGCGAAGTGGTATTAAAAGATAAACCGGCTGAATTGCTGGAGATATCGCCAAAAGGAACGGTTCCGGTGCTGTGGCAAAACAATGGCGATCTGCTGGAAGAAAGTCTGGATATTATGCTTTGGGCAGCTGAAAACCATGCCATATGGCAATCTCTGGATGAGCAGCAACGCAAAGAGGCGTTTATTCTCATTGAAGAGAATGATGTCAGCTTCAAACAAATACTGGATCGGTATAAATATGCCGATCGTTATCCTGAACACAGTGCAGAGTATTACCGTGAACAGGGCGAACAGTTTTTAAAAAAATTAGAACAACGGCTCAGCCAACAGGTCAGTTTAATGACCGATTCTCTGACTTTAGTCGATTTTGCAGTGTTGCCGTTTATCCGACAATTTGCTTTGGTTGATTGGGACTGGTTCAGCCAGGCGGATTACCCCAAACTGCAGAACTGGTTAAATGGATTTCTCCAGTCAGATTTGTTCGAACAGATTATGTATAAATACCCGCAATGGCAGACGGGAGATGAACTCACTGTTTTTCCAGCAACACCGTAACAATAATCGTTACAAATTCAGATATGCGCTGGCGTCTTCGTTATCCGCCAGCTTGGGCACTATGCCCAGACATGGCGAAGAAATTCGGTCTGCCAAACTCCGGATAATCGCTGCAGATTGTGGATCCTGCAAAAAATCATTGGCTACCCAACCCGCCAGAGTCAGGCCAGAAACTGCGATGGCCTGAACGGTTAACAGAGCATGATTAATACAACCCAGTTTTATCGCCACCACCAGCACTACCGGTAACTGTAATGCTTTCGCCAAATCGGCAATCGTTTGCTGATCATTTAATGGCACCAGCCAGCCGCCGGCACCTTCGACTACGATGGCATCTGCCTGTAACTGCATGGCAGCAAATTGGGTTTCAATCAGATTAAGCGATATGGTTTGCCCAACCTGCTCTGCTGCCAGATGAGGCGCAATCGCCGGTTCAAAGGCATAAGGATTGATCTGCGAATAAGGTAATTTGATATCTGCCTGCTGACTCAATGCCAGTGCGTCTTCATTTTTCCATTGACCATCCTGCCATTCACAACCACTGGCAATCGGTTTCATTGCAGCAACCTTTAGTCCCTGCTGTTGTAAAACTTTGATCAGTCCGACACTGATACGTGTTTTGCCGACTTCGGTATCGGTGCCGGTAACAAATATATGCTGAGTCATCAGAGCTTGCTTCTCAATTGGTCGAGACTGACTGCCACACAGCCATCTTCGGTCATCGGCAGAGAATTCTCCCCCGCCCAGGCATGTCCATAAATCACTTCATAAGTGGCTGGAAGTTGACCATTGACCCGAAATTGTTCACAGGCATGGGTTACTTTTTTCAAGGTGTTTTTACCGGTCAGGCCACGGCGGCGCCCCTGATTAACATTACGTGCACCTAATTGCTGTAAATCACGCATCATATTGATCAGACTCGGATACAAGAGACTATGTCGATCACTGTCCAAAACCGGATCACTGAGTCCGGCGGCAAACATGGCTTCGGCCACATCATGCATATCCAGAAACACATTGATATGTGGATAATCATCCACCGCAGCCCAGCTTTGGCGAAGTTCCTGCAAGGTGTCGGGCCCAAGCGTACTGAACATTAACAAACCACCTGGACGCAATACCCTTTGTATCTCGGTAAACGCAGCGGTTAAGTCACACCACTGCAAAGCCAGGTTGGCATATACCAAATCCACGCTGTTATCGGCTAACGGTAATTGCTCAGCATCGCCTGTTATGAAGCGGGGTGATTTTTGCCCAGGTAGCCAGCGGCGCACTCCTTGATCATGCCGATAACGTTGTCTAGCCTGCTTGAGCATAGCGGGAGCAATATCCACGGCTATTTGTTGGGCGTCAGGATAACGATGTTGCAGTAAAGCCAGGTTGCGTCCGGTGCCGGTCCCCAAGTCCAGAATATGCTGGGGTTTGATTTTAACCAGTTCCAGACGTTCCAGCATTTCATCTGCCGTATCACGCTGTAAAATCGCCACATCATCATAACTGTTCGCCGCATTGCCAAAGGCTCGCGCTACGCGATTTTTTTCCGGGCGTAAGGCTTGCTCAGTCATTGAAAAACTCATTGATTTTATCGGCACATAACTGAGGTTGAGAGATAAACGGAGCGTGTCCTGCTCCGGCAATGCGATCAATTGAAATGGTTTTATTTAATTCAGACAAGGATTCAACCAACGTTATCGGCACCAACTGGTCGCGATCCCCTAATAGACATTTCACCGGTATCTGTAACTGCGCGAGCTCAGAACGTAAGTCCAACGTTTCCAATAACGCTAATCCAGCCTGTAAAGCCTCAGGATGTGCGACATTATCAGCCGTTTTTTCTGCCAGTAGCTGAATGGTTTCCCGGCTGCCTTTTGCACCACGCGCCTGAAGCAGCACAAAGCGTTTTAACGTTTCGCGTTGATCATAGTTCAGCTGTCCGGCAAATACCGCAAACACTGCCGCATCCATTGCCTCACTCCAATTGTCAGCGGTGACAAATTTTGGATTGGCAGCCATCAAAACTAATTTGGTGACACGTTGTGGATAGCGTGATGCAAAAGCCAAGCTCAGCTGTCCACCTAATGACCAGCCCAACCAATATGCCGTTTGGGGGACGTTATCAGCAAGTTGGGTTAATACTTTGTCAATTTGCAACGCATCAGCCTGCCATTCGGACTGTCCATGGCCCGGTAAATCAATCAGATGCAAGGTGAACTGCTGGGCCAGTATTTCAGCAAGCGGCTGCCAGACATCACTATGCATACTCCAGCCATGCAGCATTACCACATCTGGGCCCTGCCCCATCTGTTTAATGTACATAGCTGCGCTCCAAACCGAGCAGTAATTGCTCAATATGCCAGACATCATGGGCCGCAGACAGCGTGATACGCAATCGGGCGGTGTTTTTCGGCACGGTCGGTGGTCGGATAATGCCTACCAAGATGCCCTGCTGTTCCAGATCCTGTCCCAATTTAAGTGCTGTTTTATCGTCACCAATCAACAGGGGTTGAATTGCCGTTTGTGAGGGCATTAATGGCAAGCCTAATTGGGCTGCACCGTCACGGAACTGTTGAATCAATTGCTGTAATTTATCGCGCCGCCAGCTTTCCTGTTTAATCAGTTTCAGACTCGCCAATGTCGCTGCAGCGATAGCCGGTGGCTGCGCGGTGGTGTAGATAAAACTGCGAGCCTGTTGCACCAGAGTCTCAATCACCACTTCATCAGCGGCAACAAAAGCGCCTGCCGTGCCAAAGGCTTTGCCAAAGGTGCCGACCAAAATCGGCATCTGCTGCAGCGTTAAAGCAAAATGCTCGACAACACCTCCACCGTTTTGACCCAATACGCCAAATCCATGTGCATCATCAATTATTACGCCCGCTTTATGCTGTTCGGCTAAATCCATGATTTCCGGTAATGGGGCAATATCCCCGTCCATACTGAATACACCATCACTGACGATCAATTTATTTCGGGCGTTGGCAGCAGTATGCAGTCGTTGATGCAATAAGCCCATATCCACATGGGGATATCGTAATTGCTGGGCGTCGCAAAGACGGCCCCCATCAAGTAACGATGCATGGTTCAACTTGTCCTGGACGACAACATCGGTTTTACCGAGCAAACCATCAATCACACCGATATTGGCCATATAACCGGTCGAAAACAGCAGAACTCGTTGTTGTCCGGTAAATTCTGCCAGAGCCTGTTCCAGCTGATGATGATAACGACTGTGGCCGGTGAGTAAATGCGCAGCCCCACTGCCAACACCTTCACGATCCAATGCCTCGACAAATGCGGTTTTTAATGCCGGATGTGCTGCCAGGCCTAGATAATCATTACTGCTGAACGATAATAACTTCCGGCCATCCAATACGACTTCCACACCCTGCTCGCCGTCACGCAACCGTGATCGACGGTATAAGCCAGCGGCTTTACGATCGCTTATTGTTTGTTGCAGTTGTGATTGCCAGGGAAGTTGTGCCACAAGAGCGCCTCGATAAATCAGCTACGCTGGAATTGATATAGCGAAGACCAGTATTTATCATGCTCTGTGCAGACGAACGGCACAGAGCATGCGGTTATTCAGGTCGCGGTTCAGGCAGCTGAACAGTGTTTACCATCCTGTTGCTGCTGTCCGACCTGTAACGGTGTGATACCCAAACGTTTAAATAAACGTTGATCATGATCGGTATCCGGATTGTCAGTAGTCAGCAGTTTTTCGCCGTAGAAAATCGAGTTGGCACCGGCCAGGAAACTCATTGCCTGCAATTCATCAGTCATGTTTTCACGACCCGCAGAAAGTCTGACAAAAGACTGCGGCATCATAATGCGTGCCACAGCGATGGTGCGAACAAATTCAAACGGATCCAGATTATTGATGCCGTCCAAAGGTGTACCTTCGACTTGCACCAGTAGATTAATCGGCACGCTCTCAGGATGACTTGGCAGATTAGCCAGACTGATTAACAGACCAGCGCGATCCTGACGGCTTTCACCCATGCCGACAATACCGCCACTGCAGACATGAATGCCCGCTTCACGAACATGAGTTAAGGTATCCAGTCGATCCTGATAGGTACGCGTTGAGATGATTTCACCATAGAATTCCGGAGAGGTATCCAGATTGTGATTGTAATAATCCAGACCAGCATCTTTCAGACGCTTGGCCTGGTGATTTTCCAGCATACCCAGCGTGACGCAGGTTTCCAGCCCCATATCCTTAACGCCTTCAATCATCGCGACGACACGATCCACATCGCGATCTTTCAGGTTACGCCAGGCAGCGCCCATACAAAAACGGCTGGCACCGGTGGATTTGGCCTGCGCAGCAGATTCGAGCACTTTATCCAGAGGCATTAACGGTTCGGCTTTCACTGCCGATGGATGATGCGCACTTTGCGGGCAGTAACCGCAATCTTCGGCACAACCACCGGTTTTGATACTCAGCAAGGTACTGATTTGTACAGCATTGGCATCAAAATTCTGCCGGTGAATGGTTTGCGCTTGGTACATCAGATCCGCAAATGGCAAATCAAACAAGGCTTCAATTTCCGCCTGCTGCCAGTCATGGCGGAGCGGCGCGGTCTTTTCTGCTATATTTTCAGTCATGGGCTTCTTCATCAGATTTAATGGATTAATAACATGATGGCCAGAAACTTTCGTGCTGTAGTGACGCATCGTTTGGCAGAATTATACAGCAAACTGTTGCCGATTCCCTGCTTCCTCTGTGGTGACTTTAGTCCAGATGATGTGCTTTGCAGCGCCTGTGCAGATGAGTTGCCGTGGTTGGATACGTGTTGTCAGCAATGTGCTATACCGCTGAATGAAACAGGAATTTGCGGCCAATGCTTGCAACAACCGCCACCACAGCAATCAACTGTTGCATTGTTTCGTTATGAAGCGCCAGTTAATCATTGTATCGCTGCTTTTAAGTTTCATCAGCAATTGGCATTTACACAGCTGTTTGCCCGACTGCTGGCAGATAAAATCCATCAACGACACCAGCCATTGCCCGAAATACTTATCCCTGTCCCATTGCATCCCAGTCGGTTACGCGAACGTGGTTATAACCAGTCAGCTCAACTGGCCGCTGCGCTGTCGAGAAGACTTGGTGTAGCAACCGATAAACACGGTTTGATCCGCCAGCGTAATACCAGTCCACAATCCGGCCTGAGCGGTAAACAACGCAAACGTAATCTAAAACAGGCCTTTGCCGTTGCTAAAGCATTGCCTTACAAACATGTTGCACTGGTCGATGATGTATATACCACGGGACATACGGTCGCCGAAGCCAGCCGATGTTTACAGCAAAATGGTATAGAGACAGTAGAAGTATGGACAATTGCCCGCGCAATACGCCATTATTAGGTCTCACCTCACTCATTTCAGTGCTCAAGGCTGTTGCATGCCTCAACAAGACGTGACGACGCTTCAAGATCGATTGGATGATCTGCTCCGTATTGCCAAAAGCAATGAGCGGAAACAGCTCAACTTTCAGCAATATGAATTAAGCTTGCTGAATAGCAGCGGCCTGGAGCCGTTACTGAAATTGATCCTCGAAGAACATAAACATCGCTTTCAACTGACGACCGTCACGCTGATGTTGCATGATCCGGAATATGAATTCCAACGTTTGCTGGAGTCAGTGCCAGAAATACAGCAATGGCAGAACCATTTGTTATTTACCGAATCCGTTCAACGTCTGGAACAGTTCTTCAGTTTACGGCGCATTCCACGTCTTACCAGCTTTTCACCTCATCAACATCAGCAACTGTTTCCCTCACATAGTGAATTGGGATCAGTCGCCCTGCTCCCCCTGATACGTCAGAATCAGTTAATTGGCAGTCTGAATTTAGGCAGCCGCAATCCCAATCGATTTCAATCCAATATCGGCACACAGTTTCTGCAGCATCTGGCTGCCGTGGTATCAGCCTGTATCGAAAATGCGCGTTTGCATGAAGAAGTAAAACTGGTCGGTCTGCGTGATCCACTGACCGGCGTGAATAATCGTCGTTTTTTTGATCAGCGCATCGTGGAAGAGTTCAGTCGGGCTATTCGTAACAAAACTGCTTTGTCCTGTTTATTTGTTGATCTGGATTATTTCAAACGCATAAACGATAGTCATGGACATCAAACTGGCGATCAAGTGCTTAAGCATGTCGCCCAGCTGCTTAATGACAGCCTGCGCCAGGGTGATGTGCTGGCTCGCTACGGTGGTGAGGAATTTGTCGTATTGTTAGCTGATGCCAGTGGTGTGGTCGCAGCAGATATTGCAGAACGGATGCGGAAAACAGTTGCTGAAACGCATTTTACTGCTAATTCAGGGAAAACATTACGCGTCACCTTGTCAGTGGGTGTATCGACTCTGGAGCCTGGCAGTAATATGACCGTAAAACGCTTATTGCAATCTGCAGATCAGGCTGTGTATGGCGCCAAACTGTCCGGACGCAATCAGGTAAAGGTCAGTGCTGAGGCGTGAGATCAGCTTGTGGCGCTGAATAACAGTCTTTACAATTAATTCCATACTACAACGTAAGAGGATGCAGTGAATCAACTGAAAGCATTTTCAGATGCATTTATGCATGCAATGAAAAACCTGCTGCCCATCGTGATTGTAGTGGTTATTTTTCAAACCTTTATCTTACAGAGTATTCCTGATAACACCCTGAGCATCAGTATTGGGTTGTTTATCGTGGCTATTGGCGTCGCATTGTTCCTGCGGGGTCTTGAACTCAGTATTTTCCCGGTCGGCAAAAGCCTTTCCAATCAATTTACCAAACGTGGTTCCTTGTGGATTTTATTGTCATTTGGTTTTGCTCTGGGCTTTTCTGCTGTCATTGCTGAACCGGCATTAATTGCCGTAGCCGAACAGGCCCAGGAAATCAGTGAAGGTCGAATTGACGCGCTGATTCTACGTTTTCTTGTGGCCATATCGGTGGGCTTTGTGGTTGCGCTTGGGGTATTTCGGATTTTATTTGGTTATCCGCTGCACTGGTTCATGATCATTGGCTATCTGCTTGTTGTAACCATAACCTTTTTTACTCCGGCTGAAATTGTGGGTCTTGCTTATGATTCTGGCGGTGTGACCACCAATATTGTGACAGTGCCATTAATAGCGGCTTTAGGTATTGGTTTAGCCTCATCCATTCGTGGGCGTAATCCACTTATTGACGGTTTTGGCATTGTAGCAATGGCAGTGATGGTACCGATGATAACGGTGCAGCTGTATGGGATTGTCGTGTTCAGTGGGGCTGAAACTGCTCCGGCAGCAGAGCTCAGTATAGACACGGCTCAGCAAGAGGCTATCTCCGGTCCGATGACCATGCTGATGGATTTACTGGGCATGGTGGGCGATGTCTTGCCTATCATTATCACGATTCTTTTCTTCCAATATCTGGTTCTAAAACGTCCTCTAAATAATCCACGTAAAGTGGTTTTAGGCTTTGCTATGGTGTTATTTGGTTTATATGCATTTGTGGTCGGTTTGAAAATGGGTTTGTTTCCCATCGGCAGCAGCATGGCTGAACAGCTGATAAAAAATCAGCACATTGTCTATGTCTATCTGTTTGCTTTTGCCATAGGTTTTGCCACAACCATGGCGGAACCCGCCTTGATTGCTATCGGTCAACAGGCTGAGGAAGCGGCTTCCGGCAGAATAAATGGCAATGTCATTCGAATATTAGTGGCTATAGGGGTGGCGGTTGGCATCACTATCGGCGTACATCGTATTATCGCGGGCGACTCGATCCATCATTACATTATTGGCGGATACTTAATCGTCATCGTGCTCACCCTGATTGCACCCAAATATATTGTGCCTCTGGCATATGATCTTGGTGGTGTGACAACCTCCGAAGTAACCGTGCCCTTGGTGACGGCACTGGGTATCGGTCTGGCAACACATATCGAAGGCCGTAATATTCTGATGGATGGCTTTGGCTTGATAGCCTTTGCTTCTATCTTTCCAATCATAACGGTCATGCTCTATGCTATTGCGATGCATCTCATGACGACATTGAAAAAGGTGAACGCATGAAATTTTCTGTTCTTGTCGCGATTGTTCCGGAAGAAAGTGAACAGGCTGCCATTGATGCAGCAAGGGATTTAGGGGCGGGCGGTATCACATTGATGACTGCTCGCGGTATCAGCAACAACGCCAAAAAAACATTCTTTGGTCTTAGCTACGATGGTAGTCAAAGTGTTTTATTGATGGTGCTGGAAAAAGGCCTGTCACTCCAGGTAGTCAAAGCCATTCAAAAAATTCTCATGCCCGATAATCAGGATTCGAATGGTCTGGTTTTTACCCTGCCACTGGAACATCTGGCTGGTATTGATACTTCTCAGGTAGAAAAATTCCAGCAGCATTTACGAGAGTCTCTCTAGATATCAAGGATTACCCCGATGCGATTAGTTAAAGACGTTATGATTTCCAACGTGGTGACAATTTCACCGTTTGCCAAAATGCGTGAAGCGTTAAGCCTGATGAAGCGCCACAAGATAAAATCTCTGGTAGTCGACAAACAGAATCATCATGATGCGTTTGGTTTGATCACCTATAGCGATATTCTGAAAACCGTTATTGCTGAGGAAGGTGATATTGATCTGCTCAATGTTTACGATATATGTGCCAAACCCGTCATTACGGTTGGGGAGGATTTATCGATAACACATGTCGCCACTTTAATGACTACGCACCGGGTGAAGCGATTGTTGGTGGTGAACAATAACGATCTGATCGGACTGGTGGCAATGAATGACATCATGGAACAACTGCTAAGCGAAATCGAATAAATCTTTAATCCAATAGCTTGATTGCACTGGGATGCTTTATATACATACTGTATTGATCACCCCGTTTCGACATCCAGCCATGGACTTCCAGAGGCTTGTTCAAATAGTCTTCTAATGGCGGAAACAGGGTCTGCTGTTTTTTGGCAATACGCAGGCTTACCGTGTTGTTGACCTTTAATACCCAGTAATCCCGGGTTTGTGATTTTGATTTGGCCGTTAATCGCCAGCGTTGCCAGCCTCGATAGGCCGTTTCATTAATCGTTGACACTTTACGAGGTTGATATTGTTTATCCGCCCATATGCCTTTTTTCTGTTCTAAAGCTTGTTCTTGGGCTGCTATCAACTGGTCTGCATAGTGTAAATTAGGTGGCTGCAAAGTCAGTGCTGCCAGACCCTGTTGCAACAGTTTTTCGTTAATAAAGTCACCTTCCGGTGTCCAGGCATAAGCCAACAGACGATCATAACGATCACGTTTTTCAGCATCATATTGCAGATAGACCTGCCCCTGTTTTAACTGATTTCTTAACCAGTCCCTGGCTGCGATACCACCGGGTTCGGCTTCGCGGTGCCGTGAACTGATTTCCGGCGTATTGATACTCAGTAACCTGACCCGTTCATTATTTTCCAGTACCAGTGTATCCCCGTCATAAACCCGTTTTACATTAAATAAATAACGATTGGAATTGGGTTGAAGATCGAGAACCTCAGCAGCCGGGTCAACCGGTTGATCTGAGAAAATTTGCCGACCGCTTTCATCTTTCCATTGATAAATCTCGGTGGCACCGACCGAAAAAGATAAGCAAACCAGCAGAAAAACCGAATAGCAATATCTCGCCATCAATTAAACCAGACTGTAATGCAGAACAATACTGAAAAACACCACCGCGCCTACCCAGTTATTATTCAGAAAGGCTTGTAAACAGGCATTTCGCTCACGATCTTTGCTCAGGCGTAATTGATAAATAAACAGCATAGTCGCTATCAATAAGCCCAGGTAAAACACCATGCTCAGCTGCAATTGCAGACCTATCAGGAGCATGATCAGCAAAAAACCAAGTTGTAATAATGCTTGAATCAACAAGTCATTTTTACCGAATAAAATCGCGGTTGATTTCACCCCGGCTTGCAGATCATCTTCACGATCGGCCATTGCGTAAAAAGTGTCGTACATGGTGGTCCACACAATATTGGCCACAAACAACCACCAGACAATACTTGGTAATGTATTGGTCTGAGCGGCAAACGCCATCGGAATCGCCCAGCCAAACGCCATGCCCAATACCAGCTGTGGCAGATAGGTAAAGCGTTTCATAAAGGGATAAATCGCAGCCAGCAGAACCGCAATCAATGACAGTGCGATAGTGAAGCTATTTAGCTGCAACACCAGAATAAACGCTACTAAGGCCAGGGTCACAAATGTCAGCACCGCCTGCTTTGCCGTTAATGCACCGGTGGCTAAAGGCCGGTTTTCCGTGCGCCACACCTGACCATCAATATGCCGATCGGCATAATCATTGATGGCACACCCTGCGGCTCGCATCAACACTACCCCAGCGATAAAAATCAGCAGGATCTTGATATCTGGTGATCCACCCGCCGCTATCCATAATGCAGTTAATGTTGGCCACAACAACAGTAAAATACCAATAGGCCGATTCATTCGTGTCAGTTGCCAGTAAGGCTGCAGACGACTCCATAAACTTGTCATATCGACCAATCCTGATTTGGTAAAAACATTTCGCAGACCAGTAAGCTGTTCTCAGCAAAATAAAAACAGGATCGCCTTGCCCACATAATCGCTTTGTCATCCATTTCAATACCGTGGTGTTTTGCCCGTTCAAACAGGCTGTGTCCTGCCCGCAGACTGGTCACTTCAAGTGGGCCGCGTTTGATTGCCGGATCAGTAAACAGAATTTCACCCAGTGACCGGTTTCCCAGATGATGAATATGTAAATGCGCCTGCAAGGCCTGATAACTGGTCCGCGGCACAATGGTACGGGCGAAGACACGGGCTTCATCCCCGTCGCGCAAAATCACCTCACGACAATAGGCATGTTCATGTAACGGTTGCTCAAGCTTCAAAGCCTCCTCAGTCAATGGTTTCTGCCAACCGGATTGTTGCAAATCCACACTGAACTGCTGCTGACTGGTTTGTTGCAGACGCAAGGTTAACGAACCTTTATCGGACAGCCAGCCAGCCAATTCGTTTGGCAGCTTTGCATTCGCGGCAGGTTGCCAGTGTGCTTGGCTTTTTATCATAAAAAATTGGAACTCATACTTGTCCGAAGTTCAGTTTAGTGCCGAACCAGCGGTTAATTAAGGGTGCTACGTTTTCAGGATGTTGAGTGATTAATGTTTCAGCTGCCTTCGTCACTGCTGGCAATAAATCCTGATCGGCCAGCAAATCAGCCACCCTGAATTGAGGTAAACCGGTCTGCCGTGTGCCCAAAACCTCGCCCGGCCCCCGAATTTCCAGATCGCGCTGGGCAATCACAAAGCCATCATTACTCTCGCGCAAACAAGCCAGCCGGGCCAGACCATTTTCGGAAAGCGGCGGATGATACATCAGCACACAATGACTCTGTACCGTACCGCGTCCTACCCTTCCACGTAACTGATGTAATTGAGCCAGACCAAGCCGTTCGGCATTTTCAATCACCATCAAACTGGCATTGGGCACATCCACGCCGACTTCAATCACCGTAGTCGCCACCAGCAGATCAATTTCACCCTGTTTGAAGGACTGCATCACTCGCTCTTTATCTGCCGATTTCATCCGTCCATGTACCAGCGCAATACGCAGATCAGGTAATGCCTGCTGCAATTGCTCAGCGGTATCTTCTGCTGCCTGACATTGTAAATGCTCAGACTCTTCAATCAAGGTGCACACCCAATAAACCTGACGTTTTTGCTGACAGGCGACATGGATTCGTTCAATCACTTCCTGACGCCGATTGTCGGCGACTACCACCGTAGTCACCGGTTGCCTGCCGGGAGGTAACTCATCAATAACGGATACATTTAAATCGGCATACGCTGTCATCGCTAAGGTGCGGGGAATCGGCGTAGCGGTCATCACCAGTTGGTGTGGCAGAATATCCACCGCTTTGCCTTTATCCCGTAAGGCCATGCGCTGATGCACCCCAAACCGATGCTGTTCATCAATAATCACCAGACCCAGTTTATTAAACGTCACCTCATCCTGAAATAACGCATGGGTGCCCACAGCAATGTTGATTTCACCTTCAGCCAGTGCGGCGATAACCTGTCGACGCTGCGCTGCTGTTTGTTTACCGGCACACCACCCGACCTGAATACCTAACGGCTCAAGCCAGTTACGAAATGTCTGATAATGCTGTTCGGCTAATAATTCTGTGGGCGCCATCATCACCGCCTGATAACCACTGGAAACAGCCATTAATGCGGATAAAGCGGCCACCACGGTTTTGCCGGATCCGACATCGCCCTGCATCAGTCGCTGCATCGGCATAGTCTGTTGAAGATCTTCACGGATCTCTCTGATAACACGTTGTTGAGCGCCGGTTAATGGAAACGGCAGCTCTTGTAAAAACTTTTTACTGAACAGATCAGCATTAAACATGGGTGCCTGATGTTGCTGAGTACGATAGCGAATCTGCCGCATGCTGAGTTGTTGGGCCAGCAATTCTTCAAATGCCAATCGTTTCTGGGCAGGATGCTCACGGGAGATTAACTGACTGACATCACAATCCGGCGGAGGTAAATGCACAAATTTCAAGGCTTGCGTCAGATCAAAATGTGCAACGCGCGGATCCAGTAAAGCTTCAGGCAAGTAAGCCGGCATGGTTTGCTGATCCAGCAGATTCAGGGCCTGAGTTAATAATTTACGCCAGGATAGCTGGTGTAAACCTTCAGTCGTTGGATAAACTGGGGTTAAGGCTTCTTCGACAGCAAACGGTGCATCACCCTGAATTAACTGATATTCGGGATGCACCATTTCCAAAGCTGACGGGCCACTGCGTATTTCACCAAAACAGCGAATTCGCTGACCTTTTGCTAATTGCTGTTGCTGGCTTTTGGAGAAATGAAAAAAGCGTAATACCAAAGCACCAGTGCCATCGCTGACGTGACAAAGCAATGATCTACGCCGTCCAAATTTAACCTGACTGAGCTGGATAACCCCTTCAACCAGTTTTTCCTGTTGTGGCCGTAAACTGCCGATAGGCATTAACCGGGTTCGATCCTGATAGCGTAAAGGCAGATGAAACAGCAAATCCTGAATCTGGCGGATCCCCAGTTTTTCAAGCTTCTCGGCGAGTTTTTCACCCACGCCTTTCAGCGATGTGACCGGATCGGCAATGGCCAGCTCAGTCACTTGTTACGGTCACTAAATATCGACGTTATGCGCCAAGATGCAGAATAGCATCCATTTCAACAGGTACGTCTTTTGGGAGAGACGCGACACCAATCGCTGCACGTGCTGGATATGGTTGTTGAAAGTAGTCAGCCATGATTTCGTTGACGGTGCCGAAATGCGCCAGATCGGTCAGATAAATATTCAGTTTGACGACGTCTTGTAAACTTCCGCCCGCCGCGGCTGCAACAGCAGATAAATTATCAAACACCCGACGCACTTGTGTAGCGAAATCACCTTCAATAACCGTCATGGTTTCCGGCACTAAGGGAATTTGACCGGACAAGTAAACAACATCGCCAACTTTGACTGCTTGTGAATAAGTTCCAATCGCTTCTGGCGCGTTGCTGGTGTGAATGATTTCTCGGGACATAAAAACTCCGGCTAAGTCGTCTTAAAACGACAGATTAAACAAATCAGTTATTAATACGGTTAATGCGTTCGACCATTTCCAGTTGGCGTAAACGACGGATAATGCGGGCTAAATGCTGACGATTAGTGACTTCAATGGTTAGCCGCAGATGGGTAAATCCACCGTCGCGTTCGTCAACCATGACATTATCAATATTGGACTCAGCCTCTGAAATCACCGATGCAATGGTCGCCAGTGCACCACGTTGATTGCGTAAATGCATCATCAAATCCACCGGAAAATCACGGTTAATTTCTTTGGCCCAGGCGACATCCAGCCATTTTTCATTCTGCTCACGTAAATGCGTAGTGTTTTTGCAGCTGCGCTGGTGAATGATAATGCCACGACCTGCACTGACAAAACCGTGAATCGGATCACCCGGGATCGGATGACAGCAGCGGGCAAAATTCACCACCATGCCTTCCGTACCGGCAATCAACAACGCCTGTGGTTCTTTATTCGGTGTTTCTTCCTGCAGCAGCTTTTGTGCAACCAGTAAGGCGGATATATTCCCCAGCCCAAGATCGCTTAATAATTTATCAAAATTATCCAGCTCATATTCTTTCAATAAAGCATTAATACGTTTGATTGGAATATTTTCCAGTGCAGTGGAAAACGCTGTCAGGTGTTTGTTCAGAAGACGCTGCCCAAGCTGAATCGCCTCTTCACCCTGCAGATGTTTCAGATAGTTGCGAATATTGGTGCGCGCTTTAGGGGTCACCACAAAATTCAGCCAGGCCGGATTCGGGTGTGACGTCGGAGAAGTGATTATCTCGACAGATTGTCCGGTTTCCAGTTGCGAGCTTAATGGCACCAGATGACGACCCACCCGAGCAGCAACACAGCTGTTACCCACATCAGAATGTACGGCATAAGCAAAATCGACGGCTGTAGAACCGCGAGGCAACGTTAAAATCTCACCTCTTGGAGTGGAAACATAAATCTCATCCGGGAATAAATCGATACGCAGATTTTCCAGAAATTCCATCGAATCGCCAGAACCTTTCTGCATTTCCAGAATGCCTTGCAACCACTGTCGGGCTTTACGATGCGCCAGGGTATTGCCGGCGGCCTCACCCGATTTATAAAGCCAATGAGCAGCCACCCCGGCTTCTGCCAATTGATCCATATCACGGGACCGTATCTGCACTTCTATCGGCACCCCATAAGGACCAAACAATACGGTATGCAATGATTGATAGCCATTGGCTTTGGGAATCGCAATATAATCTTTGAACTTGCCCTGCACCGGTTTGTACAGGTTATGTACTACGCCAAGCATGCGATAGCAGGCATCCACATCATCAACAATGATACGGAAAGCATAGACGTCCATGACTTCTGAAAACGACAGCTGTTTGCTGACCATTTTCTTGTAAATACTGTAAAGATTTTTCTCGCGGCCCTGAATATCGGCACTGAGACCTTCCTGTTCCATTCGGTTAAGAATAGATGCGGTAATCTGACTGACGATTTCCTTACGATTACCGCGTGCTTTACGGATAGCATCGCCCAATACACGATATCGAATCGGATACAGCACATGGAAGCCCAGATCTTCCAGTTCACAGCGCATCAGATTCATTCCCAATCGCTGGGCTATCGGGGCATAAATTTCTAAGGTTTCATTGGCAATCCGGCGACGTTTTTCCGGTCGCAAATGACCCAGCGTACGCATATTGTGCAGCCGGTCAGCCAGTTTGACGATGATAACCCGGATATCCCGCGACATCGCCAGCAACATTTTTCGCAGATTTTCTGCCTGAGCGTGTTGGCGGGTTTCAAATGCGGCCTGCGCCAGTTTGGTCACACCCTCGACCAGTTCAGCAACCGGCTCACCAAACTCGGCAATGACATCACGCTTAGACATTTCCGTGTCTTCAATAACATCATGTAGCAAACCGGCCATGATGCATTCATAATCCATATGCATCATTGCCAGAACATGCGCAACTGCCAGGGGATGGGTGATATAACGCTCACCACTGCGTCGGGTCTGCCCTTCATGACATTGTTCGGCAAAATGATAAGCTCGCCGGATGGACTCGACCTGATTATTTTCTAAATAATTGGAGGTCGCAAAACACAGATCATCTATCGTGAGCTTAGGCTCAGACTCCTGAATGAAGTCGAGCTCAGAGGCAACAGAAGGTTTTGCGCTCACAATACTTAAATTTCGCTTTGCAGCTCTTCGTCGCTGACAATGCTTTCTTCAGCATGCTGACGAGCTGAGGTTTTGGTTAATATCGTGCGGTCAACCAAACCGGCTGCAATTTCACGCAACGCCAGAACGGTTGGCTTGTCGTTGTCGACTGGCACCATTGCATCATCACCCATGGCAATTTGGCGAGCGCGTTTTGCGGCGACCAAAACCAGCTGGAAGCGGTTATCTACGTTTTCGAGGCAATCTTCTACTGTGGTACGTGCCATGATAATTTGTCCTGTGGTTAAAACATGTAATTTTACGAGAGATGCGCCGCTTAAGCCAGCAAGTCAGCCAATAAGGTACTGTAGTTTGACTGCTGAACAGCCAGTTTGTGCCGACTGGCAACGATAATCGCAGTCAGGCTGGCAAGTGCATGATCAAAGTCATCATTCACGATCAGATAATCAAATTCGACATAATGTGACATTTCGCTCTCAGCATCCCGCATTCTGCGCGAAATTGTCGCTTCATCATCCTGACCACGACCTCTTAAACGTTGTTCAAGCGCTTGTTTGGAGGGTGGCAAAATAAAAATGCTGCTACTGTCAGGAAAGTTTTTTCTGACCTGCTGGCCGCCCTGCCAATCAATCTCCAGGATGACATCATTACCCGCATGCAACTGATGATGCACTGCGGCAGACGACGTACCGTAACTATTATCAAATACGGTGGCGGATTCAAGAAAATCCCCTGCATCACGCATCTTGCTGAAAATATCCTGGCTAACAAAGAAATAATCTTCTCCATCAACCTCACCGGCTCTGGCAGGTCGGGTGGTATGCGAAACCGATAACCGGACATGCGGATCCTGTTTAACCAAAGCCCGCACTAAACTGGTCTTTCCGGCACCTGAAGGCGCCGCCACAATAAATAAACTTCCAGACATTTTGATACCTTGCAGATTGCGCGGTTTCAGTTTTGAAACCTGTATTCACTAAGTCAAAACAATACTGGTTTACGCTTTTTTGTGCCAGTTTTTTGCAAAGCTAAAAGCAGACTGAACGGGGCTTGACTAACCCGCATCGATAATCTTATGGCAACTTCAGCATAGAAAAAATTCTGTATGCTATTCCAAACAAAAATAAATCTCATTATCATTGTAATACATATTAACTACGGAGTGTTCTATGCGTAAAGCAGGTATTTTTCTATGTGTTTGGCTGGGATTAAGCGTATTACTCGTCACAGGTTGCAGCAGTGATTCCCACGATGAAGTTAATCTTTACTCTGCCCGAATTGAATCGCTGATCAAACCGTTGCTGGACGATTTCACCGAAGAAACGGGCATCAAAGTCAATCTGGTTACCGGTAACGCTGATGAGTTATTGCAACGCTTACAAAATGAAGGGCGTAATACACCGGCAGATATTTTATTAACAACCGATGCAGGCCGTTTGCATCGGGCAATGGAAATGGAACTGATACAACCTGTTGAATCAGATACTCTGAAGCAACGTATTCCATCGTCATATCGCCATCCTGAAGATTACTGGTTTGGTTTATCGCTGCGCGCACGTCCGATTATGTATGTGAAAGATCGCGTTGATCCTGCAGAACTTTCAACTTATGAAGCGTTGGTGGAGCCTCGCTGGAACAACAGAATCTGCGTGCGTTCTTCAAGCAATATCTATAACCAGTCAATGGTTGCCTCCATGATTGTTGCAAATGGCGAAGCCGCAACAGAAGACTGGGCAAAAGGACTGGTGGCCAACTTTGCACGCTCGCCGCAAGGTGGTGATCGTGATCAAATTAATGCAGCAGCAGCGGGTCAGTGCGATATCGTGATTGCCAATACCTATTATCTTGCCGGTATGTTAACCAGTAATGACCCCAAGGAAAGAGAAGCCGCTGAAAAGATGGGGGTTTTCTGGCCCAATCAGGATGATCGTGGTGTACATATCAATGTTTCGGGAGCCGCCGTCATTAAAGATGCCAGACATCAGGAAAATGCCATCAGACTGATTGAGTTTCTGACCAGCGATGCTGCCCAGAAATGGTATGCAGAAGCCAATGGTGAATATCCTGTTAGAGCAGATATCGAAAAAGGCGAACTACTGGAACAATGGGGAGAGTTCAAAGCCGATCCTCTGGTCATGGATAAATTAGGTGAATTTAACGCGGATGCACTGCGCTTGATGGATCGTGCAGGTTGGCAATAAGCGTTTCCATGCGTAAAGTTGGCAGTTTTGTCAGACGAACTGCCAATTTTACAATTCCATGTTATCAATAAGCCAATACCGTCCATATCCGCTATTCATTCTGGTAATGGCAATCATATTGTCAATGCCGGTAATAGTGGTATTGGCCCATGTTTTTGTCCCCAGTGGCGATATCTGGCAACACCTGAGCACTACAGTTCTCCCCGACTATATCCGTAATTCTTTATTATTAATGCTGGGGGTGGCCATCGGCACCCTGTTAATTGGGGTAACCACCGCCTGGCTCACGACCATGTGTCAGTTTCCCGGACGCAGTGTTTTTGAATGGGCACTATTACTGCCTATGGCCATGCCCGCCTACATTATTGCCTATACCTATACCGGCATGCTGGATTTTGCCGGGCCGGTACAGATGGCCTTACGTGACTGGTTTGGCTGGCAATATGGTGATTACTGGTTTCCCCAGATCCGTTCATTAAATGGTGCGGTGGCCATGTTGACGCTGGTGCTTTATCCTTATGTTTATCTGCTGAGCCGTGCCGCATTTCTTAATCAATCCATCTGCGTTCTGGATGTCAGTCGAACACTGGGTAACGGGCCGTGGAAAACGTTCTGGCGCGTGGCACTGCCGCTGGCTCGTCCAGCAATCATTGCCGGTTTATCATTGGCTTTAATGGAAACCCTGGCAGATTATGGCACCGTACAGTTTTTTGGTGTCAGCACCTTTACCACCGGTATTTTCCGTACCTGGTTCGGTATGGGCAGTGCCGCTGCGGCAGCTCAGCTGGCTGCCGGACTCATGGTATTTGTGTTTGCCCTGATAATCGTGGAACGCTATTCACGCCGCAAAGCCCGATATCATCACACTAGCCGTCGGCATCAGGATCTACGTCGATTTCAATTAACCGGAAGCCGTGCTTTACTGGCATTTTGTTTTTGTATGTTGATACTCAGTCTGGGCTTTTTATTACCCGCCATACAACTGCTTAGCTGGACCATTCATGTGGCTGATACCGTGATTGATGCCGCATTTATGAGATTACTGATGAACAGTCTTTCACTGGCTGCATTTGCTGCAGTACTGGCATTAGTGTTAGCCATCATAATGGCCTACGCCCAGCGGCTCTATCCCGGTAAATTAGTCAGTGGTGCTGTTCGTGTGGCAGGTATGGGTTATGCCGTTCCGGGTGCCGTTATTGCGGTTGGGGTGATGATTCCTTTTGCCTGGATTGATAATACACTTGATGATCTGGCTCGCAGCCATTTTGACTTTTCCACCGGGTTATTACTCAGCGGAACTCTGGTCGCAGTTACCTTTGCCTACTTGACACGGTTCCTTGCAGTCTCATTACAAACCGTTGACAGTGGTTTGACGCGTATCACGCATTCCATGGATGAGGCTGGCCGATCATTTGGTTTTCGACCATTACAGATTCTCAGGCAGATCCATATCCCGATGTTAAGTGCCTCATTAATGACGGCATTATTGCTGGTATTTGTTGATGTTTTAAAAGAATTACCCGCTACGCTCATTTTGCGACCATTCAACTTTAATACCTTAGCGGTAAAAGCCTATGAGCTGGCTTCCGATGAACGTTTGGCAGAAGCCGCTCCCGCAGCACTGGCTATCGTCATTGCAGGTATTATTCCGGTCATACTACTGAGTAAAACCATTACCCGATCACGCAAGCTTAAAGTGGCAATTGATGAAAACTGATACCACAATGCACATATCCCAATTACAGGTAAACAATATCAGTATCGGCTATGCGGGCAGGCCGGTTGTGGAAGGCGTTTCCTTTCAATTAAAAGACGGTGAGATTGCCTGTTTACTGGGTCCTTCGGGCTGCGGTAAAACCTCAGTATTAAGAGCCATTGCCGGCTTTGAACCGGTTATGCAGGGCAATATTGTATTGCATGGTAAAACGGTCAGCTCCGCTGATTTTTTCCTATCTCCGGAAAAACGCCGAATCGGTATGGTGTTTCAGGACTTTGCTTTGTTTCCACATCTCACTGTCGCGAAAAATATTGGTTTTGGTTTGCAAAAACTGCCGCGAAAACAACGACAGCAACGTGTTGACGAACTGCTTGAATTAGTCGAGTTGGTCGATTCTAAAGATCAATATCCGCATCAACTTTCCGGTGGTCAGCAACAACGCGTGGCACTGGCAAGGGCCATGGCTCCTCGTCCCGATATTCTGTTACTGGATGAACCGTTTTCCAGTATGGACTCCGATTTACGTGAACAACTCGCTCGTGATGTGCGTGACTTACTGCGACGTGATGGTGTGACTGCGATTATGGTGACGCATGATCAGCATGAAGCCTTTGCCATGGCCGATCAGATCGGCGTACTGGGACAAGGTAAACTGCTGCAATGGGGAAATGGTTATGATTTATATCATCGCCCGGCCAGTCGTTTTGTCGCTGATTTTATCGGACAAGGCGTACTTCTCCCCGGAGAGATTATTGCTGATAACAAGGTCAGCACAGAACTGGGCATTGTCAGCGGTAAAATGACGTCCGATGCGGCTACAGGCCAGAAGGTAAATTTGCTGCTACGACCGGATGACATCATCCATGACGATAATAGTCCGTTAAAAGCCGAAATTGTCGCCAGGGCTTTTCGTGGCGCAGTTTATCTCTACACCCTCAAACTGCAAAGTGGCCAACAGATTTTGTGCCTGGTGCAAAGTCATCATCAGCATGAGATCGGTGAATTTCTTGGAATTCGTCTGGAAGCGGACCATTTGGCCGTGTTTTCAGATTTTCCCTGAATACACCACGAAAATATGTGTGAGGTAGTACCAAGGTACTATATCTATTTGCTGCAATATCTATAAATTATGCATCGTAATTCCCATCCCCCCCTGCCCCTGGAGGCGCAAACCTGTATGCAAAAAATCACCCTTATCAAAACCGTGTTGTTGTTTGTAACAGCTTCATTAAGCGTCACTGCTAATGCGGCATCATTATCTTTGACTGGTACAGTAAACTATAACGCTAATGGCTTTAAGGGAACGGTTTCTCAGGTTGAAAATATCAATGATTTTATGCCTGGCGCTTCAGAAGGCTTTTATGCCGCCAAACCTAATCCAAATGCAATGAATGCTGCGCATGTGCAAACCGCAATATCTAAAGCAGGATCCAGCTTTGTGGTAACGGATTTTTTCAAAATTGAAAATCCCGCTTCGAACGATTTGAATACATCTCCACTAGGGCTGTCATTTTCCGGGTTCTTAATGAAATACGGCACAACTACTTTAATTGGTCTTTTCAATACCCCAATTTCCAGCCTGGATTTCTTAACACACGATGGGAAAGACGTTTCACATATTGCCTATTTCAACACCTCTGTTTCAGAAGTACCTTTACCCGCAGCTTTATGGTTATTTGCTCCGGCTTTAATGGGTTTTTTAGGGTTAAGACGTCGCATGATTCAATAAGCTTTCCCCCTTTACACAAAGAGCCGTGTTTATCACGGCTTTTTTTTGCATTTTATTTCTACAGCCAAACTTTTCAATCATGACTGATTTCTTCCGTTGCCGTTGTCGATAAACTTCCTTTTTTCTCTTTCCTTTCGGCGGATCCATTTTAGAATCCACTGAAAATTCTCATGATTTCTTTTAGCACACTCATAGGGGTAGGAAATTTTCATACAAAAAATAGGGAATTAGTACCAAAGTACACTATCCAGGCGATTCACAACGGCCTAAATTATGAGATGTAGTACACAATAATATTAACAACCGCTGGGGGGCATTTTATGAAAATTTCTAGTTATATTAATACGTTGTTGGTTGCATGCCTGACAACATTGTCATTGACGGTTAATGCAGCAACATTATCACTTATAAATCCTGTCAGTTATCCAACAGGAGGTCCTCCGGGTAACACTGGAACCATTTCAACAGTGGTGAATATCACTGACTACATGCCCGGTGCATCGCAAGGTTATTACATAGCCGATGCTATTCCTAATGCGGTGGATGGATCTCAATTACAAACCGCTTTTAATGCAGCAGGTGTCGGTTTCACTGTCACTGACTTTACTAAAATTGAACCACCTCCTGCAGGTAATATGTTTGACTCTTCATCGCTGGGCCTTGCATTTGAAGGCTTTTTAATGAAAGTCGGGAATTTTACTCTGGTAGGTTTATTCGATACGCCCATTACCTCATTGTTTTATAACAATGACGGACTCTTAGGGATCTCGCATGTGGCCTACTTCAATACTTCTCCTGTATCAGCTGTGCCAATTCCTGCTGCACTGTGGTTATTTGCCCCAGCATTATTAGGCTTTCTGAGCTTCAGACGCCGCCTTGTCAAATAAGGCACTTCATCATCATTCAAAGCCGTGCCCAGCACGGCTTTTTTTTATCTTTCACTCTGACAACCACAAAATCATTTCCCCAGAACATAAGGATTCTTAACAACATGTAAAAATATCAACATACCACTCATAATAGTTGCTATGGTCTTGCTAAACTTCAAAAAAGAAACCATCCCCAATGAACAAATCCAAACCCTGAACAGATGAAAAGTTATATTTATTGGATTGTGAATAGCTGAACATGATGAATTGTCTACAATTTGGCTTAGCCCCTTTTCAGCTTTTATTTATCAGGCTCTTATGGCTATTCATATTACTTATTCCAGCGACCGGTATTGCCCAGCAACAATTTGCGGGGCAGTGGTATGAAGTCGACTCTGAATGGCAATTTCCTGAGCAGCCTGTTAAGTCCATTAATGCGCCAGCACTGACCGGCGGGCAATTTGTCTTCAATTCATCTTTCGAAATCACAGATTCAGATCAAACCATTGTCATTGATTTTAAAAATGCCAGTGTATTAGGTCATTTTCATCACTATATCTCCAATGCGACAGGGAATATTGTTGCCGAAGCGAGAGGGGGAATTGAGTCGGAAGTAAAAAATACGTTTTTTATGCGTCATGGACGAGAATTCAAACTTCCCCCTGGTCGATATCAGCTCACGACACAATTGGTTTCTCCCTATTTTATTGCTGAGCCTCAGCCTTATTGGGACACATTGTCACATTACCGCGAGGCCATAAAATGGGGCAGTGTCATTACGCTGGTCAGCATGGGCGTATTGATCAGTCTTGGAGTGTATTACAGCATTCTGGCGTTAGTCCGAAGACGCACCACTGAAATCATGTATACCTTTTTTATCTTGATGAATGTGATTTACAACGGTACTGCCCTGTTAATTACCCCTGACCTGTTCAATATCCATTGGTTTTATTTTGTCGGTGGTCCTATTTTATTAAGTAACTTTGCCTATATCCTGTTTGCCAAGCATTTATTACAGATAAGGGCTGATACTCACCCCAAACTGGATCTCCTGGCCAAACTGTTTTTGCTGATACTTGCTGTGCTACTTGCTACCGCCATATTCAATAAACACCTGATCATCGAATGTGCCCGCTATGGTGTCGGTTTAATGATGCTTTATGGATTGATTGCTGCACTGGTGCGAGCCTTTGAAGGTTATAAAATCGCCTATTTTTATCTGGTAGCTATTGCCACCTTCTTTGTTATTGGCTCAATAGCCATTTCCAGCAAGGATCTGGAAGGCGTCTACACTATCTATATTGAGCATATTGGTCTGTTAGCTGTAACAGTGGAAGTGCTGCTGATTGGCTTGGTTCTGGGCTACCAGTTCGCCGAAGTTTATCGTGAAAAAGAACGTAACCTGGTATTGGTACAGCACAGTTTGCAAATTGCCCATCATGATGCATTGACTGGTCTCCCTAATCGTTATGCCCTGGATATTTCCATGGAAAAACTGCCAGAAAACGGGATGTTAACGTTACTGGACATGGATAACCTGAAGCTTTATAACGACACCTTCGGGCATCTGAAAGGTGACGAAATGCTGCAGATGTTTGCCCGAATCCTGTCTGAAAAACTTGGAAATCTGGGGGTACTGCACCGTATGGGAGGTGATGAGTTTGCCATCACCAGTAATAGTATTTCCTATGCAGAAAATATCAGAGAGGTCATTTCAGAAACCATCAGTTACATGCGACAGAACGGATTTGAAAAAGCCGGCGTCAGTCATGGCTCAGCGAATATGGTAGAAAGCATCAATATTAATGAGCTCAGAGTACTGGCAGATAAACGCATGTATCATCAAAAACGTACTAATAACCGTCAATGGGCTTAGAACAGGCCTGAGAAATGCTTAATAAAAAAGAACGCTACCATTGTCTGCTGACCATCAGATGCAGCCAAACAGCCTCATTACGTAACTGGGCATCATTGCCGAACGGTAATTCAGGATTGGTGTATTCCACCTTTTTACGGAAATCGTACTCAATTCCTCCAAAAAGCGTCCATTGTGAGTTGTACTTGTAGCTACCGCCAAAAGTCAGGTGATGGTCGAAAATACCGGCAACCACAGGGTTGGTATGTTCTTTGGGAATCGGGTTTTTACCGTAGTTATATCCTGCATATAAAGTCAGTTTATCGTTGTATTGATAGGCCATACCAGTGGCAAAAACCAATTGATTATCCCAGTTCATGGTTGAAGTACTGTTAATGTCAGCTAAACCAGCGATGGAAGGATCCGTCGCCCTTAACTCGGTCTTTTTCATCGCATCAGACCAGTTTATCCAGTTTAGTTTTAGCGATAGCAGCAGTTTGTCATTCATCTGATAGGCGGCGCCAACACCAATCTCTTCTGGTAAAGCCAGTCCTTTCAATGAAACATCATCGTATTTCACCACTCCGAGTCCGGCGCCGGTCATATTAAGTTTAAGTTCACCATCCGTTAACGGCAGCTCTGTTTTACCTGTATAAGTTGCCGCTAAAGTAAGTCTGGGAGTTGCCCGGTATTGAATACCTAATTTAAAGCTGGTGCGTAAACTGCTGGCATCTTCAATCTCGATACCCGCGAATGTTGGCGGTGCAGAGGTATCAGCAAAGATCTTTTGTTCCGCCTGCGCATAAACCAAACCGAAACTACCGCCGACTGACCATTTATTATTGACTTCACATCCTATGCCACCGGTCAGCTTGCCCACGGCAAACAAGCCCGAATAGTCATCTTGCGTACCAAAAGCCGTATTCAGGTTTTCAAACACTCCGCCTGAACCGCCTTGTGCAAATAGCCCTGCCCCGACAGTACACGCTATCGTTTCCAGTTTCTGTGCATAGCCCATCCCGCCCAAACCGGTGTAGAGATTACTGGCATGCCGGTCATTACCGAATTGATCCTCATGCGATAAATCCGTTATCCGCAGTAAGGAACCGTAAGTATCAAAATGTTTGTTATGGATTTGAGTCAGGCCGGCCGGATTGGTGTTCAACGCACTGGTATCACGGGCAACAGCTATATCCGCACCCGCCATTAAAGTGGACTCAGCGCCAAAACCAATTAGATTAATACCGTTAGTGGCATGGCTGGCACCAGCAAAAAGCGCTAGAGAACATAGTAATATTTTTTTCATTGGATGCTCATAAATCCGCTGCGCTTTTCATTCGGCCATTCAGCGTTATTTTAAAGGCAAAACGCTTTATCGACGTTCTGAAGATACAACTCAGTAGCGGCCAAAACTATGGTTTATTTAGAGTTGGTTATGTGATTAATCAAACAACGATTTGTCATCAGGCAAGGAAAAATTGCCAGAATATTCCGTGCTTATTATCTTGAGGAATTATTCGATGTTCTGGATCTGTTCCCGCATCTGTTCGATCAATACTTTCAAATCGACGGAATAACGTGTGGTATCGGTATCAATGGATTTGGATCCCAAGGTATTCGCCTCACGGTTGAGTTCCTGCATCAGGAAATCCAGTCGGCGGCCAACCGGTTCATCACGCTGCAGAACGCGTTTGACTTCATCCACATGACTTTGCAAGCGATCCAGCTCTTCGGCGACATCACTTTTCTGGGCGATCAATACAATCTCTTGCTCAAGTCTTTCGGGCTCCAGTGTGACTTCAAGCTCTGCAGCTTTTTGTAACAGACGTTGGCGCTGTTGCTCGAGGATCTCTGGCATACGCTGTTTTACCGCTTCAGCGATTTGCAAAATTTCTTCGCAACGCTGCTGGATCATTTCTGCTAATGCCTGCCCCTCCCTTTCTCTGCCACTGATAAAGTCCGCCAACGCAATGTTCAAAGCATCCACGGCCTGTTGTTTCAATGCCGTTAAATCAACTTGTTCTGTATCGGCGACACCAGGCCATTGCAATAACCGTAACGGATCAAGCGGCATGGTCTGACCTGCCATTTGTGTCAGTTGATCACAGGCATTAATAACCGATTGCGCCAGATTTTCATTAATATTCAGCGCCGTTTGCTGCTGAGAAGGATGATATCGCAGGGTGGCTTCTATCTTGCCGCGCGCCATGCGTTCAGCAAAAATTTTACGGATATCTATTTCCAGCGGTCGAAATGATTCTTCCAGTCGCAAAGCAAGCTCTAAATAACGGTGATTAACGGATCGGACTTCCCAGATAAGCGTACCGAGTTCAGTTACTTGTTCCTGGCGGGCAAAGGCGGTCATGCTTCGTATCACGGTAATTTTCCTGTAGCGGTTAAGCGCCTATGGTAACGAAAACTCAACGTAAAAAGCACGCGTGAGTTGGTTGGCATCAGTATAATCATTGTATTTTACGTAAAGGATAAAGCAGATGCGTCCAAGTGGCCGACAACCCGATCAACTCCGCGAGATCAGTATTACCCGCAACTACACAAAACATGCGGAAGGCTCGGTGCTGGTCGAGTTTGGTGACACCAAAGTGTTATGCACAGCCTCGGTTGAAGAACGTATACCGCCATTCTTACGCGGCATGGGTGAAGGTTGGATTACCGCCGAATACGGTATGCTACCGCGTTCTACAGGTTCACGAATGCAACGTGAAGCGGCCCGCGGTAAACAAGGTGGGCGCACCATGGAAATTCAGCGATTGATTGGGCGTTCTTTACGTGCAGCGATTGATTTAAAAGCGCTGGGCGAGCGAACGATCACCATTGACTGTGATGTCATCCAGGCTGATGGTGGCACACGTACCGCTTCCATTACCGGTGCCTTTGTAGCGTTACATGATGCGATTGACTATTTAATTAAAATGCGCAAAATCAAGAAAAGTCCCTTGCATGGTCAAGTAGCTTCTGTTTCAGTAGGTATTCACAATGGTACTGCCGTTCTGGATCTCGATTATGCGGAAGACTCCAATGCCGAAACGGACATGAATGTTGTGATGAATGACGCCGGGGCATATATTGAGTTACAGGGCACTGCGGAAGGTCATGCCTTCAGGACGGATGAACTGCAGTCCATGCTGGCTCTTGCTACAACAGGGATTGAACAACTGATGACTAAACAACGCGAGGCATTGGCAAACTGATGTCTAAAATCGTTCTGGCCAGCGGCAATATCGGTAAGCTGAGAGAGCTATCACAGATCCTCAGTCCTTTGGGTTTAGAGCTGATCGCACAATCTGATTTGAATGTTCCTGAAGCCGATGAAACAGGTCTCAGTTTCGTTGAAAATGCGCTCATTAAAGCCCGTAATGCATCGCTGCTGACTGGTTTACCGGCGATTGCCGATGATTCCGGAATTGAAGTTGATGCATTACATGGTGCGCCGGGCATTTTTTCATCACGTTATGCCGGGCCGGATGCCTCCGATACCGATAATATCCAGGCATTGCTCGAGGCAATGAAAGATGTGCCCGAAACGGAACGAACGGCCCGCTTTCAATGTGTGGTGGTATTTATGCGTCATGCCGAAGATCCTACTCCACTGATTTGTCAGGGAAGTTGGCAGGGACAAATCCTGCAGTCACCACTAGGTGATGAAGGGTTTGGATATGACCCTATATTTTGGGTGGCCGAAACCGATTGCACAGCGGCAGAGCTTTCACCTGAACAGAAACATGCGATTAGTCATCGTGGTAAAGCCATGCGTCAATTTATGGAAGAATTTAAATATACCCGTCATCAACCTTAATCGACATCACATGTTCACAACGCATTCAATACCACAGTTATTCAGCCTTGCAGACTAAAACCATTCAGGCTGATAGTGCCATGTTCAACTTCACTGCTTTGCCACCGCTAAGCCTGTATATCCATGTGCCCTGGTGCGTACGTAAATGCCCCTATTGCGATTTTAATTCACATCAGGCCGGTGAAACGATTCCTGAAACAGCCTATATCGACGCATTGATACGGGATCTCGAACAGGATCTTCCTCTGGTCTGGGGACGTACAATTCAAAGCATATTTATCGGCGGTGGTACCCCCAGTCTGTTCAGTGCTGAAGCCTACGACCGCTTATTTTCCGCTTTGCGTGCGTTATTGCCTATCCGTGCCGATGCGGAGATTACTCTGGAAGCCAACCCCGGTACCTTTGAAGCTGCCAGGTTCACCGACTATCGTGCCGTTGGTATTAATCGTTTATCAATCGGCATTCAAAGTTTTAATGGTGACTCATTGACAGCCTTAGGCCGTATTCATGATGGCAAACAGGCTATTCGTGCAGCAGAAATTGCACATCACGCCGGCTTTGATAATTTCAATCTGGATTTAATGTTTGGCCTGCCCAAACAAACCGCAGAACTTGCCAGAAAAGATGTGGAAATGGCGATTACCCTTGAACCAACTCATATTTCCTATTATCAGCTGACCATTGAACCCAATACTTTTTTTCATCAGTCACCACCACCATTACCGGATGATGAACCGATCAATGACTGGCAACTCGCCAATCAGCAACGGCTTGCTGAAGCAGGCTATCTGCAATATGAAGTGTCGGCCTATGCCAAAAAAGGCTGCCAGAGCCGTCACAATCTCAACTACTGGCAGTTTGGTGATTATCTGGGTATCGGAGCCGGAGCTCACGGTAAAGTCTCCAATGCGGCCACACAGTCCATTGAACGTATCGTTAAACAAAAACAGCCCCAAGCCTATCTGGATCTGGTCGATAGTCCACAACGTATTCTGAAACAAGAACAGGTTGGCATTAATGACATTGGGTTTGAGTTTATGCTTAATGCATTACGGTTGACGGATGGTTTTGCCCCATCATTATTTATGCAACATTGTGGGATGCCGTTGGCGACGATAAAGAACCAACTCGCTGAAGCTGAAGAACGGGGATTGATTGAGTATTCCGTTAAGTGGATTCGACCTACGGAATTAGGTCAACGTTATTTAAACAGTTTAATTGAACTATTTTTGCCGCAATAATATGCTGGCACAGGTATTTAAGGGAGTCACCACCATGCTGCAACGCCATCTTCTGGCTGCGGGAATCACATTATTAATGACCATGCCATTACAGGCTGATGTTTTATCCATTGCCGAACCCACCTATAACACCCCGAATTCCGAGTCTGGTGTGCTTCGTCCTACACGTGGGATGACGATGCAACAAGTCGAACAGAAATTTGGGACAGCAGAGCAGCAATTTGCCCCAAAAGGCACACCAGCCATTACACGCTGGCAATATTCGCAGTTTGATGTGTACTTTGAAAACCAGCTGGTGATTCACTCGGTGGTTCAGCGAAAACCAGAGTAGCGAAGCAAGGTATTTAAGTCTCGCCCAGAAAACGGCGTTTTGCCCATGCCGGTAATGTGCCGACCCTGGCATGATGAAGTGAATCCATTTCAATCACAATCAATATCAGCACACTGACCAATGTCGGCAAAAAGCTCAGTCCTCCGACAAAGGCAAAAGCCGCCTCTTTCATCAAACCAAGATAGGTATAACTCAACCAACCCAACACAGCAATGCTGACAACCACCGTTAATACAATGGCAAAGAAAAAGCTCCAGCGCCGGGCGATCTGCCAATGTATATAGACAAACTCACTCTCCTCACGTTTGATACGACTGGCTCGTATAAACGTGTAACCGAGAAACAAAAACGATAACAACGGCACCAGCACTATAAACTCAAAATAACTCTTGCCGGTTGCGGCAATCGCCGTAAACAGCAGGATATGATTCGCAATCAGATTAGTTAAAAAGATATCGTGCGGCATTCTGGCCGCCGTTCTTTCATGTTCCTCTGGTGCCGTTATTTCAGTCATATTATCTGGCCAGGTTGTTGATGATCGCCTCGCGTACTGAGTCCAATGTAGCATTTACGGTAATCACAGGTGAACTACTTTGCTTGATGGCAATATCCGGATCTTTGAGACCGTGGCCTGTCAGTGTACAGACAACGGTACTTCCTTCTGGAATCTTACCGGTTTGAATATCACGCAAAGCACCAGCGACGGATGTTGCGGAAGCGGGTTCGCAGAAAATACCTTCTTTTTCGGCCAGTAATTTCTGAGCGGCCAATATTTCGTCATCAGAACATTCATCAAACCAGCCCTGCGATTCTTCTTTAACTTTCCAGGCCATATCCCAGCTTTGTGGATGACCGATGCGAATTGCTGTCGCAACTGTTTCTGGATCATCCACCATGGCACCACGCATAAACGGCGCGCTACCATTTGCCTGATAACCGACCATTTTGGGGCGATTACCGACAATAGCCCCACCGGCATATTTACAATGTCCATGGCAGTAGGCACAAGCTTCGGTGACATGATCGCCGCTGGCTGATGAGTACTCACAATAGCCAATCCAGTGCGCGGTGATATTACCGGCATTACCCACTGGCAGACAATGATAATCGGGAGCACGTCCCAGCTCTTCAATAATCTCAAACGCCGCAGTTTTCTGACCTTGCAGACGATATGGGTTAATTGAATTCACAATGGTGACCGGAGCATGTTCTGCTACATCTTTGACTAATTGCATACCTTCATCAAAGTTACCTTTGATTTGAATCACAACAGCATTGTGCATCATGGCCTGAGCCAGTTTACCCTGGGCGATTTTGCCATCCGGAATAATGACGAATGCGGTAATACCGGCACGCGCCGCATAAGCCGCCGCAGCAGCAGACGTATTACCGGTAGAAGCACAGATAATCGCTTTACTGCCCTCTTCGACGGCTTTCGTTACTGCCATGGTCATACCACGATCTTTGAAAGATCCGGTTGGGTTCAGACCTTCATATTTGACGTAAATATCAACATCTTTACCAATTAGTTTGGGGATATTGTTCAGCTTTAATAAAGGCGTATTACCTTCACCAAGACTGATAAGACGAGTGTCATCGTTGACCGGTAAACGGTCACGGTAACGATCAATCAAGCCAGTGTAGCGTGGACGAAATGGCATAAATGTTTCCTCTTTAATTCTTTAACGGGCGTTTAAATCAGCCCAGCGATTCCATGCGAATACGCATGATCGCATCCTTAACAGTGTCTAATGCTTCGATTTGAGCGATAGCTTCATCCATATTTTTCTCAACTACCGGTTGGGTCAGCATGATGATCGGCACGGTACCTTCTTCTTCTTCCGGTTGTTTTTGTAATATCGCTTCGATATTGATGTCCTGCTCACTAAAAATGCGGGTAATGTCTGCCAACACGCCGGGTTTGTCTTCCGTGTTGATTCGCAGGTAGTAAGAAGTAATTACTTCAGACATTGGCAAGATTGGTGTGTCCTTTAACGAATCAGGCTGGAAAGCCAGATGCGGTACACGATTTTCCGGATCCGTGGTCAAGGCTCGAACAATATCCACGATATCTGCAACCACGGCTGATGCAGTCGGCTCAGCACCGGCACCGGCTCCATAGTACAACGTTGGTCCTACCGCATCGCCTTTTACTACCACGGCATTCATTACACCATTTACGTTAGCAATCAAACGACGTTTTGGAATTAATGTCGGATGAACCCGCAGCTCAACCCCTTGTGCTGTTTTTTTGGCAATCCCCAGATGTTTGATGTGATAGCCCAATTCTTCAGCGTACTGCACATCTTCCTGGGAAATTTTGCTGATGCCTTCGGTATAGGCTTTATAAAACTGTAACGGAATACCAAATGCAATAGAGGCCATGATGGTCAGCTTGTGTGCCGCATCAATGCCTTCGACATCAAATGTCGGATCCGCTTCGGCATAACCCAGCGCCTGGGCTTCAGCCAGTACATCGGCAAAGTTACGGCCTTTATCACGCATCTCGGTAAGGATGAAGTTGCCGGTTCCATTAATGATACCTGCCAACCATTCAATCCGGTTTGCTGCCAGACCTTCGCGGATGGCTTTAATAATAGGAATACCGCCAGCTACCGCCGCTTCAAAAGCAATGGTGACGCCTTTTTCCTGAGCCTTGGCAAACAGCTCATTACCATGCATGGCGATTAACGCTTTGTTGGCAGTAACAACGTGTTTGCCGTTTTCAATCGCTTGCATCACTAAATCGCGGGCAATACCAGTGCCACCAATCAATTCAACGACAATCTGAATTTCCGGGTCATTGACGACTGAAAAAGCATCATCGGTTAAATCAATACCAGTGAGGTCACAGGTTTTGGGTGAATCCAGATTTTTATCCGCTGCACGCGTAATTTCGATACCACGGCCAGCGCGACGGCTAATTTCTTTAGAATTTCGCTTTAAAACACTGACAGTACCGCTACCAACAGTGCCTAAGCCAAGAATACCAATTTTGACTGATTGCACTTTTTGCCCCCTAACCTTTTTTCATCATGTCACGGATACCACGGATTGCCTGCCGGGTACGGTGCTGATTTTCAATCAGTCCGAAACGCACATATTCATCGCCGTATTCACCAAATCCGATACCCGGAGATACGGCCACCTTAGCTTCTTTAAGCAGTTTCTTACTGAATTCCAGAGACCCCATTTCACGGAATTGTTCCGGAATTTTCGCCCATACAAACATGGTTGCTTTTGGTTTTTCTACAGGCCAACCAATCGCATTCAACCCTTCACACAACACATCACGGCGTTGTTTATAGGTTTCAACAATTTCAGCCACACACTCTTGCGGCCCATCCAGAGCCGTAATGGCTGCCACCTGAATCGGCGTAAACATACCGTAATCCAGATAGGACTTCATCCTGGCCAGTGCCGCAACCAATGTAGGATTACCTGACATAAAGCCTACACGCCATCCGGGCATATTGTAGGTTTTAGATAAGGTATAAAACTCCACAGCTACATCAATCGCGCCGGGGATCTGCAAAATGGATGGCGCTTTATAACCATCAAAGGTGATCTCACCATACGCCAAATCATGGACAACCCAAATCTGATGCTCTTTGGCAAAATCAACAACACGTTGGAAAAAGTCCAGATCCACACATTGCGTAGTAGGATTGCCCGGAAAATTCAGCACCAGCATTTTCGGTTTCGGCCAGGAATCCTTAACCGATTTTTCCAGTTCCGCAAAAAAATCGACATCCGGTGTTAACGGCACATGACGAATATCTGCGCCAGCAATCACAAATCCATATGGATGAATCGGATAGGCAGGATTGGGGACCAATACTGCGTCGCCAGGTCCAACGGTTGCCAATGCCAGATGCGCCAAACCTTCTTTGGAGCCGATGGTCACGATGGTTTCGGAGTCCGGATCAAGGGTCACATCATATTTGCGCTGATACCAGTCGCAGATGGCTTTACGCAGACGTGGAATACCTCTGGAAACGGAGTAACGATGGGTGTCCGGTCTTTGCGCAGCTTCGACTAATTTTTCTACAATGTGCGCGGGCGCCGGTTTATCCGGGTTCCCCATACCAAAGTCGATAATATCTTCACCGCGCGCACGCGCTTTTGCCTTCAAATCATTTACAATGTTGAAAACGTATGGCGGAAGACGCTTGATTCTGGGAAATTCGTCGTTCAACTGAGCACCTGCTATTAGCTAAAACGGTTGGCAAACCAAGCAAAATAACTGAAAATCATTCACACTTCAAATTGATTTAATACAGTGGATTAATATGAGTCAACAAGACCAATTGTACACGACGATCATTAATGATCTCCAAAAGGGAAAACTGGTGTTGCCTACACTGCCTGAGGTAGCCCTCAAGGTTCGTGAAGTTGCCAATAATCCAGACGTAACTGCAGTGCAGCTCGCCGATGTAATTACAACTGATGCAGCCCTATCTGCCCGGCTTTTAAAAGTGGCAAACAGTCCATTATATCGCGGTCGAGTCGAAGTTGAATCGGTGCAAACGGCGGTTACCAGGCTTGGGATTCCAATGATACGCAACCTGGTGACCAGCCTGGTAATGGAACAAATGTTCCGTCCTACCAATAAGCGACTGGAAAACAGAATGCGCGATTTATGGCAACACAGCATCGAAGTTGCCGCAGCAAGTCAGGTCATTGCATCCAAACACCCCCATATTGCAAACGATGAAGCGCTACTTGCAGGCCTGCTCCATGAAATTGGTGCATTACCGATTTTGATGAAAGCCGCCGATATGCCTGAACTGCTGGAAGATACTCGCCGTCTGGACACATTGATTGAGAATCTGTATCCAAAAATTGGTGCTGCGATTCTGAAAAGCTGGGATTTCCCGGAAACTCTCGTCACTGTTGCAGCAGAACATGCCAATCTTAATCGCAACAGCCAGAACGGTCCGGATCTGACTGACGTAGTTCAGGTCGCCAACCTGCAAAGCTACTTTAATACCAGTAAAGCGTTGGATCCAAACACAAGGGATAAAGTATTGTCTTTCCAGAAACTGGGCATTGATACCGGTATAAGCGTGGTGGAGCTGGATGAAAACAGTGAAGAATATGCTGCTGCATTAGCTTTATTCCAAAACTTCTAAAAAGCCTCATTACATCCCAAAAGGCCCGTTGTTCGATACAACGGGCTTTTTTGTACTTATCATACTCATCCCTGCCGTTTCAGTCGGATGACGTTGAAAATCCCCCTAAACGTATTCGTTTATATATCTGGTTTATGGGTGACGTTTGCGAAGGCTATCTACACTCCAGGCACCACCGCCAGCAACAAACAGGTACAAAAAGATAAAACTGAATAATGCCGCTAGCTCACCATTATTGAGCAATGGCCAGAATGCCTGCGGCGCGTGGGCAATAAAATAGGCCACGGCCATTTGTCCCGACAAAATAAACGCTACCGGCCGGGTGAAAAGGCCGATGAGGATCAAAAAGCCACCAACGATTTCCAATACACCGGCAACACCGGATAGCGTAAACAAATCAAATTCATAACGTTGTGGTGCCGGAAATCCAAATAATTTTTGTCCACCATGCTGCATAAACATAAATGCAGTCACGATTCGCAGAATACTCAATACACGTGGTTGCCACGCTGCATAAAAACCGTCCATTCGCTCTCTCCTTTGCGTTAAGTCTTCACAGCTAATGAATTGATTAGACTCGTTTATCTTCTTAATTGAAGTCGGTGTAATCGTTTAGTCCTTCTTACAAAGAACTCAGGCGAATAGTAGCAGCAATCAAGTACAAATATATAGCGTGCCGGTTGTCCTGCTAACGGTTCAATTTGCAGTAAACGTAAGAATTTTTATGATTTGATTAATGCGGTTAATAATTTCATCGTCGCTTTTTCATCCAGACTGAGAAATTTCCCACGGTAACGTTTAAATTGGCGACGAAAATAACCCAGGGTTTTGCCCGCAATGTGGTCAAACCATACGTATGGTTTTGCCGGGTATAGCTGGCACTGCCTGGTCGGAAAAACGCATCATCCAGCATTCGGGTCATGCAGGCGAGCACGGTGATTTGATCAATCGGTTTTCGTTGGATATGTTGCCCGGTTACCCGCCGCATGGTTTCCAATTGTTCGGCAAATCGCAAAATGCGTTTGAACTTCTGTTCGCTGGCCGTTTCGACCCAGTTCGGATTATAGATATATTGTTTTCGGCCCTGATTATCCCGTCCAGTCACTATAACTTTGGCATCGCGATCCTGCTGAATTTCAACCTCTTCCCATGCAGGTGGAATAGCGAGACTTTTTATCCAGCGTTTTAAGGCGGCGTTCTTAACTGTTTTACCATTGGCATAACGATAACTGAACGTTTTGCCATGGGGTTTTCTGTAGATAACCGAATGACTCATGGTGATTGCAAATCCGTAATACTGAATCTGGCGCTATCATGACATGAGTGCTTAACACAGACTTTAATGCAGATTATGTCTGTGGGGATTATTCTGCTACCAGTATTTCTGATTTATAAAAAGCGCCGCTATCAACCGCCAATTTATTGGTCAGCTTTGGCAATAACTTGTTCATCGTTTCCATTAACTGCCAAGGGGGATTAATCACGATCATGCCCGATGCGGTCATGCCGCGCTCGTCAGAATCGGCAGTGACCGCTAACTCAAAACGTTGAATATTTTTGATGCCACTTTTACTAAATTGTTTTTCCAGGCGAGTGATTCGACTTCGTTCAACCACTGGATACCAGATGGCATAGCTGCCAGTAGGGAATTTTGCATAAGCTTTTTCGATTGTTTGAAATACCAAATCGTAATCAGATTTGATTTCATAAGATGGATCAATCAATACCAATCCACGTCGTGAAACCGGTGGCAATAAAGACAATAAGCCTTTTAAACCATCTTCACGCATCACCCGTGCCCGCTTCACTTTTTGGGTATTTTGTAATAAAAGACCGGCATCTTCGGGATGCAACTCATACAACCAGGTCCGATCCTGACGCCGCATACAATGCAGAGCAATAAACGGAGAACCAGGATAATACTCCAGCGATTTACCAGAGTTAACAGCATCAATCACAGCAAAATACGTGGCCAGTTCCGGCCAGTCAGCCACCTTTAATTTAGCAATACCATTCTGGTATTCCTGTAGTTTCTCAGCATGAGCTGAAGCCAGATGATAAAGGCCAGCCCCAGCATGGGTGTCTATGTAGTCAAAGGCTTTTTCTTTTTTACCGAGGTGCTGCAAAATCTCAATTAAGACAATATGTTTGAGCACGTCAGCAAAGTTGCCAGCATGAAAGGAATGGCGGTAGCTTAGCAAGTGAGATCCTGATTATGTGTTGAGAGATGAATTGCGTAGCAGCAAATTACGCTGAGTAAACGGATTTGGCAAAATAATTTCCGTTAACGTTTATCTGAGACATGGTTAATTCCGTCATTAACTCTAACCTCACCCAACTCAAAAGGATTCACCCCTTCCAGACAGGCGAGATTAAAGCCAAAGAAGTCGGGATTTGCTCGGGTCTGGTGATGGGTATAAATGCCACAAATCGAACAAAAATAATGCTTGGCCGTCATGGTATTAAATTGATACGAAGAGAGCTTATCGGCCCCTTTGGTAATTTGCAGGGAAGACATCGTAACATACGCTGCGATAGCGCCCTTTCTCCGACACATGGAACAATCACAACGACGAGGATCTTCAATACCATTTGGCAAATGCACAACAAATTCAACCTCACCACAATGGCAACTGCCTTTATGGTAGGGCTGAATTTCGGTGTTTCCTATTTTAGAGATCATTGCATTGCTGGCGCTTGTTTAATGTTCAACTCTCTGGAGCATGATAACGCGATAACCAATGTGCATAAGGTGCCGGTAACACCCAGGCAGGATCAGCAATTTTTAAGGTTTTAGCTGCAAGGTATGGCCAATGAGGATTGGCTAAATGGGCTCGTCCCACCATAACAAGATCCAGCTGTTGATCCGTAATAACCTGGTTCACCGTGTCAGGTTCATCAATACCCCAGGCTGAAGCGACTGGCATTTCAGCTTCACGCCGCACTCGTTCGGCAATCGGTACCAATAATGCCGGTCCCCAGGGAATATTTGCATCAGGGGTGGAAAACCCAATACTGACACTGAGTAGATCCAGACCTGTTTGTTTAAATTGGCGGGTCAGATGGATAGAGTCACTCAACGTTTCTTCATCACGGCCGTCATATTCAATCACCCCGAAACGAGCAGTTAATGGCAGATTTTCTGGCCAGACGTCACGTACCGCCTGTAATGTTTCCAATAAGAATCGGCTACGACCGGCCAAATCGCCTCCATATTGATCGTCGCGTTGATTGGAATGAACTGAAAAAAAGCTTTGTGCCAGATAACCATGCGCAAAATGCAATTCCAGCCATTCAAAGCCTGCGGCTCTCGCACGTTTGGCAGCGGCAACAAAATCAGCCTTAACCCGCTCGATATCCTCCAATGTCATGGCTTTGGGGACTTTGGGCAAATTGGCACCAAATGCAACGGCAGAAGGCGCTATGGTTTGCCAGCTTTGCGGATCATCATCCGCTAAATGGTCATCGCCTTCCCATGGACGATTGGCGCTGGCTTTACGTCCCGCATGTGCTATCTGAATGCCTGGACAAGCACCTGCTTTTTTAATGGCTGAAGCAATTTTTGCCATGCCTTCTGCCTGGGCGTCATTCCAGATGCCAGTACATCCTGGCGTTATTCTTCCTTCGGGACTAACTGCCGTCGCTTCAACGATCACCAGCCCCGCACCGCCACGGGCTAATTGGGTGTAATGCGCCAGATGCCAGTCATTGGTCAATCCATCATTAGCACTGTATTGACACATCGGGGGTACCGCAATGCGGTTGCGTAATGTCACATCTTTTAGCGAAAACTCAGTAAATAACGCTGTCATAAAAATCTCTTGTTAAAAATAAAAACTCAAAAAAATCCACGAATAACTCATTCCGGTCATGTTGAATACTTAAAAAGCACTTTTAATAACCCCACCATCAACACGAACAGCGGCACCCGTTGTGGCCGAAGCTAATGGGCTGGATAGATAACAGACCATTGAAGCGACTTCATTCGTGGTGGCGAAACGCTTAATCAAAGAAGTGGGTCTGACATGTTCAAAAAAGTCTTTTTCAAAGGCTTCGAGACTTTGACCTTCTTTGGCGGCGAGATCCGTCACAAAAGTTTCGACACCTCGTGAGCGTGTTGGCCCGGGTAATACAGAATTCACCGTAATATTGGTACCGGCAACCTGTTCGGCCAGACCACGGGCAATGGCTATCTGAGCCGCTTTGGTCATGCCATAATGAATCATTTCTTCAGGGATCTGCACTCCGCTTTCACTGGAAATGAAAATTACCCGGCCCCAGTTTTGCTGTTTCATCGCTGGCAGATAGGCCCGCGTCAATCGCACACCACTGAGTACATTCACATCAAAAAAGCGCAGCCAGTCTTCGTCCGGAATATCTTCAAACGGCACTGGCTCGAAGATACCCAGGTTATTAATCAGAATATCTACGCGGGGATATTGCTGAGTTAATTTTTCCGCTTCAGATGCCAGAGACAGATCCCCAGAAAATCCATGCAGAGTGCCTTTTGCAGTTGTTTTTAATGATTCAACAGCCTGTTTGACGGAGGATTCCGAACGTCCATTGACGATTACATTGGCCCCTTCATCTGCCAGTGCTTTTGCAATGGAAAAACCAATGCCCGCCGTGCTGCCGCTGACTAAAGCGATTTTATTTTCGAGTTGCAGGTCCATAAATAGCTCCATAAAATATACATTTAACCGGGTCAGAATGACTTGCTGATTACTCTGTTATCTTTTTTAACGTTGCCGTTAATCTTGCCGCAGATACCTCCCCCATATGACTCTCCATCAGCATTCCCTGCTGATCGAAAAACAACGTGACAGGTAAACCATAAGCATTGAAGGCATCTGCGACTTTTCCTGTTTTATCCAGTAAAACATGCTCAAATTTCAAGTCATTTTCAGCGAGAAACGCCTCAACCTTTTCCAGCGATTCCTGCTGATTGAGCATCACAAACCGGATATCAGGATACTGCTGTTGTAATTTTTGAAAGGCAGGCATTTCACGCTGACATGGCGGGCACCAGCTGGCCCATAAATTCACCACCGTCACATTATTTTCAGTGAGTTGATTCAGAGATATTGCTTCGCCATTAAGCTGTTCTACAGCAATTTCAGGCATGACAACCTGATCACCACCTAAATTTAACAGCAGCGAAGAGGCTGAAAAAAACAGTAAAATTGAGACTGCGCCACCGAATAAAGCCATACGTTGCTGTGACAGACGTTTGATTTGCAAAAGCAAAAACAGCACCATCGCTATCGTCCCGGAAATCCAATCCACGCCACGATCACGGAAATCCAGCATCTGCCAGACTGAGTCGTATTGATCAGCAAATTTGATGACAAACACGATACGCCCAATCACCAACCCGAATAGCAACATCATTAACAACGGATCAGTCACCGAACCTTGATTTTTTCTGGACAGAATTGAGGCCACCAGAATCCCGATAAGCGCACTGCCAAATAACAGCAACGGCTCCAGTGGCAAGGAAAATGGACCGAGATTAATCGACATCATTGACCAAACATCCTGCTGATTTCGTCACCCATCGGCATGCCTTCCACCAGTCGTACATGACCGTTTTGATCTTTATAAACACTGGTCGGGGTCGCCATTAACCCCAACTGTTCCATCAACAGATTATTTTCCTCAACCCGCCGTTTACCCTCGGCTGATGTTTGTTCATCCGTATTTTTAGCCGAATCTCCAGAATGTTGAATATGCTGCTGCAAGGCTTGTTCCGGGGATTCAGCGGCTAAAATTGATGCCGATTTTTCAATGCTGTTTTCCTGCAGTATGCCTACCATAATATGACGGAACTGCACCTCACCCGATGCAATATATGGCTCGGCAGTTTCGCGTAATCGCTGGCAATACGGACAATATGGATCAGTAAAGGTGTAAATAATCTGTTTGGCGTTTTGTGGCCCATCCTGGATCCATTTCGCCTGTTCCAGTGTTTGCCAGACTTTTTCATTCTGTGGAGCGCTGACCAGTTCATACAGAGCCTCTTCGCCCAAATCGTCGCCCTGTGCATTTATCAGATTACCAATCAACGCATACTGTTTGTCTTCGGTAAGATAAATGCTCATCGGCTGACCTTGAATATTGGCGGCATAACCGGTCAACCCGGCAGGTGCGTCAAAACTGTCGATAATGGTGACACCCTGTTCTTTGATATAGCTTATAACTTCGGGCTCCTGCTGTTCAGCTATCGCCCAGTAACTTCCGAAGCCGATACAAAGTAACAAAACAGGGATGATAAATTTCTTCATTGATAACTCCGTTAGACGGTTGGTTCATAAGACTAGCTGGATGGAATTAAGTGGGGATTAACAGACAGGATGGCAATCCTTTACTTTAAATCTCTCAAGTTTATTGGATACATTTTTCACAACAACGCAGCGTGTGAAAACTTATGGTAAAACGTAGGACGGATTTTCACTCAGGTCATATTTTTTATGAACGCAAACTGGTTGCAACTTTCGCCACGCTATCAGGTGATATTGGCTGGTATCTGTGCATTAATCCTGACGGTGGGAATTGCCAGGTTTGCTTATACGCCTTTTTTACCGATCATGTTAACCGAAACGTCACTGAATAAACTCAGCGGTGGCTGGTTGGCAACATTTAATTACATCGGTTACCTGTCTGGTGTGGTGCTGATTTCGTTTTTAACCAGCCTCAAAACCAAGTTTCTGTTTTATCGCATCAATCTTGTTCTGGCCGTATTAAGTACGATATTAATGGCCGTCACCACCGATATCGTTTTATGGAGTATTTTGCGATTTATTGGTGGCCTTACCAGCACCGCAGGGATTATTCTCGCCGCCGGCTTTGTGATGGGCTGGCTGAAACAAAACGGCTACAAATCCGCATTGGGAATTCATTTTTCAGGGCTGGGGCTGGGTATAGCGATACCCGGTATTGTTATTGTGTTGATAACGCCTTATTACAATTGGGCTGAGCAATGGCTGGTTATGGGGTTATTTGGTATTTTGTTTTTTTTGCCCGCCTGGTTTCTGATGCCTGCCCCTGCTCTACAACACACTCCATCAGCTGATTTTGCTGCGCCTAATTCAAAGTGGATGCGTTTGATGATTGCCGCTTATGCCTGTGCTGGTGTGGGTTATGTTATCAGCGCCACTTTCATTGTAGCGATACTGGAAGGCATGCCAAGCCTGTCGGGCAAAGGCAGTTTAATCTGGGTGATGTTGGGTATTGCGGCAGTTCCATCCTGCATTATTTGGGACAAAGTGGCAGAACGCATTGGTGAAACCCGAGCCATCATGACAGCCTATGTGATGATTCTCCTATCAATTCTGATTCCGCTTGTCAGTGAATCGTTTTTTTTCAACCTGATAGGCGCTTTGATATTTGGAGCGACCTTTGCCGGGATTGTCAGCCTCATGCTGGTTTATGTCGGGCACAAATTTCCTCATAACCCGGCAAAGGCTATGGCAAAACTGACCATAAGTTACGGTATAGCCCAACTTATCGCACCCGCTCTGGCGGGTTATCTGTCGACACTGACAGGTAATTACCTGTCCTCCATGTGGATGGCGGCCGCTGTGATGATCACGGGCATTTTCTTTGTCTGGCAAATACATCGATTTGAGAAAAATAAACACCCTCAAATCAATACACCTGTGTTCTGATAAGTTCTTTCCAGCCGTATTAATGGTAAATGGCTTATTCTTCTTTCAAGGTCAGCCGAGTCCCATCAGGTCGTTCCAGGGTTTTGTCATCAATGCGTTTGAAAGTGAGATTGATATCGCCGGAAGTCACCACTTCATTGCTGTCGACCTCATAGGTAAAACTATAGGCACCAGGTACTCCTCCAATCAGCTGTCCCTGACCATCGGCATTAAACTCATAACCTGTACCATATTGTGCATCGACATAGGCTCCTTCCTGAAAATCAGAACCACAGGCAGTGAGTGTTATCGCTAACAATAAAGGACTTAACCGGCTCCAGCCTGCCGACTTAATATTGTTGAGCAGAGTGAGTGTGGTTTTCATAACATTACCTCATAAAGTCAGAAGTTCAGGAAGACAAAATCAGCTTTTCTCTCCATGAGAAAACCGATCACGTATAGGTTTAAAAGCCAGTACAACCTCATCTTTCAGATTATTGACTTTGATAACCCGACCAAACCGATAGCTATTAAAACCGATGTAATACAACCCAAGTTGTAGCAACGCCACCAACAGAAACAACGCACTGCCAATGGTCATTAAAAGCAGTAGCGTTGAAGCGATGTACACCACACTGAGCACTGCAAGATGGTTTTTATCCAAACTGGTTAACTGTTGTGAACAGACAAAATATCCCAGCATGGCCAATATAAATCCCAACAAAGCAGCTACCGCCAGTGGCGGCAATAATACCCCCCCTGCAGCGCCCACCAGAAACAGTATATAGCTGTAACGTGTATATTTTTCCTTAGCGATAAAGCCTAATAGTTTGTCACTGCTCAGGTTCTCTCCAACCCGATCATCAAAATCTGGCGACTGCTTTATTTGCTTATTCAGCGAAAAAAACGCGACCACCCCAGCCAGTAACAAGAGGATTCCCAGCCAGAAAATCATAGGGCTGTAGGAAAGACCATCGCTTAATGCCGCCGCTCCACGGCAAATCGGTGGCGAGGAATAGATGCACGCCATCATTTGCGTGATGACATCTTTATTGCCATAACGACTCATTGTATCCAGAGTGGATGCGTAGGCTGCAAAAAACCACACCAGCGATATCAGCAAAATGACCATACCCGCCAGCATCAGAATCAGGCTGAGTTTTCTTGGATTCATGGGCTGAACTCCTTTTCAAAGGTCGGGAAAAATATCACTGGAGATGACTCTTCCAAACAGACAGCATTGGGAAATGGGGGGACAAAGCGATAAAGTCCAGGCATTGAAAGCCCGCTATTAAGACAAAATACAACGTTAGTAACCATCTGGGCTCAAGCTGCATTGACTGGAGATAAAGTGATACGCATCATTCGCATCTCTTATATTTTTTGTGAAATATTTCACAGTTTACACTTTACCGCAAGCATTATTTTCACCGAACCTATCACAAAACTCCATCCATAACAGTGGTTTAGCACATTATTAAACCAAATGGTTGACAATAATTAATAATGAGAGGATATTAAACCTCATGGTTAAATATAACGCGACAAATTTAGATACTTTATTTCATGCTCTGGCTGATCCAACACGGCGCTCAATGTTGCAGGCTCTGGCTTTGCAAAGCCGGTCGATCGGTGAGCTTGCCGAACCGTTTGATATGTCACTGGCAGCGGCTTCGAAACATATTCGGGTTCTGGAACAGGCAAGTTTAATTAATCGCAAAGTGCAAGGCAGGAGTCATATCTGCGAACTGAATGCAGCACCGATGCATGGCGGCCTTGAATGGATACAGCATTACCAGCGCTATTGGAATCAGCAACTGGATACGCTGGAGCAGTTGCTTAGTAAACCAGAGTCAAATTAATCTCATAAGGAGTCAATGTGATGTCCAACATTTATGGTGAATTAATTACCCCTGACACATTACAGATTGAACGAACATTGCCTGGCCCGATTGAGCGTGTCTGGCGTTATTTGACTGAGCCTGAGTTACGGCAAAAATGGCTGGCTGCAGGTCCCATGGAGCTGGAAATGGGTGGTGAAGTGACGTTGGTATTCAACAATAATTCATTGACCACCGCTGGAGATCTGCCACCTGAAAAATATGCCGACTATGGCGGTGAACATATTGTTAGAGGCAATATAACGGCTTGTGACCCGCCGTTTTTACTCAGCTATACCTGGCCGATGGGAGACAATGAAAACTCCGAGGTGCGTTTTCAATTAACCGAGCATGGCGATAAAGTTCGGTTAACCGTCACCCACTCCCGCTTGCTTAAATCGGAACAAAAGCTTTCTGTAGCGGGAGGCTGGCATGTGCATCTGGAATTTCTTCTGGCACAGCTTAATAATCAAACACCCCCACCGTTTTGGGCTACCCATACAACACTGGAAGCGGAATATGCACGATTATTCAAATAGCTGAATCGTGTACGGTGCACTTTCAGGGGAAATTCAGCTGCCATGAAACACCAAAACGGTCTTGTAACCAGCCAAATTGCTGACTGAAGCCATAATTATCCAGCGGCATATGAATCTGACCGCCTTCGGCAAGGGTTTTAAATAGGGTGCTGAGTTCGTCAACTGATTCGCAGTTCACAAAGATTGAAAACGCCGGGGTAAAGTCAAAGTCATGCTTGACTGGGCTGTCAATGCAATTAAAGGTTCGCCCGTTTAACGAAAACCTGCCAAATTGTAATTTGCCTTTATTTTCACCAGAAGTATATTCGGTTGATTCGATAATTTCAGAATCGGGGAACAGCTCTACGTATAACAACATGGCTTGTTTCGCATCGCCATCAAACATCAGATGTGGAAGAATTTCTGTTGCCATTGTCAGTAATCTCTCCTCGCTTGGTATTATTGAATTTACTGAGGCTTAATGCCTACTCAAACAAATTGCCCGGCTGCATGGCCTGAAGCCCAGGCCCACTGGAAATTGTGCCCACCCAAATGTCCAGTAACATCAACGACTTCACCGATGAAATACAATCCCGGATGCTCCTTGCTTTCCATGGTTTTGGAAGACAGAGCATTGGTATCAATACCTCCCAGTGTCACCTCGGCGGTTCGATAACCTTCGGTACCCGAAGGTTTAACTGTCCAGGGTTGGCAATGCGCAACAATCTGTTCAATATCAGCATCGGAAAGCTGACCAACAGGTTTGTCTTCAATCCATTGCTCACACCAAAGCTGTGCGACGCGGCGGGTCAGTTTTTCGGCCAGTATGGTTTTCAGAGCCGTTTTGGATTTTTCACGACGCATTTCCATTAAATAAGCGGTTAACTCGATTCCGGGAAACATATCTATTTTCAACACTTCCCCGGGCTGCCAATAACTGGATGCCTGCAATATTGCCGGGCCACTTAAACCACGGTGGGTAAACAGAATATTCTCACGAAACGAACAGGTATCTGTTTCGGTGATGGAGTCCAGGGAAATACCACTTAATTCAGCCAGCGGTTTAAGTTTGTGGTCATCCAGTACTACGGGAACCAAACCCGCCCGCGTGGGTAACAGCGGAATATTGAGCCTGCGGGCCAGTTCAAAACCAAATCCTGTCGCCCCCATTTTAGGGATCGATAAGCCACCCGTCGCAATGACCAGAGATGCACATTGCAATTTACCTTCTGACGTTTCAACCAACTTTTGTCCGGCAGTTTCCAGCACCTTAACCGGCGTATTGGTCTTGATGGTTACCCCGGCCCACTCACACTCGGTGACTAACATCTGCACGATATCTTTCGAAGACTCATCACAAAACAGTTGCCCCAGTTTCTTTTCGTGATAGGCAATCTGATGACGTTCAACCATCTCGATAAAATGCCATGGGGTGTAACGACTGAGTGCTGATTTCACAAAGTGCGGATTATTGGAGATAAAGTTCTCCGGGCTGCAATACATGTTTGTAAAGTTGCAGCGACCACCACCAGACATCAGTATCTTCTTACCCACCTTATTGGCATGCTCAAGTACCAACACCCGTCGACCGCGTTGTCCGGCAGCAATAGCACACATCAACCCGGCGGCACCGGCGCCGATAATGATTACGTCATACTGATTGGAAAGTTCGTTATTGATTGTCATGGACGGGCATTTTACGCAAAAATACCCGCAAATGACTGACAACTTAAAGGCTGAAAGATAACCTAGTCCTAGGTTGAGATGACTCTGCCAACGATACGATCTATCCAGCTCAGTTCACGCAAAGGCAAATCAGCAGAATGACGATAGCCTTTGATGAGCGCTTCAATCAAATCACCATGATTTACCCATTCTTGTGGATACCGGAAAAAATGCCGCCAGTTGCGACGTCTGGCCCAACGACTTAAAGACCAGGATTGAAAACGCATATCAAGAATATCGATAAGGCCAAAATCCATTTCATTGACAATAATATTTCCGGGATGGATTGAGCGGAAATAAATTCCCCGGCGCTGCACCAAGGCTAAAAACACACCCAAGCGGTACATCAGATTTGCATCGGCTTCATTGGATTTAACAATGTCTCGTAAAGTACGGCCTGCCAAAGGGGAGTAAATAGCAACAGTGTGTGATTCACCTACAATGCGATGCAATGCCTTCACTTTCAGCGTTGGGATATCAAGCTGTTCTAATTGATGAGCGTTACGGGCAAATTTAACCGCTGCCGGCGCCAGCAATTCTCTGTTAAAAAACCGTTTACGATAAAAAAACTTTAAAAATTGGCCATCAGCTAGTACGGCCACTTTAGGTCCTTTTTTGTCCTTTTCGATCACAGTAGCCGTTTCCATCAGGGTGGCTAAATGCTCAGCAGAAAGGGGGCGAATATTAAGCATAAATGTTTTCCATAACGATGTTCAATCCTGATGTTTTAAAGGGAGCCGCGGCCATATATCACCCGTCTGAGACATATAATCAAGATAATGATGCCCGTATTTCTCCAGCCCATCTTCTTCTTCCCGAGGTACTCTCAAGCAATAGACCAATACAAAAGTCATTAACCCTGCCACTCCGGCCAACCAATTCTGCGATAACAATAATTGCGTTAATGCCAGGACTAAAAGCGCGGAATAAAAGGGATAACGTATGTATCGGTAAATCCCTTTGGCAACCAGTTTTTTCTGGTAATTAGCGGGAGCACTATAATCACGAACCGCTCTGTACAACAGCCATATCCCCAAACTGCCACTCAGAACACCAAACCACGCAATTTCGTCATAATACCGCAAATCGGCAAATTCCAACCATGGCAACGTGGCATCAATCAGGGGAAGGCTAACCATACTTATCAGGGTAACAATCGTCAGCGCCGTTATTTCATTATCCCACTTATTATCCTCTAAAAAACGCCATCGACTATTACTAGAGAACAACGCCAGAGTCGCCCCTGCAATGAGGATAATGAGTACTAACTCAGAAATTTGGTCCGTCATGTAATCACCTTATAATCAAGTCATTAATTATCAAGCTGGCTATGTATTAACAGCAGATAGAGCATTGGTAGTTAATAACTTACTGAAAGTTCATGGCAATTTTATTACCATGTTAACTATTAGCGGATTACCTGTATACATTATCTCTGGCCAGGGAAGCATATAAGTCAAAAATACTGCCATCTGCTTCTTGTCTAAGCTAACGCCAGCTTAGCTGACAAAAGTTACTGATGTCCTTTTTTTGTTATTACTTTGAAAATCATGAAAATAACCTGTAACGGCAGAACTTTATGGGTTTTAATCTGTTTGAATAATTAAGAAACTAACACCATAAAAACTAATGACCAGAACAAAACACTTGATTTTCATCACGCCACATTGGCGCTTATGCTTATTTTTGTTGCCAATGTTCGCCATGCTTTCAGCTTGTGGAACAACTCCGTCTGGTCTCACAAAAACACCAGAAAGAGCGGAGTTCCCCAAACCAGCAGATGAGGCTCACTATTACGATGAAATACAGGCCATGCTACTGCTCTATCAACAGCATGAAGCATGGCAAGGCACGCCTTATCGTATTGGCGGAGTCAATCGTTCAGGCATCGACTGTTCGGCTTTTGTTCAAGTGACATTTCGTGATGTATTCGGTATGGATTTGCCGCGAACCACTGAACAGCAATCGCGTATGGGGCAACGCATTAACCGGCAACAATTGCGACCCGGCGACCTGGTGTTCTTTCGCAATGGCCGCCATGTCGGAATTTATCTGGAAGAGAACAAATTCCTGCATGCCTCAACAACACGTGGTGTAATGATTTCCAATATGGACAACAGCTACTGGTCTCGCCATTTCTGGAAAGCAGTCAGCGTACGTCGTTGAGATTTCTTCTGTTGAAACCGCGAGCTGCTATCATAGCGTTCGTGTTGAACTCCTTCGGAAAAGCATTGTGACCAAATCTGTACCACTGACCCAAGAAGCCTATTTAGAAAAATGCAAAAGTGCCGCCAGCAAGGGCGATGCTATTGCCCAAAATACACTGGGGTTTCTTTATCTCAACGGGCAAAGCGTCGAACAGGATTATCACCAGGCAGCAAAATGGTTTCGCCATGCTGCTGAGAACAACTATGCTCCAGCCCAATTTAATCTCGCCATCATGTACAAATTGGGCCAAGGGGTTGAACAAAATCATCCCGAATCAATTAAATGGATGCAACTTGCGGCAAATCAGGGTTACGCCGAGGCGCAAAGCAACCTGGGGAATATGTACTATCAAGGCCTGGCGGTAATGCAGGATTATCAAATGGCGTATATGTGGTGGTCTTTAGCGGAACAAAATGGTGCTGAAGATCTTCAGCATATTAAAGCCGTATTACTCAAAAAAATGTCTGAAAACGAAATCCGGCAGGCCGAACAATCTATTAAACAATGGCAAAAGCAGCAGTGACAATCATCTGACTGCCACTATTCCCAACGATAATCCAACAATTTTATTTTATTTTGCTTAAACTGCACGCCCTCGTTTTCCAGTAATTTTCGTTGCCGTTGGTAGCCATCACTGCCCACCGGAAACGCGATTTCACCTTTGGCATTAATCACGCGATGCCAGGGTAAATCAGAGTCATCCGGAAGTTGCTTTAGTGTAGTTCCCACATAACGTGCATGCCCCGGATAACCGCAAATCCGAGCAATCTGACCATAAGTTGCAACTTTTCCCTCAGGAATCATAGCGACCACTTGCCAGATGATTTGGTTGAGTTTGAGATGCTCCACTTTATTGCCTACGCTCAATTATTGCTCATATAACGTTAATTTCAGTCCGGTTTTATCGCTTGCCAGTTGCACTCCATATCAGTCACAGGCAAGATTCAATCTGTTGGCTTTATTCAGCAATCCTTTCCAAATATTCAGGAAACCAGATTATGCAATCTCTCACTCGATTTTCCGTATTAATAGCCAGTCTGTTCTCAATCTCTGCCACCGCTTTGGCAGAAACGCCCAACCTGCAACCCGGCCTTTGGGAATACACCAGCACCACCACCATGGAAGGCCCTATGAATTTCCCGCCTCAAACGGCCAGCAATCAGGAATGCCTGACCCAGGCACAGCTGGACAAGGGGCAAGACGTCATCAATATGCCTGAGGAATGTGATATTACGCAATCAGATATCAAACGTGACCGAGTTGATTACGCTGCGAGCTGCAATATGGATGGTATGACAACCATTTTTAAGGGTTATGCCAACTTTAAAGGTAATCGCATTGAGGGCAAAATGACCAGTGAGATGAACACCCCAATAGGTCCGGTAAATATGAAAACTGATTATTCTGGCGAGCGGATTGGCGAATGTTCACCTTGATCCAGGGCTTGTTGATTCAGCTGCACATTCCTCACTCCAATTGGTTCGCCCCATTATCAACATCCAATATGATAATGGGGTGAGGTTCATTTACCTTACTATTACAACAGCCTGCCGAACTTTCGACTGAAAAAACTGCCTTCTGCTTTATAACCGTTTGAATCTGACTTTCCGTTTTCAGGAGGGTTGTTTGAATGCTGGATTTTTTCAAAGTGGTTTTGGGTTGTTTTATCATGATGCCCGCCTATGGCGTTATTCATGGTGAACCAACACCGATTGACGTTGTTTCAACGGGCCAGATTCATATTGAGCAACTTAAATGGTATGGCGGCACCAACAGTCAGGTTACGGAACAGGACGAATGCAGTTCTGTAGTAGTAGGTACTCAGCCACTGACCGTATTAACGGTTGCTCACTGCTTGCGTGACTCTAAATTAACCCCCAACACGCGAATCCCGGTTGTTAAGATATTTTTAGGCAAGCCGGTACCCGTATTACGTGCGGCGCTTTACACCCGTTTTAATGAAATTGAACGCAATCTGGCCACCGATCTGGCCGTACTGATATTTGACGGAAACGCGCCTGAAGGGATTGCAGCCATTCCAATCGTCAACTCACTTGAAAGCCCACAAGTTCTGGTATGTGGGTATGGCCGAGGAATTAACGATGCCGACATTAATGTCCCTCGCTGTGCGAACAAAACCGTCTTATCTGCAGAAGATGACTTCTACCACTTTGTACCTGAAATCTACGAACAGCTTGACCCCCTACTGCACCTGCAATTTCGCGCGCAGTTTCTGGCAAAATATGCCGTAATCAGCTCAACCTCCGCCCTGCTAGCCATGAATCGGGTGGAAAATGAACGTTATCAATTTACCTTACCTATGCCAACAAGAGGTGATTCCGGAGGGCCATGGATAGTGAATCAACAAAACGGACAACAAGGTGTGATCGCGTTAACCAGTTTTGTCGAAACCTTTTACCGGAAAAATAAACAGTGGCCATTTTTCAATGAAAACCGTGCCCCACTGACTGATTTCCCTTACGCAGCGTATGGTGTTCGACTGAATACCGTTGAAGCTAAGGCATTATTCACTCGCGCCCGGCTTGAAGGCGCTGACATTCAGATGATGTCTGAGTAACAGCGTTTTTTCACCATTCATAGTGACCGCCTGATGCAAACAATCAATGTTAAGCTGGCGTTGATGGGATTCATAAATCCATCCATCATCCGGCTGATATAAAGAAGAGACTTCAAAAAAATGACATTAGCAAACATGTATCATCTGACCTTCTCCGGCTTGTTTATTATTTTGCTGACCCTGCTTATTCAATGGTTTATCGCCAGCAAAAGCAAAGCCTCGCAAGCTGGTGCAATTCCCGGCAAAATTGCTGAAGAACTGAGTCATGACGCTTTTGTATTTCGAGCCCATCGCACGTTTATGAACTCACTGGAAAATCTGCCATTGTTGCTGGGCACGACGTTTATGGCGATTTTAATCGGTGCAAATGCTCTATGGACCGGTATCTTTGTCTGGCTATTTGCGATTGCCCGTATTGTGCATATGGGACTCTATTACGCCATTGCTACTGAGCAAAACCCCAGCCCGAGAACCTGGTTTTTTATGGTTGGCCTGCTCGCTAATGTGGCATTGCTGGTGTTATGTGGCATTACTTTGCTGAGTTAACAGATGGTTATGAAATCTTTTCGAGGTCACAGCCCCAGATTGGGGAATCGGGTTTGGGTAGATGACAGTGCTGTGATTATGGGTAATGTCGAGATCGGCGATGACAGTTCGGTATGGCCGTTGGTATCCATCCGTGGTGATATGCATCAGATTCGTATCGGCGCGAGAACCAGTATTCAGGATAACTCCTGTTTACATATTACCCATGCCAGTGAATTTAATCCGGAAGGCCATCCCCTGATCATTGGTGATGATGTCACAGTAGGCCATCTGGTGATGTTGCATGGCTGCACGATTGGGAATCAGGTGCTTGTCGGCATGTCCTCTACTATACTGGATGGCGCGATTATCGAAGATCAGGTGGTTATTGGTGCGGGTTCGCTGGTACCACCGGGAAAAAAACTTGAATCCGGTTACCTGTATTTCGGCTCTCCTGTAAAACAGATTCGCCCATTAACGGTGGACGAACTGAATTATTTCCAATATGCCTGTCAGAACTACGTAAAGCTGAAAAATGAATATCTCAATAACAATGATTAAGCCGCCAGCTGTTTAAGTCGTTCATTGATCTGATCCTTCCTGGTTAACAGTTTCTGGGTATCTGCTGATTCAAATTCAACAATGGCGATGGATGCCTGAGGAAAATTATCTGCCAACTCACCATTCAGCATGGCATCAGCAGCATATTTAGCCATGTTGACGACTGCGGCCAATTGACTTGCCTCCTTGTCAGTCGAAGGCGTTTCAAGATGCTGAATGGTTTCAATGACCAGAGCCGGCATACGCCAGCGAATAACGATCATCTGCGAAACGGTCAGCCAGTATTTATCTTCCAGCTGATGAACAATCGAATCATCCAGAGGCAAACTCTGTTGCGCGGCAACATCAATCAGCGTTTGAAGTACCGCCGGACGGCCAATGGAATGAATCAATCCTGCCAGAAAAGCGACTTCGACGTTCACGTTGCAGTGACTGGCAATCTCTTTAGCCCACAATGATGTCGCCAACGCCTGCTGCCAGATGGATTCCGCATAGCCTTCATAGCCCGGAGTATTGAATAATTTCGCATTGAGTACGGCGCTGATAGCAATTTCACTGACAGTCACCATACCCAGACGGGCAATCGCCTGTTGAAGTGATGTCAAATTTGACATCGGTGTATACGCTGCCGAGTTGGCAATACGCATTACATGGCCAGCGAGCGATGGATCACTTTCAATCAGCTGCGCCATTTGACTGGCATCAGACTCTTTATCATTGGCCAGCATAAACGCTTTGTTCGCGACCTCAGGCAGTATCGGAACCTCTACAAATCCCTCTGCGATTGCCTGATTTAACAGATCTTCCAGTTCTGATCTTACGTGCTGATTATCTTCTTGCATTTCTCTATCCATATCTGATTGATAAATATTGTTTTTTGCCGATTTATCATTCTGTCTTGATTCAACTTATCGCCATTCAGACTACTTAGCGATAAACATCAACTAGAAAGCCGACATCGATAAAGCTTACTCAATACGTCACCGACCAAAGTAGCACCATCATTTCATTACGTCTATTTTGAATCATGCAAGTAGCTGATTTCAGCTTACAACAAAAAACCGCTTCTTATATTGGGCTCAAATGACCATCAGTCAACCTTCTGATTTTAGCCATAAAACGCCCTGTTTTTTTCACTCATTTCAGCGTTAGCTGAATAAGGTGACAAGGATTTTCCTGAATTTACAGCTAAAACCACAAGTTTTGTGCTGAAATACATTTTTTTCACAGCGTGCCTATATACAATATCAGCAAAAATTAATACTAAAGGTAGCCGACTTTGACACAACGCATTGCTTCTAGTGAACTCCGGCTTGGTATGTATATAAAAAAGCTGGGCGGTTCATGGATGAAACACCCGTTTTTACGTAGTAGTTTTTTATTAACCGATCCCGATGATATTAAAAAAATTCTTGAGGCAGGCATTGAGGAAGTCTGGATCGATGAGGATAAAGGTGAAGCTTCTAAAACATCGCCCTCCCTGCCACCATCACCACCCGCTGCCGAAACGTTATCAGACTCACTTCCTCAGCAAACCGCCAAAGATAAAAAATCTGTCGCGCGAATTTCAATGGAAGAGGATATTAATCGCGCGCGGAAACTCTTCAATGATGCTAAACCACAGGTTATGGCAATGTACCAAGATGCCCGATTGGGTAAAGCCATTGATCCCCAAACAACTTTACCGTTAGTGAATGAAATTGATTTAATGGTGCAGCGAAACTCAGCCGCAATACTCAGTGTAGCTCGTCTGAAAACTCATGATGACTACACATACATGCATTCATTGGCGGTGTGTGCATTGATGATATCGATGGCACGCCAACTCAATCTGAATGAAGAGCAGGTTAAGTTGGCTGGTGTCGGCGGATTAATGCACGATCTTGGTAAATCCCTGATGCCATTGGAAGTGCTGAACAAACCCGGAAAACTTTCTGATGCAGAATACAACATCATGAAAAAACATCCGGTTGCCGGCGCCAAATTACTTCAGAACTCCGGTGCTGAACCAGAGGTCGTCGACATCGCTTTGCATCATCACGAAAAAATGAACGGTTTGGGCTACCCCAACCGGTTACAAGGTGACGAAATATCATTGTATTCCCGTATGGCGGCCATTTGTGATGTCTATGACGCTGTCACATCTGAACGCGCTTATAAACAAGCCTGGGATCCGGCTGGCACTATTCGGGAAATGGCAAAATGGGAGGGGCACTTTGATAAGCCGCTTTTTAATGCTTTCGTAAAAATGGTGGGCATTTATCCGGTCGGTTCTCTGGTACGACTTTCTTCACAAAAGCTGGCCGTAGTGATAGAGCCCGGTAAAGGTTCGCTTGTCACGCCAAAAGTTAAAGTGTTTTTTTCCCTGCGTTCTAAAGCACCTATTCAGATCCAGGTAATCGATCTCTCCCTGCCAAGTTGTAAAGAGACCATTGATGGGCCTGAAGATCCAAGCAAATGGAATTTCAAACAACTGCAAGATCTCTGGCTTTAAAGGTTTATTACTCCGTCCTGTTCAGTTTGATAGCAACATATCATCCATCAGACTTTTACCTTATAGCCCGTTTTAAAAATCCACCAGATAAACATCATAAACATGATGAGGAAAGCAGTAATCATCATCAGACTGAATGTCAGACTGACATCGGCTGTACCATAAAAACTCCAGCGAAAACCACTAACCAGATATACCACCGGATTGAACAGAGTCACTTTCTGCCAGAACTCAGGCAACATACTGATCGAATAAAACGTGCCACCCAGAAAAGCTAAAGGCGTGACAACCATCAATGGAATAACCTGTAATTTTTCAAAACCATCCGCCACTACACCAAGAATAAAACCCAGCATGCTGAAAGTAATACAGGTCAACACCAGAAACAGCATCATCCATAACGGGTGCAGAATCGAGTAATCCACAAATAATTTGGCGGTGAGCAAAATCAACATCGCCAGAATAATCGATTTGGTAGCAGCAGCGCCCACATAACCAACCACAATCTCAAATGCCGAAACCGGTGCCGACAAAACTTCGTATATAGCCCCTGACCATTTGGGCATATAAATGCCGAACGAGGCGTTGGAAGTGGTTTCAGTCAACACCATCAACATGATCAAGCCCGGAATAATAAAGGCACCATAACTCACACCGCCAATTTCAGTCATCGCCGAACCGATGGCCGATCCGAATACGATGAAATAAAGCGAAGTAGACAACACCGGCGAAGCAATACTTTGCAGCGGCGTGCGCCAGCTACGGTGGAGTTCGGATAAATAAATGGCTTTAATGGCATACCAGTTCACTTTGACTCCTCCAGCAGACTGACAAAAATTTGTTCCAGGGTACTTTGTTTGGTTTGCACATCACTCAGCTCGATCCCGGAACGATGAATTGCCGCCAATACCTCCGTCACATGATTGGTCGGTTGATTATCAACATAATCATAGGTCAGCGTTTTGCCATCTTGGCCAATATGCAACACAAAACCATTCAGCTCACCGGGTAACTGAGTAATCGGATGTTGTAACTGTAAGATAAGCTGCTTGCGGCCCAGCTTTTTCATTAAATCCTGCTTGTTATCCACCAGCAGGATCTCGCCATGATTAATAATGCCAATTCGATCCGCGATCTCTTCGGCTTCTTCAATGTAATGTGTAGTGAGAATAATGGTGGTGCCTCTTTGGCGTAGCTTTTCCACCAGCCGCCACATATCACGGCGTAATTCCACATCCACCCCGGCGGTCGGTTCATCCAGAAACAATACTTCGGGTTCATGCGCCAGGGCTTTTGCAATTAACACACGGCGTTTCATGCCACCGGAAAGAAATTGAATTTTGGCACGCCGCTTATCCCATAAAGACAAGGCTCTTAATATTTCTTCCAGGTATGCATCATCACGCGGCTTTCCAAAAACGCCCCGACTGAACACCATGGTATCCCACACAAATGCAAACACATCTATCGCTAATTCCTGGGGCACCAGACCAATTTGTTTGCGTGCCTGACGATACTGTTTGACAACATCATAACCACCTACCAACACCTGGCCCTCACCGACGTTAACCAGTCCACAGATAATGCTAATCAGCGTGGTTTTTCCAGCGCCATTTGGGCCTAACAGAGCAAAGATCTCACCACGTTTGATTTGCAGATTAACCTGCTTTAACGCCTGAAACCCGGAAGGATATTGTTTACTGAGATTGCGCACATCAATGATGTGATTTTCCATCAGTCGTGTTTCCTTTACTGCGGTATGTAAGCTTAGTCATTTTAGGGGCTTGAACTTTCATCGCCCCTCGAGTGTTGTTCTTCAACAAGGTTTAAATTTGTCTGCATTTAAACATAAAACAGCAGTGAAATAACTCAATTACTCCAATGCGATAAAATCGCTGCAGTTTGGCAGCGCCATGTTAAAACAGTGTTAACAGCAGCAAGATTTAAGATTACGGTTGCCGAGCAGGCAACGCGGTTGCAGGGCCAGGTTGCATCGCTGCTTCATCAAGACTGTCACCAATATTGAATGTCACCGTCCTGATTTTATCCAACGCGTTTCCGGCAGGTTCCTGTCGCAGAATAATAGATCTGAATAGCTGATGATCCTGCGCGTCCATTACCGAGTCGATGGTGTCAGAACGCGGTTCAAATCCCCATTCGATTCCACCCGCCCATGTACAGAGTGCAGCTTCATCAATAGTGGCTTCAACACACGGCTGCTCAACCACCTTCCGCAACTGATCAGTCGCATTGGTATCCTGACGAGCCGGTGTTCGCAACAACAAACTGGTTTGTATATTCGTCAGTCGTTCAGACTCATACAGCTGATTATTATCAAGCAGTACACTGCGTATTCCTGCTTCTTCAATCAATACATGCCGACCACTGCTGACAAGTTCGAAATGACAGTGTGGCTGCTGTTGTGGTTCAGCCAGTTGATAATCCCATGCTTCCAGACGATAGGCAGTTCTGGTCTCATCCAGCCAGCGCTGCAGTCGAATGGTTCCCAGGCGATTCCGCTCATTTTCGCTCAACGCTTTTATCGAAACGCCCTCATCCTTGCAGATATTCAGCAAATCCGCATATAGTTCACGCCGGTTCCCGGCAGAGACAGGGGTAATGGTTTGATCAATATAGATATTTGGCATGGCGGGACGCTGCTCCACCCGCTCAACTGTTTTCGGCTCAAGTGGTGCAACGGATGTGTCCGGTTCTGACTCTTCCCCACAAGTGGTCAGCATCCCTACACAGACAAGACTCAAGGCAGCTATCAATAAAAAACGGAGTTTGGCCGTTAACATCACCTTACCAGTTGATAGTGCTAGTTCTCATCACATTCAAGAAATTCATAACCAGTGCCTTCATCAAGATTTATCAGTTCAGAAACGGCTTGAAAACCAATCTGCCGGGCAGCAACCAGATCCGCCTGTGGTATCTGGTGAATCAGTATAGTCCCTGTCCCCATACCACACGCAGCCGGATAAGCGACACCGGTTCGCTGACCACAGTGAGTTTCAATTACCTCAATATTTGCCGTTGATAATTTTTCTGCACTGTCAGTGGGTGAGATCCCTGACGTTTCACATTGCAGAGCATTTCGACTCTCATAAACCATTACCGGCTCCTCAACCGCGCAACCGCTCAGTAAAACCAATGAAGTTAAGATGGTTAATCGCAGTTTCATGAGCACGCCTTAATGTTAATATCCAGAGGAGGAATAAATCGTTTTCATCTTCCCATATGAATCTACTCTAATCATCCAACAATTTGAATAGCATGAAGCGTTGATGCTGTTCAGAGCTATCGGAAATAGTAGTTGAAATGATATTTTGGGATCAATTACACACCACGAAAAACGTATTGATGATGTGCTTTGAAAGGATATAAAAAAAGGGTAAGCTCTCGCTTACCCTTTGTTTTGCAGTTGTTCAGAGGCCTGAACATAATTGTCGAAATTCTGAATATAATCATCCATATTCAATTCCAACATACGTCGATATTCATTGACAAAAAAATCGACGGTTTCATCCCGCGCATCAGCCATATCCATGGCATTAGTCCATCCAGAAGCACAGAACCACGCACTGTATCTGGCTAAGCCATACATAAATGATGCACTGACTTCACCGGCCTCTACACTTTTCGCCATTTGCATATTAGCCAATTTGATAAATGCATCCGCTCTATCGAAAAAGGCTTTATCTCTCTCACTCATAAAGGTTTCGCTTTTTTTATTTTGCAGTTGGGCTTTCAGCCAGTAAAGAACCTGCAGAATAAACTTGCTCACGGAAGATGAATACGGAACTCAGCACAATAGATCGCAGGAATATGACATTTATTATTTTTTAGTACTCGATGATATGAAAACAAATCCGTCACATGATGAACCGGATAAATTGGCTTCTTACACACTCAAATAGAAAAAACTTGAAATACGAATGTCATTCGGTAAGGATACTTTGCAGCTAGCGGTGAACCCGTCTGAGGAGCCATGAGTTTCAGCTGAAAAAGCCGGCGTCAATTCAGGCTGAGTCAGCTGTCGCTAAACTGGGAAAACAACTCCTCGCCGGTAAGATTTCGGGTCTTCTCGGCAAATGAATAATATGTCGGTTTGCTCTCAATAAACACCTGCTCAGCCAATTGCCATTCATCGTTATTATCAAACAACCCAACTGGAATGGCGTACATTTCACCCTGTTTCAAGCGATAAAACAAATGGGTACCACATGTTTTACAAAAGCCGCGTTCAGCCCATTCTGAAGAATCATAAATTGAGATATTTTCAGCCCCCTCAAACGCTACATCACCACCACATTCTACCGCCAGCAATGGCCCTCCACCCCACTTTCGGCAGGTCTCACAGTGACAAGCCCCCATATGATAACTTTTGGGGGTGGCTACCAGACTGACGTTGCCACATAAACAGCTTCCGCTTTGTTCAGTTATGGAATTCATTTGCCCCCCTCCTGATTCATATCTGCATTTGTTTAGGTGTATCTGTATTTTTTCGAAGTGCTTGTAATACAGATAAGTAGTTCTCCCGCACAGCGATCCAATTATGCCATTGTCGCTGCAGTTCCTGATCTTGCCATCCAGATAGTGCAATGACGGGTTCGCGGGCATTGGCAAACACTTTGGTAATCGCTCTGGACTGTTTGCCGGTTAATAAGGCAACTTCTGCCAGCTCTTGATCGATAACCCAACGGGCGAATTCTGGCAAATGACTGCGAAAAACCTGCATATCGTGGAAGTCCCCCAGTAACTGCTGAACCTTTTTGCACCACTCAACCAGCGCTTTCGCGTTGCTTACTGTTTCGGTAAAGGGTTCGAGCAGATAACGCAGATATTTAATTTCAATACGTGCCAGATGCGTTTCTTGCATACCAGCATTCAGAAGTTGGTCAATCAGCTCAATACGCTGTTCCACGGTTTGTTCAAGCCATTTGCCTAAGCCAATACCCATTTTTTGTTTGATCTGAGGTTCAAGTCTCTGCTTTGGAGAAAATCGCAGTTCGGTGGACTGCTGATACGCCTGTTTCCCATATTCAATCAGCTTCGCCAAAGCAGGCCTATCGCCAATCTGTTTTTGGGCCAGTGACAACCAGGCCAAAGTCACCTCGTGGTCACGTACGGGGTTGCTCGCCTTGGCCAGGGCCTTAAGCCGTTTACCAACGGCCTTGTTGGTTTTGATTTCACCGCGGGTCAGTTTTACCCAAACCCGTAACCGACGCAGATCAACACGCATATCGTGTAATGCCTCAGGGTCATCTTCCGTGGTTTGAAAATGCGCCCAGGCTGTGCGAAATGCTGTTTCTTTCTGTCGAACTATTTCTGCAAGAATCTTACCCGCCGGCTGCAACAAGACAGGCTTACTGCCCGTGGTAGTTTCGACTTGAATTTTTTTACTCATAAAAAGTCTTTGAACAATTCAAGTATGAGGATCCAACTATACCCGTTTCCATTTTTGGCCGAGGTTTTAAAGGGGTCAGTGGTCGCCAGATAAAAAAGGTTCTAGTCAGCATACCCAAAAATAGCGAAGAAATGACAGGCCGTGCCCGCCAGAACAAATAAATGCCAGATAAAGTGACCATATTTCAGCCGTGAATCCATCGCAAAAAACACGACTCCGACGGTATAAAACACGCCGCCGGCCACTAACCACAATAATCCGGCAACAGGCACATTTTCCAGCAATGGCCGGATGGCAATGACAATCACCCAACCCATCAGTAAATACAGGCCGGTGGAAAAAACCAGATGGTGTCGTTTTTGAAACACTTTGAGGGCAACACCGGTAAAGGCCAGCCCCCAGACAATAGCAAAAAGCGTCCAGCCCCATGGGCCTTTGAGTGCACCGAGCGTAAATGGTGTGTAGGTGCCAGCAATCAATAAATAAATTGCAGAATGTTCAATACGGCGAAAAACACGTTTTGCCTTGCCGACAGGTAATGCGTGATATAGGGTGGAGCTAGATAAAGCAATATCATCGTGGCACAAAACACGCTGACGCCAACAACAAAGGCCGTTTCACCCAGCCGGGTGGCATGGACAATTAAAAAAGGCATGCCGATCAAAGCCGCGACAAGTCCTGTTCCGTGACTGACAGCGTTGGCTATTTCTTCCCCGGCAGATTGCTCACGATTGAGGCTGGTAAGCGACTTTTGCATATACTCCCCCTCTTGGCACATCAAACACGTTATTCAGTGTGTGAACGTCAGAACCCGTTAATCTTTGACAGCACGCTGATGCATAGTCCCATTCGATAAAACCAGCGACGAGTCAGTATTTTCAGCATCGTAAGTCACATCAATCAATGCAGACGCAACACTTTTTGTGGAAATAGGCCGCACAGAAGCAGGTAAAAACGATGAAATGGGTGTGAGTAACGAATCTGCCAGTTTTTCTGCAAAGCGATCATCATCCGGCCGCCCCAGCAGCAGTGAAGGTCGAGCAAAAAACACACTCGGCAAATTAAGTGCCTGTATATCGCGTTCCACCTCGCCTTTAACCCGATTATAAAAACTGACCGAAGAAATATTGGCACCGAACGCGGTTACAACACCCAGTTTACTGACCTCAGCCGCTTTGCAGGCTCGTGCAAATGCGATCACCAAACCATGATCAATCTGGCGAAAATTCGCTTTACTACCAGCTTGTTTTTGCGTGGTCCCCAAGGCAATAAAAGCAACAGAACCTGCTGGAATCAGAGGTTTTGCCTGCTGCTCCAGCTGCTCAAAATCAATAATCTGATGGGTGATTTTTGAAGTGATTGCATCCGGGAAATTGAGCAATACATCGAACGCACGACGAGATATCAAAATGATATTCGCAACGTCTTCCCGCTGACTTAACTGAGTCACCAACTGCGTTCCTACAGCACCCGTTGCACCTAAAACAATCGCTGTATCAGACATTGTCCTCAACCTCTATCGTTTCAATTTGGTATTAATCCGTAATCAAGTCAGCTGACTATTTGGCTTTTAAAGTTAGGCAACACTCGATATCCTGAGCCCAACAATGCCAGTAACCACGAGGAGCAAGCTAACCATTTTTAAGAAAGAGATGGACTCCTGGAAGATAACTATCCCGGCTATTGATGCTCCGACGATACCGATACCCACCCAGATGGCATAAGCAGTAGCCATGGGTAAGGAACGCATAGCAAAGCTCAGCAAATAGAAGCTGCCAATCATTGCAATTAACGTGATGAGTGAGGGAACTGGCTTGGTAAACCCTTCCGTAAACTTGAGTCCTATTGCCCAAACCACTTCCAATAAACCAGCCAAAAACAGAATTAACCAACTCATGCAGACAACCTCTTAAATTGAAGGGGTCGTCCCCATTAATCGTGAACCAGCACCTCAGGGTCGTCCCTCAGGGCATGTGCCTGGAAAAGAACACAATGTAAAGCAATTTATCACAACTTACCGGCCCCTTCTACCATCTCACCATCTGAAGCTGATAATTATTTAACACTCAACATAATTCTGTTTTGACAGCGATTACCCCGGTGAAATATTTCACACCTTTTCCGCATACGGGCGCGGTGCCGAGGAAATATTAGGGACTTATATGCTGCTCGATCTGACGGCGAAAAGACGTAATGAAACCGGCCCGAATTTTAATCTCACTGATTGGGTGCGACATCACGACCGCTATGAAGCAAAGGGCCATGTTGACTCAACCGGACGCTACCAACCCTCAGAAAACTGCTGTCATTCAGGAGAAAAATAAATCTGTCCTCTGTTTTTTACCGTTGACGACGCTCGTGTTCCAGTAACCAGTGTTTGCGATCCAAGCCACCCCCATAGCCTGTTAAGGTTCCATTTTTCCCAATCACCCGATGACACGGGATGATAATGGAAACACGGTTCCCACCATTTGCAGCGGCCACTGCCCGCACGGCTTTGGGGTTTCCAACTCGCTCTGCCTGCGCCTGGTAGCTCGTGGTCTCGCCATAAGGAATCTGTTTTAACACGTTCCAGACCTGAGTTTGAAACGCGGTCCCAGGGGTGTGTAGTGCAACAGTAAACTGCTTACGTATACCAGCAAAGTATTCTTCCAACTCTTGCCTGGCTTGTTTGGTGTGTTCATTTTCGCCGGTTACAATAGGACAGTTTAAGTGCCTCTGAAGATCGTTAAACTCGGTTTCGAGCATTCGCCGATCGACAAACTCCAGTAAACAGACTCCCTGCTCTGTCGCACCAACAAACATAGGGCCCAAGGGTGTGGTAAATCGATTTATTGTGATCACATTATTCTCCAGACTTTGTGCTGGCGACCGCCCCATCACTTTCTTGAAGGTATAGCCAAATCCACTGAGTGATTCGTAGCTACTATCAAAAGCAGTATCCGTCGCTGTTTTGCCATGCTTTAATTCCTGAAAGGCAGTATTAATACGATACATCCGCTGGAACGTTTGGAATGTCATGCCGTAGTGTTTCTTAAACCAACGGCGGATTTGTTCTGGACTGATACCGAGTTGTTGCAACTGATCATCCGAAATTTTCTGCTTCGGATGGCTTCTGACTAACTCAATCGCTGCCGTCACCTGTTTGGGTGCCTCATTGGCGTTCTCGGTAGGTCGACAGATTTTACATGGCCGATAACCAGCATTCAGCGCATCTTTAAACGTGCTATAAAACTCGACATTCTCAGGTTTTGGTTTTCGGGCACGACAGATCGAGATGCAAAAAACGCCCGTGGTGATGACGCCCACATAGAAAATTCCGACATAAGCTTCATCACGGTTCAGCAACGCTTGATAGTAGTTTTTGATTTGGTCCGGGTTTTGAATTCGCATACGGCCATCCGTCGTTACAACAATGGATAACATACCCGCCCATGATTAATGCTACCAACCGAAAAATCGACGAGTATTTTTTTTGATCAGCAAACATCAAATGCACCCTTAGCAGGGCTTTTGATCTTTATAAAGATTCAGGAATACGTTCTTCATCCCGCAGGGTCAGCACTTCATACCCGTTCGATGTGACCGCAATGGTATGTTCCCATTGAGCAGATAACTTTTTATCAGCCGTAACGACCGTCCATCCATCTTTTCTGGTCTTCACTTTTGCCTTTCCCTGATTGATCATCGGCTCGATGGTGAAGGTCATCCCTTCCTGCAAAACCAGACCTTTCCCGGGCTGACCAAAGTGAAGTACTGCCGGTTCTTCGTGCATTTCCCGACCTATACCGTGTCCACAATATTCACGAACAACAGAATATCCTTGCCTCTCGGCATAAAGCTGAATCGCATGACCAATATCACCTAACGTTGCGCCAGGTTTCACAATGCGAATCCCCTCCCACATGGCTTCATAGGTTTTATCGACCAAACGCTTAGCAAGCGGCGTGACGTCCCCCATCATGTACATTTTGCTGGAATCAGCAATAAATCCACCCTTTTCCAACGTGATATCGACATTCACGATATCGCCCGATTTCAGTTTTTGATTGTCTGAGGGAACACCATGGCAGACCACATGATTCATGGAGGTATTAAGCACGTACTGATAACCGTATTGCCCTTTACTCGCTGGACGAGCGCCCAGTTGGTCAACAATAAACCGCTCGGTCAGATGGTTGATATCCATAGTCGTGATACCCACTTTCACGTGATTATCCAGATAACGGAACACCGAGGCGAGTAACCATCCGGCTTCACGCATCACAGCCAATTCGTCTGTATTTTTCAGTTTGATCTTAGCCACCGACAATCTGCTTTATATCGACATCGGCATGCTGCATTTGGGCACGGATAATTTCAGAAAAAGACATACTCGGATTCGCCTCCGCCAGCATGCCTATTTTTATCCAATATTCCGCCTGAGCATTGATGGAGCGGACCATAACCGAACTGGATTTTCGGATTTCTTCGTGCAGTTCATCGCTTATTTTAACAATCCCCATAACACATCCTAATATACGAAACATATACGGATCATATATTTTTGATGAGAATGCGACAAGTGATTGTTTTAAGCAGAATTGAAATTAAGTATCGTTCCAAGTGGAAAAATGTGAGATGAGAAAATCTATAGCCAACCGCGCCCGAAGCGGCTGAAAATGACGGTTTTTGTAGACAATCCAGCTGCTTGCTCCTTTACCCCAGAAAGGTTCGAGTATGGCAGCAAGCTTGTGATGTTTAATACCCTCATCAAACGTACTTTTCGGCATATAAGCAATACCCAAGCCTTGTTCACAGGCCTTGGCGACCACATTGGCATTGTTGCAGCGCCATCGACCTCTTACCCGGACACTCTTTGGATTACCGTCCATATTAAACAACCAGTGGTCGTTATTGGAAATAATGCAGCTGTGACTTTTTAACTGGTTGGGATGTGTCGGCGTGCCATACTGTTTTAAATATTCAGGACTTGCAGCGGCCATCATCGGCCGGCTGATTAATTTGCGGGCAATCAGACTGGAGTCGGCTAATTCACCATAACGCACGGCAAAATCAACTTCGTCTTCTACAAAGTTCACCATACGACTATTAAAGTCTATTTCCACGGTCAATTGAGGATGCTGTTGAGCAAATGTCATTAATGCCGGTGCGACAAAATGTTCTGCAAACCCGCCTGCCGCACTCACTCTCAATGTCCCACTCAGTTGCAATTGTTGCTGATTGACTTGTTCATTGGCCTGCTGCAGGCCAATAACCAGTTCTTTACATTGATGGTAATAAGCGGTGCCATTCTCCGTTAAATTGACCTGACGCGTTGAACGCGCCAACAACACACAACCGAGTCGCTCTTCCA